>Ga0153961_1000229_pt1 | contig 16690 bp, 11 predicted proteins | sample TSFL045MetaG_FD_104748 | JGI IMG/M metagenome (GOLD analysis project Ga0153961, IMG submission 104748) | Attine ant fungus gardens microbial communities from Florida, USA - TSFL045 MetaG | ecosystem: Host-associated > Fungi > Mycelium > Unclassified | place: USA: Florida, Withalacochee...
TCAAACGCCGAAGGCTTGCAAGTGAGCGTTGGAGAAACAATTTTGCGAACGAAGTGTGTTCTGATCATCTGCCCAAGTTCTCAACCTAACGCTTCGTAGGTCCGCAGAAATGTTCAACTGGTCATGAAAATGCGCGATCGTGGGGCATAATCTGGATAAGAACAACATACAATCATCCCTAAACACACTCCACTAATCCTTTTTCAAACCGACCATGAAGATACATGAGTCTTGAGCATCACTTGACAGATCTGCTAGCTATGTTTTCTTTTGCTCAAAATGAGATCCTCTTCACAAGGGAGAGGGAGGGACCATCAGGTATTGAGCTTATCTTTGTTAGGGTACCTTGTGTATCTAGTATCATATATGTATCTTGTCATGACTTGGCAAAACGGCTAAGTCATTATTTATATTTCTTTTCTTTTCTTTTTCTTTTCCTTTGGACTTACAACTACAAGGTGGAGTGTGGGAAAGTATCATGTGACTTTGTCACAATGTCACAATGGTGTGACGGATGGTCACAGATGGTCACAAGGTGTCACATAACTAGAGTAACATGAGGACCATAGGAGAATAAGCGCATAGCCACAGTAGTAAAAGTGTATAAGTAGGTAGAGAAATGAGCGAGAACTCCATCGAGTTCTCTTTGTCAAACTCTGAACAAAGAGACAGTTGGCTTAATTCCGGTCATCGGACTTTAGATGCTGACACTTATACAACTACTACATGGTCTGTGTACTACTTTCCCATGCCTATCATGTGACCCATCATTGTGATGTCATGTGATGTGATATTTGTGATGTGACACTTTCCTGCACTCCCTTTTGTATAGTAAGTCCAAGATAAAAGGAAAAGAAAAGAAAAAGAAATATAAATAATGACTTAGCCATTTTGCCAAGTCATGACTCAGAACATTGGACTTATGGTATAGATAGGACTCTTCAGAGAAATCTTGGACTATTTCTCTTCTATCTTTAGACTGAACTAAATGGAACAACATCAGACTAATCCATTATTAGACAATAACTTGATCTTGACTCAACTTATTACCTTTGTCACTGATCTGTCACTTAACTAGTCACCTAGAGTTACAAGTAGTGTTACCACATTGTAACAACTATTACATACCTAGTTAAAAAAAGAAGGGAATAGCAAGTTCTCTTTTTCTATATTTCTTCCTGTAATCTTTACTTTAAGGGACTCTTAGAATAACCTCAAGGGTATTACTCAAAGTCTTATTAACATCTCTCCTCTGATATAACTTCACTGAAAACCTTAACTGGACCCTCTAACAAGGAGTGTGAAAATATCAAGTATTAGATATAGGCTTCAAGTTGAACATATTCAACTGTAAGGTCTAGAGTCTTAACATTTTGATAATCCTACATTGGAGCACCTTTCTCCTCATATTCAACACTACTATTCTTGTCCCATTACAAAGACTTTCTCCTAGATCCAAGTTCCTTAATAAGATTACTGGATAGCTAACCTTTTATTGCAGTAAGATGAGTAAGTAATCTATTAAAACACAAAGTCTCAGTCTGAAGTATATAAAACTAAGGTGTAAGAAAAGTCTGTGTTGGCAGACATACTCACTGCTTACTAATCAATCACAAACAAATAATGAGAGAAAGAAAAAATGAAATGATAGTCCACAGAGGACATATTCAACACCCTTTCTTGTCAAAGATCTCTCATGTACATACTCTAATCATCTCTTGAAAATATGAGAATTTCTTGGTACCAAGCAGCTTTGTTATTATGTCTGTAATTTGTTCTTGTATAGCCACATATTGACTTGAGATCATCCCTTGATTCTCCTGATCATAGATATGTCTGAATTTAATATCAATATGTTTCATGTGATTGTTGATTTGTTCAGACTTGATGAGATCCAGGGCACCTTGATTGATGATATAAGAAGTGAAATAGGACTTGTTAATGTCATGTCAAGTGAGCATAAAGATCAATACCAAAGAATTTCCTTGATAGCTGTTGACATAGCAATGGATTTTGTCTTAATTGTCATGACTTGGCAAAATAGCTAAGTCAATATTTATATTTATATTTATTTTCTTTTTCTTTTGGACTCATTATATAAGAAAGAAGTGTAGAAAACATTATATGACAATATCACATGTTACAGTCACATAAATAATGTTACACAAATGATATCATATGATAAATCATATAATGAGTATGGGAAAGTAGTACACAGACCATATAGAAAATGTATAAGTAGTATACAAAAATTGAATGAGGACTTTATCAAGTTCTTCTTGTTAACTCAGATAAGGAGTAGGATTAAGTACTCTTTGCTAAGTTTTATACTAGAACTCAATTTCACTACTCAAGTACTATTTGTCTTAGACCTTGCTTACTCTTATTCTTATAATCTTATTGATTCTCAACTAGTAGTTACTATAACCACTAGTTATCTCCATATATAGCTATGTTATAACTTGGTAAAATAACTAAGTCATTATTTAATATTTCCTTTCTTTTCTTTTCTTTTCTTTTCTTTATTAATAGAGTAGAGCATGGGAAAGTATTATGTGACTGTCACAGAGTCATAGAATGGTCACACAAGGTCACAAATCATAGTCACAACATATGGCAAAGGAGTCAGTTGACAAGTAGTATAGAGACCATGAGAACCAAAAGAGCATAGCCACATAGTAATTGTATATATAGTGTAGAAAATCCAATAGGAACTCTATCAAGTTCTCTTTGTCAAATGCTGATAAAGAGCAGTTGGCTTTATTCCAGCTCAGGAGTTAGCTCACTGACAAGCTGGGTCCTTGGCTTAAGAGGACTTTGCAGTCACTTAGAAACTATAGATAGAAGCATAGTACCAAACTTAGGTATTATCACTAAGACCTAATCTCACAATCAAGTGGTGTTAATTAGATTACTTGTACTGTTCCTGTTACATCTCTTCTATCTTGTGTGATAACCACATTAATATCAAGCTCACCTTACCTGGAACTCTCTAAACAATTAGTAAGTATTGTATAGTTTTAGGGTTTCCTAAATATAGCTATATCCTTAGTATAAACCTTAGTTTTGTTCTCAATTAAGTCAACATCCACCTAGTTTCCTCTAATAACTCTATTTGTCTTTGTTATTCTTAATAAGTATCATCAATTCATACTCCAAACCCTTAGACTTGATAGTAGAACAAAACTAACTAGTTTGGCTAAATCATGTTTCTTTTTCTCTACCATCCTTTCTAGTCAGACCCTTATACTGAAAGGTAGACTCATTATGAAACCCAAATGACCAACCTTCCCTGGGAGTCCACAATCACCCCTATAGAGAGACCTTTTACAGTTACATAGGTTTGTAGTTAGTAGCAGCTCTTTCTTGATCTTTTGCATAACATCTTAGAGGACCAACTTCAAGTTAAAGAGCCCAGAGATCAAGATATACCTGTACTCATCACCAAAAAAACTATTCATTTACCACTGAGTTCCTTATCTAACATATTCAATTTAAAACTATGAATAGCAATACTCAATCTGGCATAGCAACCAATTTTCTGAACTCAAAAGAAATATTTAGATATTTGTGAACCTGATACTTTTAGTAGAGGAAATGCAAACAACCTCTAAGCCTTTATTTTTCAATACCAGATATATTTTAGAGTCTGTGAAGGAGAATTTTTTGAAGACAGACAAGATTTTCTTTGCTATCTTTTACCTGAGAAGCATAGCCTTGGACTATTTTGAGCTCTTTATTAATAAGCTGGACCCCTTACAAGACTTCAATTTTCTTGAGGACTAGTCAGCATTTGTTCAAAAGTTATCCAATGTTTTTGGTTTATATATTCTAGAGAATAATGACAAGGATGTGATAGTTACAATTCTATTTTCTCTAGATAACAAAGTAGTGACATACTTCATCCAATTCACAAAATACCAAAACTAAATCTGTTAGGGAAACCATTTACTACATAAGATTATTAAGAATGCTATTCCAATGAGGATTAGTGAGAAACTTTGTTATAGTAAGAAGAACTTATCTATCTTTGAGAGCCTGAAGAAGGCTGTGTTAAAGATTAATAACAACTATTGGAGGAGAATATTAGATGATAATCATAAGAAAAGAACAGTTTGCACTTTACAAAACTACACCCCTAGGACTTGAAATTTTGAACAAGGTCTATTATCTAGCCCTATTGACATAACAAGTATCTTACTGACAACCTCTACTGAATGTCACTGCTCACTTTTATTTCCAAATAGACCTTTCCACAATTTGCCCCTTTTATTAATCTTTGGCTCCAATGAAAAACTAACCCTCCTGGAACATCAATGCTACTATTATGCTACAAGCAAATTTGCTGCAAAAAGTAGTATTTGATACACTTTATACCAACAAATTCCTAATCAGAATTTGCTCTAAAATCCATTATAAGTCCTTATAAGGTTATATGAAATAATGAGCAGATAGAAATAGACCTAGAGCTCATAAAAAGACCTTAGAAGACAAGCAAAATAAGCTAGCATTAGTTTATAGAAAGAGTTATTAAATGACAACATTCTAGATCTACTTTATACTAGATATACCCTAAGAGAGATAGAAGACTTGAGCTCTAGAGCTAGTAGTATGCTAAAGATGGACTTAGACAAATATGCCTCTGATTGCAAATAAGCATTAATAGTATTAGATCAGATATATTTGAATAAATGACATCTAGAACACAACTTAGGAGATTTGGACAGTAGTTGAAGCTTACTAACACTTGACAGGTAACTACAGAGTTCTAAATTACAAGCTAACAAAAAAGAAAAGAACAACAAAGAATAAAAAAGATTTTAAAAGGAAATAACAAAGATAACACATTATTGATAGAAAGGATCTAGAAGAGAAACACATAAAAAAAAGTTGAGAGAATTGTAAAAGTAGCAATAGTTTTTTTTTTATCTTTTATTCTTTGAGTTTCAGATATTTGTAATAACTTTAATATAGTATCTAGAGAGTAAGGAGATAAGAGACAACTTTTTAGTACTTATTTCTATCATTACTATCTCTGGAATCATAAAATGTGAATCTAATGAGTATAAGAGTTTAGAATCAGTAAAATGTCTTGAGAAGAACACTATTAAGTCTAGGCTCTAGAAGTTTGATGGGTATGATCTCAATTTTCTAGGTTGTATTTTTCTCTGTACTCACCTACTCAGAGTCAAGAGAACAGTAAGTATATTTCTAAAAAAAAGGTAGAGAATAAAATAGCAAGAGAAACAGAGAGTAGACTTAGTGGATATCGAAGCTAGAAAATGTTGAATTTTGGAAAAAAAACAATTAATGCAACAACAGGAAAAATTCATTGCAAACATACAATGTTCTTCATTACTAGATAGACTATTTATATACAAAGAACAATAAAACATAAAACAATAAGAAATAGCCTAGAACTCATTTAGTATAGTGTTCAATATTCTAACAGGAAATAGTTATACTAGCCCAAGTACTTATATTAAAAGAAACTAGTGTTAAGTGAATCATAGTAGTAGAAATTTGATTATAATATATAGCCAGACTAAGTTTAATAGCTGATAAGCCAAGGTAAGCAAGCAGTTCAGTATTTGTTGTGATGGGGGATCACCAGATGTCACCAGAGGTATAACAAATACAGAATATATCTATTATAAGATAATCCCAAAAGAAGTAACTATTTCTTATACATCTATTAAGCTTGATAAAGGGATATATATAATGGACTAAAAGATATAAATAGTGTGGGACTGATTATGTAATACTATATAGTTATTAGTAAGGGTCTTATGATCATAGGAGATAGGCACATAGACCAACAGATATTTGTATAAGTAGTAGCTCAAATCTAATAAGAACTCTATTGAGTTCTTCTTGAACTTAATCCTAGTCTAATCCTAAGTCTATCAAGGGCTTGCACTAACAATACCCAGAACTCAATCTTAGAAAGAATAGTAGATGCAACTTAGGTAGGCTTTAGAGAGGACAGCAAGCTAGAAAAGCTTGGCTAGGTATATACTTGGACTATATCATACCTGTAAGGTTTGATATTAGAGGTGTAAACAAGGGGGCAATTGAGTATAGAGAGTTTATGTGATAATAATCTAGAGAGATCTTACTCTCGTTTCACCAAATATTTTATTTTATTTTACTTTAAGCTGTGTATAATATCTAATTTCATCTTTTTACTTAAAACCTTTACTTTAGTTATTTCCTCTTAAACCTTTAGCATACAATTGGGAGCTGGTACCACATATTGTTGTTTGTTCCAGTATACAATTCCCTTTTGCATCTGTTCACTATATGTACTTGAAGTTATGTATGCACTGTGAGAACTCAGGCTATCTAGTAAGATCTTGTCCTCATCAATTTTTCCAACTATCTCCTAGCATACAAGGTTGCACAATCTTATTAAAGGTCAGCATGTTACGACCTTAAGGAATAACTCAGGTTGCAACACTTAAGTAAAGACTTGAGGATGAATTGAAAGTAAAGGAAGGAAGGAAATGATATAATTGGTAAAGTGTAAGGAATACAGAAGATTATCTACTGTATATATATACCTATGTACCATGAAGTAGTAATAAGGAGAACATATGGCAGACATGAGGTCTGCTGAGTAAAGAACATGTCCTACTAATGAGGTGCTGACTGAGCCAATAGGTATATGAAATAATGTGAAAAAAAGAAGCAGTTCATGTGTAGAACACCTGGAGACAATGAGGTTGATCATTACAATACCTCTATTTTAGGGTTCATGTCCTCATGAACATCCTACAACCTTTTTTCTCCTATGGCGTAAATAGCCACTGACTTCTTTTGTGGTCTAATAATATAACCTTCATCTGGTGCTTCTGTGATGAACCATGGTTCATGTGATGGTCCTTCAGCGTATAGTAGTATCTTGAACCCCCTTCATATTATTTCTGAATTTTGTTTAGATTTAATTAATCCTTTGACAATCCAATTCCAATATCTTGAGCTATTCTCTCTATTTCTGCTAATAGTACGATATCCAGCAAATAGTAAAAAACAAACGACATTGTTTAGTACTTTGAATCATTTTAGAAATGTAATGAGATTGTTGATTTCTTCTATTATTTGATTGTTGGGGTTTTCTGTTGCCAATATCATGGATTCATCATTTGATGATACAGTCATGGATTTGTTATCAGGTAGTAGTAGAGAGGGGTATATTAAAATAACTTCTTCTTCTTTTATTTTATTTTCTTTTGGGGGAATTCTTGGTATGACTTTTGGAATAGATGGGAATTGATTGGTGTGAGCAAATGATTCTTGTAATCCTCAAATATGATTGTCAATTGCTGACTGTCCTTGACCTTAACATGTTGTTAATTTGTTTACCAGGTTGCATTGGATACTATGGAATCATTGGGGTAAGGCATTATGTAGGATAAGTCTAAATGTTTCTGCCACTTCGTAAAATTGTGTAGCAATGTCTATGTGATATTCTTCTCCAGTAAGTAATATGCCAGTTTCTGCATCTGCCATAGTATTGTTGATAATGTTAGCCATCCTAATTAGTTCTTCTACTTTTTCTTCGAGTCCTGCTATAGCTTCAATTGCTTGAATGATGCGATCCATTTTGCTTGCCCAATCCTTGGTTTTGTTGTTATAACATATGATCTTGTTATAGGTTTCTTGGTTCCAGATAAGGGAGGCAGCAGTGGTAGAGGCATTAGTAGCAGTATTGGTAAAAGAAAACATATTTGAAAGTATTTCTTGAGTGCTGGTATGCATTTGAAATATCAAAAAAATGACCTTTAGTCCTCTCTTTTATAGGTTTTGTTTCAAAAGCTATGTCTAATAATCTTAGATTGTTTCTTTTGCATGTGGTAGGTTTGCTTCTGCCATCCATTGGTTATGTTTATTTCCATATCCTTTCCAGTAAATGAGGAATTGGGTTTCTCTTTCTTTTTTGTGATGTCCCCTGATTTCTTCTACTTTGTATTCTTCTTTTTCATTGACAATATTAGGTAGTGGAGCTAGATCCTTGTGTTAGCTTGCAAACTCTGCCTTTTTGCAATATGTTAATAGGTCTTCATTAAAAACATCGTGTATGGCCCATCCTTCTGGAAGCTCTAGTCTATATGCTCCCTGTCCAATTTCCTCTTTGATTGTAAAAGGGCTGTATCTTTTCTGGTCTAGCTTCTTTGAGGATTAGTTTGTTTGAATGTTTCTTGCCTCTAGCCATACTTGTTCTCCTATTTTGAGATCTTGTGATTAGTGTGTTTTCTTGTCGTATTGCCTTTTCATTGTTTCCTTTGTCCTTTTCATTGCTGTCTTGGCTTCTTCTCTCGTTGTTTCTATTTTCTTTAACAGGTCTTCTAAACTTGGTATTTCTGTTTCCACTGTTAGGTTTCCTTTCTAGGGGTGTCTTCCATAGTTCACATAGAATAGAGAATATCCTGTTGCTATATGTTCCTTGTTATTATACTGGAATTCTGCTGTTGCTAGCTATTTTGTTCAATTGTCTTATCTGTAGTTGATGTAATGTCTTAGAAACACTTCAATTTCTTGATTGATCCTTTCTATTTGACTATTTGTTTGCAGATGGTAGACCATTGACATTGCTCTTTTGATTCCTAGTGCTTTGCACAGTTCTCCCATGAATGTTGATGTAAATTGGGGTCCTTTATTGCTAATGATCTTTTTTGGTATGCCATGTATTTTCCATATGTCATCCCAATATATCCTTGCTACTTCATCTGAGGAGATTGAAGTCATTGTAGCCACAAGTCTGATCATTTTGAAGAACTGGTCTACAACTACCAAAATAGCGTCTTTGTCTTTTGATCTTAGCAGAGGTCCTATGATATTAATGCTGATTTCCTCCTATGGTGTTTTTGGTACAGATAAGGGATGTAAAGGTACCACTTTCTTCATGTGTTGTACCTTGTTCTGTTGACATTCCTGGTATCCTTGAATGTATTTTTGTACATCATTGCATATTCCTGGCCACCAATAGTTTCTCTTGATTAATTCCATCATTCTGTGTTGTTCTGGGTGTTTAACATCTGGTGGATTGTGGTTATCACTGAGTATTTTGTCTTGAAGTTGCCTGTTTTTTGGGACATAGATCTTGCTATCTATGTAGACAATTCCATTTTCTTCCCATGATTGTCCATCTTTTCTTTCCAATAGTTTTGTTACTTCTTGTTCTCTTATTTGGATTTTCTTAATTTGTTCTTGTATTCTTTCTTCGCTTATTTGTAGGTATTCTTGTTGGAGTAGTACAATAGGTATTCTATCTTGGCTTGTTGTTTATTATATCCATAACTCTTCTTTGAGCATCTGTATGTCTTGATTGTCTTCTTTTGTATCTACTTTCTCCCTTCTTAACAATATGTCTGCTTTCATATTTGTTTTTCCTGGGATATGTCGTAAGGTAAAGTTGTAGTTTTGTAGTTTCAGATACCATCTTGCTTGTCGACTGTTGAGTTTATATAGTTCTTTGAAGTATTTGAGATTTTTGTGGTCTGTCTATACTTCAAATTTCTCGACTACATCTAATAGGTATTGTCACCATTTGTCTAGGGCTTCAACTATTGCCAGTAGTTCCTTGTTGTATATTTCATAGTTTCTTTCTGCAGGTAACATTGTTCTTGATAGGAAAGCAACTGGTTTCTATTTGCCTTCTTGTTCTTGTGAAAGGACTCCTCCAATTGTGTGTCCTGATGCATCTACTTCTATCCTGAATTTTTCTTCTCTTCTGGGTAGGGCTAGTACTGGTTGTGTGGTTATCTTTTGTTTCAACTTTTCAAATGCTTTTTGTTCTTCTTCTGTTCATTTCCATTCTCCTTTTCCTTTTAGTCGATTTAATGGTACTGCAATGTAGCTGAAATCTTTGATAAATCGTCAATAAAAGTTTGCAAAGCCTAAGAAGCTTTTGATATCCTTTACTTTTGTTGGTGTCTTCCATTCCTTGATTGCTTTGACTTTTTCTTCTTCCATTTGTACTTCTTCATTTCCAACTTGTACCTCTAGTATGGGTATTTCTGTGACATTGAAATTACATTTTGACTGTTTGAAACACAAATTATGTTTCTTTGCTATTTTGAGGAATCTGATTGTGTGTTCTTCTAGCTTTTTTTCTGTTTTTGCTGGGATTACAAAATCATCCATGTAGTTTGCAAGGATTCCTTTGTGTAGTAGTTCTCAGAAAATGCTTGTCATCATTCGTTGAAATGTTTCTGGTGAGTTGTATAGTCCAAAGTATATCACTTTTGGTTTGAATAGTCCTTTGTTTGTCAAAAAGGCCGCTTTCCATTTATCGCCTTCTTTTATTTGTACATTGTTGTATTCCTAGATTAAGTCCAATTTGTTGAAGTATTTTGTGTCTTTAAGTTTATCAATTACTTCATTGATCAGGGGTAATGGTGTTTTGTCCTTGATTGTGTGTTGATTTAGCCATCTGTAATCTTGTACCAATCGTAGTGTTCCATCTTTCTTTGGTATGAAGAAATATAGTGCTGCATATCTTAAGTTTGACTCTACAATAAGTCCTGCTTTGAGTTGTTCATCCAGCCATTGGTTGAGTATTTCTTCTTCTTTAAGTGTCATTGGGTAGGCCTTTGCGTTGAGTTCCTTTGGTACTTTTTCCATTAAATTGATTTCATGGTCCCATTCTTGTTTGTCTGGTAGTTTCTCGAACTTTTTCTTATTGAATAAGTGTGTGAATGGTTGGATATATTTTGGAAGATCTTCAGGATTTGTTAGATTGGGTTCTTTGTCTCCTCTCTTTGATTCTTCTTCTTCCTTTGGTAGTAGTCTTCTCAACCATGGGATAAACCATATAGATTCATGTTCCGTTTTGTAGTGTCCTGGGCATCTTGTGAACCATATAACTCCTTTTTTCTAGTTTACTTCTGGGTTGTGTTCTACTAGCTAGTCATGTCCTAGGAATAGATCCATTTCCTTGATTTCTGATACTACTGTATCAATTTGCTTGATATGTCCATTTGAGTTGATTTCCAAAGGTACAAATTCCCTAATTGTTTTTTCTCCATTTTTTGATCCATTTGAATTGTATACATTGAATAGTCTTGGGAGTAGTTTGGTAGATATCCCTTTTTCTTCCACTGTTTTCCTAGCAATGGTGGTGTTTGTACATCCAGAGTTAATTAATGCCTTGACCTTGAGATTTCTCTATTTTCTGTTTTAATTGTTAGGTACACTATAAGTTCCCTCAATTGTTTTCTCTGTTGTAGAATAACATATCGATTTTTGGCAGAACTATTTACAGTGGTTTGTTGTATTGTGCCTACTCTGAACCTTCAACAAAACCCTTCTGCTCTTCGTCATCTAAGTCTTCCAGTTGTGAACTCCTGGTCTTCATTTGTTGAGGTGCTCTGCATCCTATAGCGATATGTCCTTCTTTTCCATATTTGAAATATCCTTATGGCTTCTTTTCTCTCTTTGGTTGTCTGCAATCTTTTGCTATGTGTCTGAATTTGTTACAGTTGTAACACTTGGGTTTATGTCCTTGTCCGTTATTCTGTTGTTGTTCTATTTCCATTGGTTTGCCCATTCCTCCATAGATTATTCCTGAACCTATCCTGTAATCATAGCGGATGTTGGTCCACTCATATTCTTGTCCAACTGCTGTAATTGCCACCTTCTATTGTTCTAGACTCTTTAGGATCTAAGTTGGTGAATATGCTATTATAGCTCTGATAATTTCTCTGTTTATATTCCTCTTTAGCAAAAATATTGCATGCTAATCATCTATCTGTGCTTTGCTTACTAAAGCCATGAATTCGATAAGGAAGTCTGTGATGTGTTTCTTTCCTTGTGTGAATGTTTCAATGCACCATTTTGCATCGGCTTCTTTTGTCTTGTTACTATATACTAGTTGTAATTCTGCCTCAAAGGCATCCCAACTTAGAGTATTGTCTCCTCTGTCCATCTTGTCAAGTTTCTGTTAAGCAAATGCTCCTGCAGTTCCTCCTCGGAATCTACCTAGTACTGCAATTATTTTTTCATTGGCGTCTGTGACTTTATTTGCTCTGAGATAGAGTTTTATAGCTCTCCACTAGTCTTTGAATGTCTTTCTGTCTCCATTAAACCATCCAGGTTCTGGGACCATTGATTTGTGGTTTATTACCTCTATTGGTGTTGTTGCTGGTACTGTCCTAGCCATTGGTGCTAGTGTACTTGCTCTTGTTCCGGACATGTTTTGCTTTGGTTGTCCTACTAATGGTGCATTACTTAACTTGTCGAGTTTTTCTTCGTTGCTTGTTTTGTTGGCCTTTGATTCTGTGTCTTGTATGTCCTGTTCTTTGGACTCTTCTTGGTACTCTGATTGTTCTTCACTGATGTGAACTAAACTGAGTCGTTCTTTGAGGTCTTCTACCTCTTGTGCTCTAGTTATACGTTCAGCAGCAATCTTTGCAATATACTAATGGCCAGTCTGCTAGTTTGCTGTCCTCCCAGTTGCAAGGTGAGTTGGTGACGCTTTACCAAATGTTATGACCTTAAGGAGTAACTCAGGTTATAACACTCAAGTAAAGACTCAAGGATAAATTGAGAGTAAAAGAAAGAAGAGAATGATATAATTGGTAAAGCATAAGAAATACAGAAGAGTATCTACTGTATATATATACCTATGTACTATGAGATAGTAATGAGAAGAACATATAGCAGACATGAGGTCTGCTAAGTAAAGAACATGCCCCACCAGTGAGGTGCTGACTGAGCCAATAGGTATATGAAATAATGTGAAACAAAGAAGTAGTTCATGTGTAGAACACCTGGAGACAATGAGGTTGATCATTACACAGCAACTTCCATTTGGAACTTCCCAAAAAAGTTTTGGCAGTATTTCTATCTCCTAAGGAACTAATTGCCTAAGAGCCTTTAGAGAGCTAAAGTTGAGACTAAGTGCTGCAATGTTAATCAATACCAAGGCCTTAGTATTAAAGCTATTTTCAAACTCATTTTCAGATATTGTTAAGACCTTAATAGATTTGGGATTGTCTAACTTATTCATAGGCCCCTTCTTTGTTTTGTCTCACAAGTTACTCACTCATTCAATTAGTCCACTGTCTTTGTTCTTAATAGATAGTACAGTCAGTAATTTTGTAAAAGAAATTGTAACATTACTAATCAAACTTGTTTGTAGTTTATTGTTTGAGCTCAACTTATTTATTACTCTATTGACCAAGGATTATCCAATTGTCCTGGGCCACAGTTGGTTAAAACTAGCAAATCCCATAGATAATTGGGCTATTCTGAATCTTTCATAAGTTAACAGTCCAAATGTGATTTTCACTCTACCCATCATACTCATAGGAGCAACAGTATTCTTAAAGACATGCTACTAAGAAGGTTTGTTAACCTTTCAAGTTGCACCACTATTAACAAAGACAAAGTACAGAAGAACTAGTATACTAAAAAAGAAGACCTCAGATCAGACTAAAACACCTGAAGATTACTAGGAATTTGCTAATGTTTTCAGTAAAAGTAAGTCCAAATAACTTTCTTCTTATTACAACTATGATCTTTTCATTCATGTTGAGAAAGGCATAATGTCTCTATTTGATTCCTTGTCTACTCTAGAACTTAAAACCTTGTATAAATTCATTAAGAAAAATCTAAAATTAGGACTTATCCAATCTTCAAACTCACTATATGGGTCTCCAGTTCTTTTCATAAAGAAAAAAGATGAATCATGATGACTCTGTGTTGACTACCATGGTCTAAATAAGATCACATGCAAAAATTGTTATCCCATACCTCTAGTATCTGACTTGCTGAACACACCCAAGAAGGCCCAAATATATATGAAGATTGATCTTCATAATGCCTATCATCTAGTATGTATTGCATCAGAAGATGAGTGAAAAACCACTTTTTGTACCCAGTACAATTCATTTAAATAAATGGTTATGCCTTTTGACTTCTCTAATATACCATTTGCTTTCTAATGTCTTATAAATGAAATTTTTGCTAGTATCCTTGATATTTTTGTGGTAACCTATCTAAATAATATCTTAATATACTCAGATAACCTTGCAGATCACAAAAATCATGCCAGAGAAGTACTATGGTCACAAACTTTATTCAAACCTATATCTATCAATACTTCAATGATTCTCATGGTCTTAACTATAGATAGGTGCCAGCAAGTATAGTATAGTGGTTAATCACACTATACTACTCATCTAGATAACTTAGGTATGAAGTGTCTGATAATAGTAAGAGAAAAGAAAAAATGATTCCATTTTCATTTTATGATAGTAGTCCTTAAATACATGAGATAGTGTGATCTAGAATAGAGGAGAAGTCAATAAATGAAGAGAATCTATTTAAGGTATGATAAGCTAAAATATTAATAAATGACATTAATGGCTACAAAAAGCCCTTAAAAAGACCTTTTGATCAATACTAGTTATATCTTGAGGCAATCAATATTGGCTAAGATATCAGGCAAATTAATAGGTAACTACTATAGTACCATTTATTAAATTGCTGATATCTCAAAAACTGCCACAATTAATGCTTTGCTTCTAGGCTCAACAGAAGCCCTCTTTATAGTACTTAGAATGAGCTTAGAACAATCTCAAGGCAATTAATATTAGTAGAGATATAAAGGCCTCAATGTTTGTACATAGACATTAATTAATTACCCATAGATAGTCACCTGCCTTTTCTTAGAACAAAGAATAGCCTCTATATAGTTAAGTTATGGCTATTTTGAGTAAAAAGGTGCTATTATATATAGAACAATAGATAGTAGCATATAATGGCCTGTTCTAGTGTATAAACTATTACTTTTCTATATATAAGGACTCATAGTCTGAGGATTAGACCTCAAACTTAATAACATCTTTTGTTACTATCTAAACTTCACTTCTAAGCCCTTTTGAGCTCTAGCATTTATAATCACAAATTAGTAAGTGACTATTTGTGATACCAGCAATGTCTTTTTAACCTTTATGCCATGTATCCCTTTGTTGATCATGATGCTTAGATCATAGTTCTTTTGTCTAATATTCAGAAGCTTATGCAGCCCCCAGCTTCTCATATCCCTTCTCCTACTGATACTAACTTTACCTTCTCTGGTGTTAACCCTCTGGCTTCCATACTAATCTATTCTAATATCTTTACCTCCTATTATCTCTCTTGTCCATCTGGTTCTGCCATCTACTACTACTGTAGCTCTAGTCATATTGCTGGTCCTTGTTGAGGATATGTAGGTGCTACAGGTACCTATTATTTTTAGTCTAGTCAATGGTATATTAACCTTGTCTCTTTTTCTCCTTTTCTATTGCTTTTGACTTTCCCTTCTCTTTTAGTTCTTAATCCTGTTTCCACTACTATTCTAAAGGCTTGACAATGTTCTATTGCCATATAAGCTGCCAGCTCTCTAGTTTGACTATCTAGGCTGAAGTCTCATTCTTATTCTATTCCTTGACATGTATCCCTAATCCCAAGGCCTGTTTCTTTGCTCTCTCAATCTTTGGTTGCAGTTCTTTCTAATAGAAAGGGTTCTGGTACTGTATTATCAGTATTGCTAATTTTTTTTCTCCAAAGCCCAAGTTAAAATCCAAGAAACCTTACTCTTTATCTCAGCTACCTGTTGCTAGTCTATCTACTCTGGTTTCTCCTTTACACAAGAAGCATCAAATCTATGAGACTGATTCTCTTCCCAAAATCAAGTCTAGAACTAGATTGACTTAAGAACAGTCTGCCTCTTACAGTAAGTCACTGTCATGACTTGGCAAAATGACTAAGTCATTATTTATATTCACTTTTCTTTTCTTTTCTTTCTTGGACTTACTACACTGTGGGAAAGTGTCACATCACAAGTGTTACGAGTCATGGTCATATGATAGGATGTTACAGGATCATGTCACATGATATCACATAGTGTCACAGGACTAGTCACATGATGAGCATGGAAAAATAGTACACAGACTATGTAGTAGTTGTATAAGTAGTATAAAAAATCTAACGGGAACTCCATCGAGTTCTCTTTGTCAAACACTGATAAAGGAGCAGTTGGCTTTATTTCAGCTCAAGAGTTGGCTACTCTGACAATCACCTTTTTTTCTATATCTTTCTTCTAGATCTAAATTATTTTTTATTTTTGTTCTCTAGCATATAACATTGCCTCTCTTTATAGCATGCTTGCTAGGTGCTCTCTTCTAGAGATGGTTCTAGTTCTTTTTGTTCCTCTGACTTGTAAGGATCTTGTAAGACTTTAGCTAAGACAACTTAAATCTACTCCAAGTCTGAGTTGACAAGAAAAACTTGATGGAGTTTCTATTAGATTTTCTATACTACTTATATAACTACTATATGGTCTGTGTACTATTTTCTCATACTTATCATATGATCTATCATGTGACATGATGCCATAACTTTCTATCATGTGACTATGACTATATAACTATATGATGTTAAAAGGATACAAAAGGAAATTGCACACTGGGATAAACAGAATAATGATGTGCCAGTTCCCAATTGCATGCTAAAGGTTTGAGAGGAGATAATCAAAGATAAAGGTTTATAAATAATTAGAAAAGTAGAATTATATGCACCCACCATCAGAAACACCAAAGACTTTTGCTGAATGCCTCTTGCTGAAATAGGAGAGTGCACCAAACAAGTCATTGCTGGAGAGAATACAAATAAAACCCACTCCATCTACAAAAATCCTACA
>Ga0153961_1000230_pt1 | contig 16684 bp, 12 predicted proteins | sample TSFL045MetaG_FD_104748 | JGI IMG/M metagenome (GOLD analysis project Ga0153961, IMG submission 104748) | Attine ant fungus gardens microbial communities from Florida, USA - TSFL045 MetaG | ecosystem: Host-associated > Fungi > Mycelium > Unclassified | place: USA: Florida, Withalacochee...
AATCTTGATGTTGAAACAGAAAAATTTATTTCAAGAAAAGAAATTGATAAATATTATCAGGACATAAAAAATAAAATAAACAGTTATTTTAAAGAATTAAAAGATGAAGATTTACTTAAATATCCGAAAAACAGTGAATATACACGGTTTACTTTAATTATGGCACAGCACAGACATTTGCACAGTCATATGGGTATGATTATGGGATTTATAATACAGGCTACAGGACAATGGCCTACTGTGTTGGGCTTGACAAGAGAAATACCAACAGGAGACTATAATAAATTTTGTTAATCTAAGGAGGAATATTTGATGACAGAAATGCAAAAAATGGGGCAAAAGGCTAAGCTAGCGTCAAGAATTTTAGCAGTTGCAGGTAAGCAGAAAAAAACAGCTTTGTTAGCAATTGCTGACGCTCTTGTTAGTAATAAGTCAAGAATTATTGCACAAAATGATATTGATATAAAAAATGGCAGGGAGAATGGTCTTACACAGTCCTTGTTAGACAGACTTAAGCTTACTGACGAAAGAATTGAAGGTATGGCACAGGGAGTACGTAAGGTTGCAGATTTTGACGACCCTGTAGGTCAGGTAATTACAGGCAGAGTTGCTCAAAATGGCATGGAAATAAAAAAAATAAGGGTACCAATGGGTGTTATAGGTATAATTTTTGAGGCTCGTCCAAATGTAACATCTGACGCTGCCGCACTTTGCTTAATGGCGGGAAATGCAGTAATTTTACGTGGAGGTAAGGAGGCAATTAACTCAAATACAGTAATAGCTGATATTATGAGGGATGCTATTGAAGCTGTAGGTTTACCTGCTGACTGTATACAGCTTGTAAAGGATACTACCAGACAGTCATCAGTAGAATTAATGTGTTTGAGCGAGTATTTAGATGTTCTCATTCCTCGCGGCGGAGCGGGACTTATTAAGGCAGTTGTGGAAAATTCAAAGGTTCCTGTAATTGAAACAGGTGTTGGAAATTGTCATGCTGTAATTGACAAAGATGCAGACCTTGAAATGGCTGTTAATATTATAAATAACGGCAAAACCCAAAGACCGTCCGTGTGTAATGCGCTTGAAACTGTATTGGTACACAAGGCAGTTGCAAAGGAGGTTTTGCCAAGGCTGAAGGAAAAGCTTGACGAACACAATGTTGAAATTCACGGTTGTTCAAAAACAAAAGAAATTTTAGGAAATTTTGTAATTGATGCACAGGAATACGATTGGGAAAACGAATATCTCGATTATAAAATTGCAATAAAGGTTGTTGATACCTTAGATGATGCCATTGAACATATAAGAAAATATTCAACAGGTCACAGCGAAGTTATTGTTACAAATAACTATGAAGCACAGCGAAAATTTACATCACAGGTTGATTCTGCCGCTGTTTATGTAAATGCGTCTACAAGATTTACAGATGGCGGTGAATTTGGTATGGGTGCAGAAATAGGCATTTCAACGCAAAAGCTCCATGCAAGAGGTCCTATGGGATTAACAGAGCTTACATCTATGAAATATATTATAAGCGGTGATGGTCAAATAAGGTAACGATTTATAATTTTAAGGGCACTTAGTTAATATTCAGTATATAAATTAAAAATATTAACAATAATATACTGATGTTTGCATAAGTGCCTTGCTTGAATATATGAAAATTTTGATGTAACAAGATGTAACAAATTAAAGGTGATAGCTTTGCTTAAAATAACTGAAGAAAGCTTTTTAAAAGAGCTTTCAGAGAATGATATAAGTATTGATGAAATAAATATTTTGTTAGTAAATAAATTAACTGAAAAATGCTTAAAGATTGCCACAGCTGAAAGCTGTACAGGCGGATTAATAAGTAAAAAAATAACTGAAATACCCGGTGCATCAGCAGTTTTTGACTGCGGTATTTGCTCATACTCTAATGAAATTAAATATAAGATACTTGGGGTAGATGAAAATGTGCTTAATACCTTGGGTGCAGTCAGCAGTGAAACAGCTATACAAATGGCGCAGGGTGTAAGACAGCTTGCTGACAGCTATATTGGCGTTTCTACAACAGGAATAGCAGGTCCCGCAGGAGGTACAGCTGAAAAGCCTGTTGGTTTAGTATATATTGGTGTATCTATGCCCGGTAAAGCTTATTCGATAAAAGCATTGTTTGCAGAAAATAAAATAAATAATAGGGAAAAAATCAGGAATCTTGCTGCGGCTTATGCCATGTATATTGTGTATAAAGAAATCAAAAATACAATATAAATGAAACAGTGAAAAAACTTCGTGTTTAAGGCAAAATTTTTGTGATAAAATGTAAGAAAAACGAAATTTAAAATGGAACTTCTTACATAAAATCTTAACAATTTCTATTGATAAAATTTACGGTTTATGATAAACTGTAGTGGAGTAATAAAATGGGATTAATGAAGTTTAAATAAAATTTTAAAAAATATATAATATGGAGATGATATTTGTGTCAAGATGTGCCGGTGTTTTAATGTCTATATCTTCATTACCTTCACCATATGGTTTTGGTACAATAGGCAAGGCTGCCTATGACTTTGCAGACTTTTTAAAGGCTGCCGGTCAAAAAATATGGCAAATTCTTCCTGTAGGTCCTACAAGCTATGGTGATTCACCATATCAGGCTTTTTCGACATATGCCGGAAATCCTTATATGATTGATTTTGATAAATTGATTGAAGAGGGGTTGCTAACCCAAAAAGACCTTGAAGGAAAAAAGTGGGGAGAAAATCCTGAAGAGGTTGATTACGCACAGATTTATGAAACAAAATTTGAAGTTTTGCGTATTGCTTATAAGAATTTTAAGAAATCTGCAGCTGCTTATAAAAAGTTTGTAAAAGATAATGCGGATTGGTTAAAGGATTATGCACTCTATATGGCTGTTAAGAAAAACAATGATATGAAATCCTGGACAGAGTGGGAAGACGAGGATATTAAGCTGCGTAGACCTGAGGCTATTGAGAAGTATACTAAAGAGCTTAAGCAGGAGATTGATTTCTGGAAATTTGTACAGTATATGTTCTATAAGCAATGGGCAGAGTTCAGAGCATATGTAAACGCCTTGGGTATTAAAATTATGGGTGATATGCCTATCTATGTTGCTATGGACAGTGCTGATACTTGGGCTAATTCAGATGTATTCTGGTTGGATGAGGATAAGCAGCCGGTTTGCGTTGCAGGCTGCCCGCCTGACTATTTCTCTGCTACAGGTCAGCTATGGGGTAATCCTTTGTATAACTGGGAGTATTTAAAAGAAACAAACTATGAGTGGTGGTTTGCTCGTATTAAGAGTGCGGCTAATCTGTTTGATATAGTAAGAATTGACCATTTCCGTGCATTTGATTCATATTATGCAATCCCGTTCCCGGCTGAGAATGCTATTGGCGGAGAATGGCTGGAGGGTCCCGGCATTCAATTCTTTGAGAGAATGAAGGAAGCAATAGGAGATTTTCCTATTGTTGCTGAAGATCTTGGTTTATTGACCCCTGGTGTTATTCAGCTGTTAAAGGATTCCGGCTATCCGGGTATGAAGGTACTGGAGTTTGCTTTTGACAGCGGTGAAGAAAACGACTATTTACCTGATCATTATACTGAAAACAGTGTTGTTTATAGTGGTACGCATGATAATGATACCATTATGGGTTGGTTTGCTACAGCAAAGCAGGAGGATGTTGACTTTGCAAAAAGCTACTGTAACCTAAATGATGAGGAAGGCTATAACTGGGGTATTATTCGCACTGCTTATGCTAGTGTTAGTAAATATGCAATTATCCAGATGCAGGATATTCTTGGGCTTGGAAGCGAGGCAAGAATGAATGTTCCGTCAACATTAGGCGGTAACTGGGTTTGGAGAATAAAAGGCGAGGCTCTTACAGATGAGCTTGCAGCCAGACTAAAAACTTTGGCTACAACATATAGTCGACTGGAGGAAAATGACCAATGAGTGAAAACAAGATGATGAGCAGTCTTATTGAGATTGCAAAGAGCGAGTATTGCAAGCAGCTAGAAGAACTATCTCCTGCAGAATTGCACTTTGTGGTTGGTAAGGCAATGATGGCTGAAATCAGCGACAGATGGGCAGCAGCAAAAGAAAAGCACGCTAATGCTCGTAGAGCATACTATCTATCAGCAGAGTTTCTGATGGGTCGTATGATGTACAATAACCTGTTCTGTATGGGCATTCTTGACGAGGTTAAGGATTTGCTTGCAGCAAAGGGAATTGATATTAATGTTTTTGAAGAGATTGACGATGCTGCACTGGGTAATGGTGGTTTGGGTCGTCTTGCAGCTTGCTTCCTGGACAGTGCTGCTACACAGGATGTACCATTGGATGGATATGGCATCCGCTATAAGTATGGTTTATTTAAGCAGTTGATTCAGGATGGTAAGCAAGTAGAGGTTGCTGATGATTGGCAGAGATTTGATGATCCATGGTCAATTCGCCGTGAAGAGGACGCAGTCCTTGTTACATTTAGAGATCAAACAGTTAAGGCTGTACCTTATGATATGGCTGTTATTGGTTACGGTACAGAAAATATTAATACGCTTCGTCTGTGGCAGGCAGAGGCTGTAGAGAATTTCGACTTTATAGCATTTAATAATTGTGAATATGAGAAGTCTGTAAAAGAGAAGAATGCTGCGGAAAATATTTCTAAGGTTTTATATCCTAACGATAAAGGCTATGAGGGTAAGGTTTTAAGACTTAAGCAGCAGTATTTCTTCAGCAGTGCCTCACTGCAGAACATTGTTAAGAGATATAAAGCTAAGTATGGTAATGACTTTAGTAAATTTTCAAGCGAGTATGCTATTCAGCTGAACGACACACATCCTGTTATTGCTATTCCTGAGTTAATCAGATTGTTGGATGCGGAGGGTGTTGATTTTGAAACAGCACTTGATATTGCACAAAAGACATTTAACTATACAAATCATACAGTACTTGGAGAAGCATTAGAAAAGTGGGATATCAACCTGATGAGAGATGTTATTCCAAATGTATTCCAGTATGTTGAAAGAATTCAGCAGCATATGGACCGTGACTTTGACCAAAAGGGTATTTACGGTGATATGCGTAATAATATGAGAATAATTGATGGTAATCTGGTTCATATGGCTAGACTTGCTATATATGTTTCTACACATATAAACGGTGTTGCTTGGATTCATACAGAAATTCTTAAGGATGATGTTCTTAAGGAATGGTATCAGGTATATCCTGAGCGTTTCCAGAATAAGACAAATGGTATTACACAGCGTAGATGGCTGGGGCTTTGTAACCCTGAGCTTTCTGAGTTTATCACAAAAAGAGTTGGTGACGGTTGGTTAAGAGATTTAGATAAGCTAAGTGCGTTAAATGATATGATAGACGACAAGGCTATATCCGAGTTTAATGCTATAAAAGACCTTAAGAAGAAGCAGCTTTCTGATTTTATTCAGAAGCATGACAATGTTTATGTTGACCCAAGCTTCATTTTTGATGTACAGGTTAAAAGACTTCATGAGTACAAAAGACAGCTTATGAATGCTTTCTCCATCGTAGCTATTTATCAAAAGCTGAAGGCAGGCGAGCTGCCTAACTGGAATCCAACAGCATTTATCTTTGGTGCTAAGGCTGCTCCTGGTTACGCAAGAGCTAAGGCTATTATTAAGTATATCAATGAGATTGCTAAGCTTGTAAATAATGACCCTGATACAAAGGACAAGCTACAGGTGGTATTTGTTTCTAACTATAATGTATCTTACGGTGAAAAAATATTCCCTGCAGCCGATATTTCGGAGCAGATTTCTACAGCAGGTACAGAGGCATCAGGTACAGGTAATATGAAGTTTATGTTAAATGGTGCAGTAACTTTGGGTACTTATGATGGTGCTAATGTAGAGATTACACAAAAGGCCGGCGAAGAGAACGAGTATATTTTTGGTGCAAGAGTAGAAGAGATTGATGATCTGAAAGCTCGCAATGCTTATAACTCAGAGAGAATTTATAATGAGAACCCAATGATTAAGAGAGCTGTTGATACTTTAATTGACGGTACATTCTCAGATGGCGGTGCTCAGGGTGAAGGTAGCTTTGCGGAGCTACATCACGCTCTTATTCACGGTGCTCATTGGCATCAACCGGACCACTACTTTATTATGCTGGATCTTCAGTCATATGTTGACAAGAAGATTGAATGCAACCAAAATTACGGTGACAGGGCTAAGTTTGGAGCACAATGTCTGAAGAATGTTGCAAATGCAGGTCACTTCTCATCAGACAGAACAATCCTTCAATATGCTGAGGAGCTATGGAAATTAAAATAATTTAATATCCTGTAAATAAAATTAAGACGCTCACTACGTTTGAAAGTAGTGGGCGTTTTGTGTATTGACTCTATATTAATAATTGGAAAAAATCTGAAAAATAATATATGAATGTAACAAACTATAGCAAGTTAAGCTGTCGCTTATTTTTGATGAATAGTAGATTGGTGAGAAAAGATATATAAAATTTGATTACAAAAACGTCTGAAACTTTTGTAACCGTAAGCGTTTCTTTTAAGAACTTTGATTTTGTTATTTCACCTTCTGTAGAACCGTTAGTAAAAATAAAAAAGCAGTTATGAATACCTGTAAGCCAATTAAGCATATTATTTGAATATTTTTGAAAAATGATGAATTATCTTCAGCAAAGCATTTACCGCAGGAGCACGATATATATTTTTAAAAAATGAATAAAACAGTTTTGCCGAAAGCAGGGTTATCTCTGATAAATTGTTTAGAATTATGGTGAACAGCTGGAAGTAAGAGCATTTGTGAGGTTTTCGTTTCTAATGACAATGAATGTTGATTGAATTATCAATTTCCTCAACATTTTATCTCAATATCTTACAATACAATGATTTTCTGTAAAATGTTTGTAGAGCATATTTAGGTTTCCGTTTTTAACGGATGTTTTCATAAATATGCTCTACTTTTTTGTAAATTTTTAAATTTTTTTGTAAGCTCTATTTGCTTATTCCACAACATTTATTTATAGAGCCTTTTCAGAACTTGATTATTCGCCTATATCCGGATCATATTTACCTTCAAAATAAATTTCATACCATACAAGGAAAATGTAAATTGTCCACACCTTACGGCTGTTATCCTCTTTACCGCTGAAATGCTCATCCAAAAATTCAATCAGCATTTCAGAATTAAAGAATTTTTTAGCCGTTTCAGAGTTAAACATATCCTTAACCACATTGTAATAGCGTTCATCCCTTAGCCATACCCTTGTAGGAACAGGAAAGCCCAGCTTTTTCTTTTCAGCTGTTTCAGGAGGCAGGTGACGAAGTGCTGCCTGGCGCATAGCGTACTTTGTATTTTGTTTGTTTACTCTCAGACGTGTAGGAATTTTAGAGGCAACCTTAAATACTTCTTTATCAAGAAAAGGTACCCTCAATTCAAGTGAATTAGCCATACTCATTCTGTCAGCCTTTAGCAGAATATCGCCTACCATCCACATATTAATATCAAGATATTGCATTTTGGTTACATCGTCATAGTCAGGTACTCTGCTGTAAAAGCCTTTACATTTGTCCTGTGGGCGGGTAGCTATTGAAGGATCTTTTAAAATTTTCTTTTTCTCATCCAGATCGTACATAAAAGCGTTACCAATAAATCTGTCTTCAAGTGGGTGAGTTGCTCTTATAAGATAGTCACGTCCCTTAATATCAGGCAGTTTTTTCATTAGCTTGCATATTCCCTTACGTATACCGTAAGGAACAATTTTTTGATAGGTTTTAAATACCCTGGGGTCGTTGTAGCAGGTGTAGCCGCCAAACAGCTCGTCCGCTCCCTCACCGGACAGAACAACCTTAACATGCTCACTTGCGATTTTAGAAACAAAATAAAGTGCAATACACGAAGGGTCGGCAAGGGGTTGATCCATATGATATTGTACCTTTTTGATGCTACCCCAGAATTCCTCTGACTTAATCAGCTTATAATGATGGTCGACACCTATTTTTTTAGACAAACGTTGTGCCCAACTGATTTCGTTATATTTTTCGCCAAAGTCAAAGCCAACTGTAAATGTTTTTTGGTCTGCAAAATATGTTGAAACATAACTTGAGTCAACACCGCTGGATAAAAAGCAGCCAACCTCCACATCACTAATCTTGTGAGCGTTTACTGAGTTTTCAAAAACCTTCTCAATTTCATCAACAGCCTGTTCTTCTGTCAGACTTTCATCAGGTTCAAATTTTGCTTCCCAATAGCGTGTGGTAGTTATTTTGCCGTTTTTGTACCAAAGGTAATGTCCCGGCATCAAGCAGTATACGCCCTCAAAAAATGTTTCGGGTGGTACGGCATACTGGAATGATAAATAGTTGTCAAGTGTTTTGTAGTTAAATTTTTTTTCAAAACCGGGAAATTCAAGTATGCTTTTAATTTCCGAACCGTAAACGAAATTATTGCCGACTTGTGCATAGTGCATGGGCTTAATTCCAAAAAAATCACGGGCAATAAACAGTGAGTTGTCCTTTAGGTTGTAAATTGCAAAACCAAACATACCTCTCAGCTTGTCCAACAGCTTCTCCTGCCATTGCTCAAAGCCGTGAATTAGCACCTCAGAGTCAGATTCTGTGTAAAATGTATGACCAAGCTCAATAAGTTCCTTACGAAGATCCCGGTAGTTATAAATTTCACCATTAAAGGTAAGCACCATAGATTTATCTTCATTATAAATAGGCTGATGACCGGCATCCAGGTCAATTATACTTAGTCGTCTGAAGCCCATTGTTATTTTGTTGTTAGGTTCTTTGTAAAAGCCGTTACTGTCAGGTCCACGGTGAGTGATAACTCTGGTCATTCTCTCAATAGTGTCGTCACGGCTTATAACTTCTCCTGTAAAACCACATATACCACACATAATTTGGTATCTCCTTTACATATTTTAGTAATACAATTATTTATAATTTGGAAAGGGTATTTTTAATACACAATTTAATGATAATTTTATCATAAAAGCCTGTTTCTTGCAAGTAACACCTAAAGGAGCAATACAGCAAAATTAACAGTATAATCCATATTATTTTTAGCTATTATTTTTATTATCAATATAATAAACCAAGGTTGCTTTTGGTTTTAGTTTTAAAATTTTTACCATATTTATTATTAAATAAGTAAATGCTTACTTTACAAAACTTTTACAATGATTTGTTGAAATGAACCTGTAGATTTCACAATATGGTTTTATACTCCTATATGTACCCGATAGATATAAATAAAGCAACACGGGAAAATTATATTAATTTAAGGAGATTATTTAAAATGAAAGCAAAGAGAATTTTGGCAACAGCGGTAGCATGTATAATGGCTATGTCTATTCTGGCAGGCTGTGGAAACACACAGAGTGAGAGTGGTACATCTGGCAGCGGCAGCAAAGCTGATAGTGGAAGTAGCTTTGACACAACGTCATCAATTTCTGTAATTACACGTGAAGACGGTTCAGGTACACGTTCTGCATTTATTGAGCTAACCGGTGTTCAAGAGGAGAAAGACGGTCAGACAACAGACAACACTCTGCCGTCAGCTATTGTACAAAGCAGTACACAGGCGGTAATAACAGGTGTTTCTGGTGATAAAACTGCTATTGGCTATATTTCACTTGGTTCACTAAATGATACTGTAGCTACAGTGAAGATTGACGGTGTAGCACCTACAGTTGAAACTGTTAAGGATGGCACATATAAAATTTCAAGACCCTTTAACATTGCCACAAAGGACGATTTAAGCGAAGCAGCACAGAATTTTGTTGATTATATTCTAAGTGCAGAGGGTCAGGAAATTGTTGGCGAACAGGGTTACGTAGAGGTTGTTGAAAATGCGGAAGCTTTTGCAGGTGCAAAGGGAGAAGGTACTGTAAAGGTTGGCGGTTCGTCATCAGTAGCTCCTGTAATGGAAAAGCTGGCTGAAGCTTATGAAAAGGTAAACAGTAAGGTTACAGTAGAGGTAAATACCAGTGATTCATCAACGGGTGTATCATCAGCCGCAGAAGGTACTGTTGATATTGGTATTGCATCAAGAGAGCTAAAGGACAGCGAAACAACAAAGGGCTTAACCGGTACAGCAATTGCAAAGGATGGTATTGCAGTAATTATAAATAAAGAGAACACAGTTAATGATATGACACTTGATCAGCTTAAAGGTATATATACAGGCAGCATCACTACTTGGGAGCTTGGCTGATTATTCGTTTCAACATAAGTAATGCAGGGTAGTAGATTTAGCTGCCCTGCATTTGCAAGAAAGGAAAAAACTAATGCGTAAATATAAAGAGAAAATAATGCAGGGTGTTTTCCTGTGTGCGGCTCTTGTGTCTATTGCAGCAGTTGCTTTAATATGCCTGTTTCTGTTTGTTAATGGTATTCCTGCAATGGCTAAAATAGGTGTGTTTGACTTTTTGCTTGGCACTAAGTGGGCACCGTCTAATGAGCCTGCAAGCTATGGAATATGGCCTATGATTCTTGGCAGTATTTACATTACTGCCGGAGCAGTTATATTAGGTGTACCAATAGGGATAATGACAGCTATTTTTTTGTCGCGCTTCTGTCCTAAAAAATTGTATAGAGTTATAAAGCCGGCTATAGATCTTCTCGCAGGTATTCCGTCAGTTGTATACGGATTTTTCGGTATGGTTGTGCTTGTACCCTTTGTTAGGAATACATTCGGAGGTAATGGCTATGGAGTTTTAACAGCCTCTATATTACTTGCAATTATGATTTTACCTACAATTATCAGTGTTTCGGAAAGTGCTGTAAACGCTGTGCCAAATTCCTACTATGAAGGGGCACTTGCACTGGGTGCTACCAAAGAACGTAGTGTTTTCAGTGCGGTGGTACCTGCTGCAAAGTCAGGAATTTTAGCAGGTGTAGTGTTAGGAATAGGTCGTGCTATTGGTGAAACTATGGCTGTAATTTTAGTTGCGGGCAACAGTACTATAATACCGGACAGTATTTTGTCAAGCGTGCGCACCCTAACAGCTAACATTGTTATGGAAATGGGTTATGCAACCGACCTTCACCGTGAAGCACTTATTGCAACAGGTGTGGTATTGTTTGTACTTATTTTGATTATTAACCTGTTATTTGCAGTTGTAAAAAATAAGGGGGTAGAGAAATAATGACAGTGCGGAATAAATCTGTGTTAACAGATAATATAAGGGCTATAAATACTACCTCTTTTAAGCAAAGAGTGCTGCAATATAAAAACCATCCGTCTTCTTTTATGTTACTTTTATTGGTTGTACTGTGTGCAATAGTTACAGTAGGGATTTTGCTTTTTTTGATAGCATACATTTTAGTTCAGGGAGTGCCCAATCTTACACCTGAGCTGTTCTCCTTGGAATATACGTCTGACAATGCGTCATTAATGCCCGCATTGGTAAACACAGTGTTTATGACACTTATTTCACTAATTATTGCTGTTCCTTTAGGAATATTTGCTGCAATATATTTGGTTGAGTATGCCAAACGCGGCAATAAGCTGGTGTCTGTAATAAGAATGATGGCAGAAACGCTTTCCGGTATTCCTTCAATAGTCTATGGATTGTTTGGTATGCTGTTTTTTGTAACTACATTGCAATGGGGTAATTCACTTATAGCAGGTGCCTGCACGTTGGCTATTATGATATTGCCACTGATAATGCGTACCACTGAAGAGGCACTTAACACTGTACCAAACTCCTTCAGAGAGGGAAGCTTTGGACTTGGTGCAGGTAAGCTGAGAACAGTGTTCAGAGTAATATTACCTACAGCTGTACCGGGGATTTTGTCAGGCGTAATTCTTGCCATTGGCAGAATTGTAGGAGAGTCTGCTGCACTTATTTATACAGCAGGTACTATAGCACAGTATCCTAAAAATATAATGATGTCCGCAAGAACACTTTCAGTACATATGTACCTTTGTACTAATGAGGGTTTACATACAAGCCAAGCCTATGGTACGGCGGTAGTACTGCTGATTTTAGTGGTAATAATAAATGCTCTTTCTTCATGGGCAGCTAAAAAGCTTACTCAGAAGATGGGTTAATGCCAATATCGGTAAAACATTATCTAATCTATAAAGCTGATACTGGTATAAGACGGAGGTAAAATAATGGATAAATTTTCAATTTCAAATATGGAGCTTTACTATGGTAGCTTTAAGGCTCTTAAAAATATAAATTTGAAAATACAAAAAAATGAGATTACAGCTTTCATAGGACCTTCAGGCTGCGGCAAATCCACGCTTTTGAAATCACTTAACAGAATGAATGACTTGGTAGAGGGCTGCAAAATCACCGGCGACATAAAATTGGATGGCGAAGATATTTATGGCGATATAGACATTAATTTATTAAGGAGAAGGGTAGGTATGGTGTTTCAGAAGCCAAATCCATTTCCTATGAGCATTTACGACAATATTGCCTATGGTCCGCGAACTCACGGTGTCCGCAAGAAGAGTCAGCTTGACGAAATTGTAGAAAAAGCATTGCGTGATGCAGCTATTTGGAATGAGGCAAAGGATAGACTGAAGAAGAATGCTTTAAGTATGTCAGGTGGTCAGCAGCAAAGACTTTGTATAGCCAGGGCTTTGGCTGTACAGCCGGAGGTTTTGCTAATGGATGAACCAACCTCGGCACTAGACCCTATTTCTACCTCAAAGATAGAGGACCTGACAATGAAACTAAAAAGTGATTATACTATTGTTATGGTAACACACAATATGCAGCAAGCTGCAAGAATATCTGACAAGACAGCATTTTTCCTTCTTGGCGAGGTTGTAGAGTTTGACCAAACTGCAAAAATATTTAATATGCCAAAAGATAAAAGAACAGAGGAGTATATATCAGGGAGGTTCGGTTAATGAGAGATTATTATCAGTCACAGCTTGATTCTATAAACAAGAATTTAATAGATATGGGGTTATTGCTTGAAGATGCCATACAAAATTCTATTCTTTGTTTAAAAAGTGCAGACAGAAATATAATTAATGCCGCAAGCAAAATGGAGCTTGACATTGAAAGAATGGAGAAGGACTTGGAGGGGTTGTGTCTGAATGTAATCTTACGACAACAGCCTGTGGCAGGTGATTTCCGTTTTGTTTCATCGGTACTTAAAATGATTACTGACATGAAACGTATTGGAAACATTACAGAAGATATTGCTATGCTTTCTGCAATGATAAAGGCGTGCCGAAACAGTATGTATTTAAATGACATTATTGCAATGGGTAAGATTACTGTGCAAATGTTGAAAAATAGCATAGATGCTTATGTCAATCGTAATATAGAGTCTGCTTTTATCGCTAGTGATGCTGACGATGAGGTTGACGAATATTTTGATAGTGTTAAGGAACAGCTGATTGCTATGATTAAGTCAGATGCAAGAGGTGCTGAGGAAGCACCTGATCTTTTGATGATTGCTAAATATTTTGAGCGTTTGGGTGATCACTGTGTTAATGTTGCGGAGTGGGTTATATATGCCTTTACAGGAAGGCGTGGAGGACATCTTGACAGTTTTAATGATATCAAAGAGGCTACAAAGTATATTCAATAATTTTTACATACTTTTTACAGAAACCATATAATTTTTTACACAAGCTATGGTATAATTACCATAGCTTGTTTTATATATGTTTTAATATTATTATGAAAGGTACGGGCAGTATGATTTATATTGTTGAGGATGATATAGATATTAGAGAGTTGGAAAGCTACGCACTTAAAAACAGTGGATATGAGGTGATGACCTTTAGTGATGGTGCAGAGTTTTTTCAGGTATGCGCTGAGAACACACCAAAGCTTGTGTTGTTAGATATAATGTTACCAAACGAAGATGGCTTGTCTATTCTGAAAAAAATCAGGGCGGATGAGGAAATGAAGAATGTCCCTGTGATTATGGTAACAGCAAAAACCTCAGAAATTGACAAGGTTAAGGGACTTGATATGGGAGCAGACGATTATATTTCTAAGCCTTTTGGCGTAATGGAGCTTGTTTCCAGGGTTAAGGCATTACTAAGACGATGTGAGCGAAAAGATAATTTTACTGTGCTTGATTATAACGGTATCAGGGTTGACGATTTTAAACACAAGGTAACAGCTAACGGTGAGCCTTGCGTACTTACCTATAAGGAGTACGAGCTTTTAAAATATTTGCTTGTTAATAAGGACATTGTTCTAACAAGAGAAAAGCTGTTGGAAAAGGTTTGGGGCTACGATTTTGGGGGCGAAAGCCGTACAGTTGACGCACACATAAAAACATTAAGGCAAAAGCTGGGTGATTGTGGCAGTATGATAAAAACTGTTCGTCACGTGGGCTATAAGGTAGGGGAATAAGGTGAAGCTGCGAACCACTTTGACAAAACATTTTGTAATAATTGCAGGCTTAGCTACATTTATTACAGCTATGTGTTGCTGTGCAGTATTTTGGTTTGCACTCTCAGAGCAGGCGTATAACGACCTTTCTGGGTATTGTGATATGCTGTCCGAATATTTAAAGAGCAATGATGTTAAAAGCTTGTCTATTATTGAAGGTATAGACGACTATCGTGTGACACTTGTTGATAAAAACGGAAAGGTTATATACGAAAGCAGATCAGATTTAAACGAAAATGAAATGGATAATCATATTAATCGCCCGGAAATTCAGCAAGCATTAAAGAAGGGCGTGGGTGAAGGCTCACGTTATTCGGTGTCAATGCACCAAATGATATACTACTATGCACTAAAACTGGATGACGGAAATATATTGCGTGTGGGTAGGGCTGTACGCAGTATTTTTAGCTTGTATCTTTGGATGATAATTATTGTGCTGTTTTTGGGTGTGTATATTGTTTTGTTCAGTTTATTGCTTTCAAGCAGGCTGGCTAAAAAAATAGTGAAGCCTTTTGATAATCTTCAATATAACAACAAAGGTGTTATCTACGACGAGCTTAAGCCATTTGCTGATACCATAGCAACACAGCAGCGCAAAATTAAAAGCCAATTTGATGATCTGCAAGAACAGCGTGACCAAATAACAACCCTTATATCTAATATGCGTGAAGGCTTTATTATGCTTGATGTTGATAAGGTTATTTTAATTGAAAATGGCAGTGCTAAAAAGCTATTAAAAGCCAAGCATAAGAAGAATGAAGGCAAGAATATTTTAGAGGTTTACGATAATGACACCATATTGGAGAGTGTAAACAAGGCGGCTAAGGGAGAAAGCACTACTGCCGAGATAAAGCTGAATAAAAAAAATGTAAAGCTGTACGTGAATCCTGTGTATTCCAGCGGAGAGGTTGTGGGTATAATATGTTTGCTTTTAGATATTACAGCCCAAAAGAAAACAGAAAAGCTCCGTCGTGAATTTACAGCTAATGTTACTCACGAGTTGAAAACGCCACTTACATCAATTTCAGGCTATGCAGAAATGATCGAAAACGGTATGGTAACAAAGACTGAGGATATGCAAATGTTCGCAGGTAGAATTCATAAGGAGGCAGGAAGGCTTATTGCGCTTATAGGCGATATTATGAGGCTGTCTAAAATGGATGATAAAGCATATAGAATGGAGGGTGTAAAGCGTGTCAATTTAAAGGATATGGTAGAGGAAGCGGTAGATGTACTTGAAATGGCTGCCGGAAAGAATAACATAACCTTTGAACTAAACCTTGCAGACACTATGGTAACAGGTAACGAAACACAGCTTTATGAATTGGTGTTTAACCTGTGTGATAATTCAATCAGGTATAATAAACCAAACGGTACAGTATATATTACTCTTAAAACTGAAAACGAGAATGCTGTTTTAATAGTAAAGGACACAGGCATAGGTATAGAAAAAAAGCATCAAGACAGAATTTTTGAACGCTTTTACCGTGTTGATAAAAGCCGCTCTAAAGAAACCGGAGGTACAGGTCTGGGCCTTGCTATTGTTAAGCATATTGCAGAGCTTCACAGTGCTAGGATAAAGGTTGACAGCATTGTAGGAGAAGGTACGAAAATTACAATTGCATTTTATTCTAAAAATTAATATGAATATCTGTTTTTGTGTATAGATATGTTTTAGCTTTATTTTGTATAATTCTGTGTTTTATGTTGTAAAGAAATTATTACTTATATAATTTACAAAAATACGTTAAAAAGGTTTATATATACTAAAAAAGTAAAATAAATTATAAAATTTCTTTAAAGAGAAGAACAACTTGTGTTGTTTTTCTCTTTAATTTTTATAAAAAATTGCACATATGAATTATTTTGTAAGGTATTGACTGTTAATATTTGTTATGGTAGAATTATGGTAGATTTTATTTTAGGGGGTAATATTATGAACTCATTACTAATATGGGCAAGATTACGCAATCTTTTCAGACCTGAAATGCGTCCTATCATTGGGGTAATTTTTGGATTAGGCCTTTTTGCAGGCGGCTTATATATGGTTATTTACTATTTTATTTTAAAAAATCGTGTAAAGCACGGCAAACGTATTCAAGCAAAGGTGGTTGACAATGTTGAACGAGCCGTACCATTCGGTAAGGATGATGCTCTTACGATGTATGCATCTGTGTGGGAATATGAGGTGAGAGGTGTTATAAAAAGACATACAAGCAGGTCAGCAACACCAAATATAAAGCATATAGGCACTGAAGGAGAGCTTATTATTGATAAATATAGCAG
>Ga0153961_1000231_pt1 | contig 16664 bp, 13 predicted proteins | sample TSFL045MetaG_FD_104748 | JGI IMG/M metagenome (GOLD analysis project Ga0153961, IMG submission 104748) | Attine ant fungus gardens microbial communities from Florida, USA - TSFL045 MetaG | ecosystem: Host-associated > Fungi > Mycelium > Unclassified | place: USA: Florida, Withalacochee...
CCGTTCAGATACAGGGGTTATTATCAGGACACAGAAACAGGCTTATATTACCTAATGAGCCGTTACTATGACCCTGTAACCCATCGCTTTGTAAACTCCGACGGCTACTTCCAGTCCGGCGGCGGTTTGCTTGATACAAATATGAATGTATATTGCGGTAATAAACATTAGATCCTCAGCTTTGGCACAGTTATAAAGGTTTAGATTGGATCATAGTTAATAAAGAGGACAGCAATAGACGAATGTACGAGAATGCGGTTTGTATATGGCTTTGATATGGATTTGAGGAACACACTCCTGAAAACAGTGTAAAATTTCTGAAAATGCTGATAAATGCATTTCCATTCAAGATACAAACAATACAAACCGATAACAGAACAGAGTTCACATACAAATATATCAGTGATGAAAGAGTATGCCCATTTGATAAGGCACTAGAAAAACTAAAAATAAATCACAAACTGATACCACCAAGAACGCTGTGGAATAACGGTAATGCGTAAATAAGTTACAGAAATGATCAGAGATATTTTTACGATTGGGAAGCATTCAGAAGTGTCGAAGATTAAATCAAAAATTAGAAAAGCATTTGGAATGGAGCAACAATAAGCCAATAAGAACCTTAGGAAGAAAAAGTCCAATACAGCTTTTGGCTGAGAAGTTGTCAGCCTAAGCGCCGTTTTTTAAACGCCTTTTTCGTTCCGCTGCGCTCCACGCCAAAGGCGTTCAAAGCATTATGTCATATTATTACTTTATTTTTTATACAAATTGGCTCACATCTATTTACAACGCAGAACTTTTTAAATTTTAGTCTATTAATTGTATTGACAATTATAAAATAATGTGGTATCATGTTTAAAGTTGATTAAATAAATTGTATGATTTATTATAGGGGTATAGCTCAGTTGGTAGAGCAGCGGTCTCCAAAACCGCGTGCCGAGGGTTCAAGTCCTTCTGCCCCTGCCAGTAAAAAACGGCTTAAACACTGCGTTTAAGCCGTTTTTTGATATAATTTTATGTGCGGAACGCGGTCTGCTTTTTCACTTTTGATGCTCAAAATATGCTTTAAATTCCTCAAACGGTCTCAAAAATTCCAACAATCCCGTCTGCTACAGCATCAAAATAGCATCAAAATCAATTCCTCTATAATGTCATTATTGAGGTCATTTAAAAACTATGGTATTATTATATTAAATTCCAAAAGAAAGAAGTTTCAATAATATATGGCAGATAAAAAATATCAAGTATTTATTAGTTCAACTTATTCTGATTTAATTGAGGAAAGAAGAAAAATATTAGATGTTCTATTAATGGCTGATTGCATTCCTGCAGGCATGGAAGCCTTTGTAGCTACTGATGTAGAGCAGTTTGAAGTAATAAAAAAAGTAATTGATTTATGTGATTACTACGTTTTGATTATCGGAAAACGATACGGTTCTATTAATCCGCAAACGGGAATCAGTTATACTGAAATGGAATATGATTATGCAATTGATAACGATATACCTGTACTAGTTTTTGCTATTGATGAATCTGTTGTTTTACCAGCAGATAGAATTGAAAACAATAAAGATAGTATAGAAAAACTAAAAAAGTTTAGAGCTAAGGCTTTAAACAATCGTTTAGCTAGTGTATGGCATACAACTGATGAACTTACTGGTAAATTGGCAATATCAATAATGAAAGCAAAAAATGAAATATCTCGTCCAGGTTGGCAAAGAGCCTTTGATTTTGATGAGGTTTCTTTAAGGCGAGAAATAATGACATTAAATGAGAAAAATGAATATTTATCTAGTGAATTAAAAGACACAAAAAATCAAATAGAAAAATTAACAGCGCAAAACGATTTAGCTTTTGATGACTACAAAGTTGAATTCAAAGCTTATTATTACACACAAACAAAAAATTTCTCTGGATATAAAAATAATACTAAACATGATATTTGCCAAAATGTTTCACTTGATGAGATATTTGCTATCATAGCTACTGAAATGTTGGATGTTAGTATTTCAGAAAAGAAAATTGAAGATACAATTATGCATGAGTTATTTCCAGACATAACTCAATCCAAATACATTTCGGATGATCAACTAATTAAACGAATACTAAATCAATTTAAAGCACTTGATTTAATTGCATCAAAATGGAGTGAAAAAAATAAAACCCTTTATTGGAGATTAACTACTAAAGGGAAACTAAAAAGGGATAATATTATACTATTTCGCAGGTAATATAATATTATCATTTATTTCAAATAACTAATTTAGTTAATTAAAGTTAAGGAATTAAAAATGATTAATAATTTTTTAAAAGAAAATCTTTTAAATGAATTAGCGAATTGTTCTAATTCATTTGAAGATCTAAAATTTTTTTATAATTATTTCGAATATTTAGATGATTTTAAATTATTAGGATTTACAGATAATAGCGGTATACAATTCCCCAAATACCTATACAGCAATGAAAATGATGATTTCTATGTATTTAACTTGGGGTTTACGCAAAAATACTATTATTTAGACAAACGCGTGATTATTGATTTTTGTAAAAAAGGCACATCAAATTCATTTTTTGATATTTGTGTTAATATGGATACCAACGCTGTTAGTTATTTAAAAAAAATATTTGAAAATCCCAGTAATGTGTGCATACCAGATTACTTGCAAAAAATGTTTTATTATTTAAATAGAAATGATAATTTGAATTTTAGCTGTTTTCCGTATAGTATAGAGAATTCTTTATATCTTTCTGAGCGAAAAGAAGATATTTATAATACATTAAAAAGTTTTCAGTATTTCAAAAAATTTGATTATATAAATTATTTAAAATACAAAATTTGCAAATATAACGCAACTGAAAATAGCATTATTTACGAAACGCATTGTCAGATGAAAGATTTAGCATCACCAATTTTTCAGGAAATGGCTCTATCTCTTTACAAAACAAAGAATATAATTCATGCCTTAATACTAAAAACTATAATTATTGAATACAAATATTCCAAAAAATCAGCTAACAATAAATTTAAAATGCTACTTGACTTTGTAAACTATAATTTGGGAATAATATTTGAGCGAGAACTATCTATTTGTATGTATTATTTTGAACACAATGAAATTGCGATGGATTTCTTTGCCAAGGCGCAAAACAATAAAGCTATGGATAAAATTTTTAAAGATATTGACGGTATGGCATGGGATTTATCACACATGCGTATTTCAGAATTTGAAACCAAATTACTATTGCTCAATAATATTGATTTATCTATTAATTGGTTTTTGACATTTGATAAAAAACTAAAGAATGTTTTAAGACTATGTCCTGTCAAAAAAATAGTTTTATGGAATAATGATATACATATTTTTTATAATGATGAACTTCTTCAATCACTTGATTATTTTAAAGAAATGTTAATTAATGAGGATATTAGGGAATCTCGTAGAAAGACCTTTAATAATTTAAATATAATAAACCTAATTAAAAATTTAGAGAATGAATTATCCGAAGCCTATAATTAACAATTTACAACTCAAATCCATCCGTTATGCCATTGAGCTTTGTCATATCTCGTTTTACATAATACTGTTCTGTGATTTCAGAAGTAGTATGTCCGAGCAGATCCGCAACCTGTCGGGGAGTGAGGGATTTTATCGTGCCATCAGGCTGTGCTTGCCCGTTGACAAGATTAGTGGCGAAGGTATGACGGAGGGAATGTAAGCCTTTGGTTTCTATTCCTGCGGCTTTGAGAATTCTGTAATATCGTTTGCGGAAATTTACAGGTCTGGTGAAATTGCCGTTCTCATCGGGTATCAGCGGACTGTTCTCACCAAAGTACATTTCATTTCTCAAGTCCTGTATCATAGCTATTGCAGTATCGTTCAGAGGAATGTCACGTTTGCTTGTAGCACTTTTTAGCTTACCGATTTTGACTTCTCGTCCTTTTTCTGCTGTGATACCGTCACGCTTTGAGATTTCCTTAACACCTCTGTTCAGGTGCATAACTCTGTTTTTTAGGTCAATGTCGCTGTTCAGCAGTCCAAGCACTTCGCCTGTTCGCAAGCCAGTATTCAGCATAAGGATATATGTAGCGGCTTGCTGATATTTTCTCTTGCCGTTTGAAAATGTACTGAACGCTTCCTCTTTGAATTTTTTAATTTCTTCCTCAGTGAACACTGTTATTGTGTCGCACTGGGGAAGATTTTCTTTTCCCTGCGCCGCCATAAAGTTGACTTTCTTTGTCATTGGAGCACTTATCATAGGATTTTTGTCGATATACTCTTGCTGTGTAAGATAGCGGAAATATTCATTCAGCACATTATGAACCTTCTTAACCGTAGTGTAGGCATATCCTTCATTCATTTTATCATTCAGTAGCTTTTTGATATCCGCTGACTTTATATCTCCGACAACCTTATCGCCAAGATAAGGATAGATTTGATTTCTTGCAGTACATTCGTACCTGTCGTATGTAGTGCGTTCTATAGACGGAAACTTAAACACCTCCAGCCAATTCTGCATACTATCACGAAGCCTTTTCTTTGTTTCCTGCGACTCAATTATTGAGTCATTGAACGCCGCAATATATTCCGTCATTTTTTTATTGACTTCAGCTTTTGTTGTGCCTGAAAAGCTCTTGCGTTTCCGCTCGCCGCTTTCATCCATATACCACACAACACCGCCCCAACGGTTATCCGTACGCTTAAATGCGTTGCCGTTTGTGAGTAACTTTCTTGTTGACATAAGTACCAGCCTCCTTTTCAAGTACAACAACATACCACAATGTTTTTAGAATATCCAGACCAATTTTGAAACTCTCAAAAATCGCCCACATTGTTTTTATTTGTTGTTTTCGATTACTTTTCTGCTGATTGCAATAAAATCGCAACACAGGCAAAACACGGCTTAGCAGGGGTTAATAAACCACGTTTCTTATATACTAAAACGGGTTCGGGTGTCCCGATAAAATGCGTTGGCGGACAGCCGAACGCTCTGCTTGCCACTGCAAAGCAGTGAATACATACGGTAATACTCAAAATTGGCTTTACTTTGCAAAAACAGCTTTACTTGGAATACTTTACGTAACACAAATCGAAGAAAGTAACACCTTGAAAAATCCCCGAACGGCTCTGCCGTGCGGTGTAATTTGGCAGTAACCGTGCTTGCACGGCATACGCCTTTATCCTGCTTTTCATAATTTCCTCTTAATTTGGTGTGAAATCGCAGTTGCCACCAGCCTTAATGAATTTACTTTGGATTATCTTCTGCTGACTTTCACTTTTTGCTTTGTCTAATTGGCATTGATTAAAGTAATCAACTGCTGTTTGAATTGGCTTGATTGTGTAGAGAAGATTACCATTTAACTTCAAACCGTTTTGAGTAAATATCTTTGTGTGTTCAGTAGAAATTAAATCTTTTTCTTCAAGTGATTTAACATATTTTTGCACTGTATTGACCGAAGTGTTCAAGTCTCTTGCTATAGTTTTGTAGCTTGGATAGCAATTGTAGGTCTTGCGATTTTCACAACTCATTAGGTATGAGTACAAAGCAATCTCAGGTATCTTCAATCCTAAGGAAAAAATATTGTATGGCATTGGAAAATATCTGTCTTTCATTTATCCTCACTTTCCCAGTTGAGTTTCAATCCAACTGATGAACTTTTCTTTTGGCACAACAAGTCGTGAACCAATTTTCAGAACAGGAAAGCCCTTGATCCTTACCAATTCATACGCACTTGTCTTTGATATTCCAAGCACTTTTGCAATCTCCCGTACTGACAACATCAACGGTAGCTCATCATAGCTTTTGTAAAATTTTTCTTTCAACTTTATCACCTCTGCTTTTAGGTTAACAGAAAATTGACAGTCAAACAATAGGATTGTATAATTTTAGTTGGAGTGATGTTGATTATCGAAAATTTAAAGCATTTACATTTTCTAATTTTAGGAGCAGATTATGAATAAGGATTACTCAGAATACAAACACACGGATTATCAAAAATATAATATTGTAAGACAAAGTAACAGCTATGTGTATTATGATTTCTTCGTTAACTTTGCTTTGTTCAATCCTGACTCAAAAGCATTTTTAATCAAGGTCGATAAGTATAACGAAGACCTGTCTATGAAAGAAGCTATTGATGAATTTGAAGAACTTGAACACTCGCTCAGAGATGTTCACCCTGATATTTTGTCTGATGAAGATATAGTTGAATATGAACAAAGTAGAGTTGAAAGCTTAGAGAAAAACAAAGCCTTACGAGATTATTTTTCTAAAAAATATAATATTGACTTTGCTGAAAGTGACAAGTATTTTCAATCTCTTATGGATGAATATGAAACTGAAAAGGAAGATCCACTTCTTAATGTGCTGAGTGGTGCTGTCATTAACCTGCAAATTGGTGAGGGCATTCTTGACTTTATCTATACAAATTTCAAAACTCCATTCAAAGAAAGTTTTGGATTTGTTTCTTCTTTTGATACTTTGATAAAGAGTCACGAAGATAAAGTACATACTAAAACTAATAACGAACCTGAAAAAATCTATAACTGCAATCAAGAGAATGTTGAGATGTTTTTCAAATACAAAGACAGCAAAATTTACTTTGAAAAAATATCTAAGGCATCATTGTATTCTGCGATTTGTCCACCTGTTTTCATCAATGAAAACTTACCTGTTGAAGGTATGAAATGGTATTACAACTATCTGCTTACATTACAAAATGAGTACAAAGAACTGATAGAATTTTGTTTTGACGAAGATTTTTATCCTGAGGTAATGGAGAAAATCAAGCCGGCAGAAAGGTATTATTTTTACAAAAGAATTCATAATCAGCCAATAACAATTCAGAGAGAGGAGTATTTTAGTTTTAGCAGGGGTAATTCCAATGGAAAAATTTTGCCGATTCACTTATCCCATGAGGATTTTCTAAGCAGAGTTATGAATGAATATGAGCCTACTGAACAGCACAATGATTTTCAGCAGAAATACAAATTAAGTGATGCTGAAATGGAAGTGTTCTGTCGTTTTCCTATCTCGCCTAATACAAGTTATAAATTTAGGAACATTAGAAAGGCTCTTGAACTTGAATTTACCAAAATGCTTGAACAAGATATTCGCTTTAGAAAGTGCAAACGCTGCGGTAAGTATTTTATTATGAAGGGAAATTATGACACGAGATACTGCGATAGAATTGCCGAGGGTGAAACACGAAATTGTCAGGACATTATGGCACTTGAAAACTACAAAAAGAAAATGGCGGACAATGCCGCCATTAAAATTTATAACAAATATTACAAGAGATATTCTGCCAGAGTTAAGGCTCATACTATTCTTGAAAAGGATTTTAAGAAGTGGAAATATGAGGCTATGACAAAGAGAAATGAGTGTATGGATGGTAAGCTGACAGAGGAAGATTTTATCAATTGGATGGAGGGTTGTTTTCAAAACAGGAATAGAAAGCATTAAAAAAGGCAGACCGAAAAAATTCAATCAACCCAAGTAGCTTATCTTTGTTTTCTGCGGCGCAGATTTTGAATATGTAACTTGCAAAAACAGGAGACCACATTTTACGTGATCTCCTGTTTTCTGTCGTTCTTTCAGGTCATTGATTCAATTATAATCTTTGCACCAAGCTTAAATCCTATGATAAAGGATTGTCGTTCACAGATTTCAGAAATTTCCCGACTGCAGTCCTTGTATTTTTCAAAGGTTTCTTTCTGCTCATCGGAAAGAGTTGCTGTGAGTTTTTCTTCATTCCTGTTGAGTAAAGTAAGTAACTCCTTTGTTTCGTCATCAAGCTTAACACATTCCTCGTGAGGAGATAAGCTTCCGTAATATAAATCCTCAAGTATATCCATAGTTTATGCCACCTTTCGCAGCACAAACATATACCACATTAATTTGCAAAAGTCCAGAAAATTTTTGAATTTAGTACATTACAAAAATATAATTATATTGCGGATTCACTTAATCAAATTATGGCATAATATGGCAATTACAGCCCGTGCACTACATCCTGATCAAGTATTTTTTTTCTATCTCTCCAATCCGGCATATGGATACTCAAAAAAACATAGAATTGCTTGCTGTGATTGGGATATATAAAGTGCGAAAGCTCGTGCAAAACTACATAATCAATACAAGCAGGCTTTGCCTTAATCAGATATTGATTAAAGGTTACAACCTGACGGTTAACACTGCAACTGCCCCACAAAGTCCTCATTTTGCGAAGATAAATCCGTGGTTGCGGTTTGCCGTATTTACCGATTATAGGATATAATTCTTCAACACGAGTTTTTAAAAAATTAAGCGCTTCTTTTCTCCACCACCTGTCAAATTGCATCATCAGCTTCTCCTGATCGTTAATGTCCGTACTGCTGATACAAATATTCCGACCTTCCCGATAAATGCAATTTTTATTACTTTGAGTTACTGCGAAAATCAAATCTTCGCCAAACATTTTAATTGATTGCCCGTTACGGATTTCATTTGTAGAAGCATAACCACTTGTCGCCGCAAATTGCTCCAGCTTTTTTTCTATCCACATTGATTTTCGATTCAGAAAACTCTGAATCCAATCATCAGGAACTCCAAATGGCACAGAAATTATTGCAGTCTGGTCAGGGTAGATCTTCAGCCTGCAGGTTTTCATTTTCTTTCTGTCAACCCTTATGGGTACAGTTTTTTGTGATTTTGGCAGCACAACAGACAAATTCTCCATATTAAAAAACCTTCTTTGCTGTCATCAATATTTCATCAATAATAATATCAATCGTATCCAATGACCAATCCAAGTTATTTTCTTCAAGATAATCAAAAAGTAAATCATCCAGTTCCTTTTTCATATTTCTATGAACAATAACATTATCTCGCCAGTCCCTTTTTGCGTTTGAAGAAATAACCTTCTTGATTTCAAGTGCCAGCCTTCCTAATGCTTCCACATCGTTTTTTTCTGCTTCAATGTCAGATTTTTTAAGTCCGCTGCATACCGCACCGTAAAAGCTCTTTGCATCACCGTCATCCATAATTATTTGAGGATATTCAACGGAGTTTCTGCCTGCGCGGTAATCTTCAGCCAAATTCTCCATTGATGACAGATATTTTTCGCTGTCACGTTCTGCCATATAGTCTTGTATGGTTTTATTGATTCGCTCCATAAATGTCATATATCGGATAGGATCATCATAGCGGCTGCTTTCCAGCACTTCAATCTGCCTTGTCTGGATAGCTTCAGCCTTGGATTCATTTGAACCGAGTCGGGCAAGCTGTTCTTCCATTTTATCCTTATTCAGAATATCAAGCGGTTCAATAACCATTTTTGCGTCTTCTGCATTGACATAAGTGTTTAATAATTGTCTTATACCGTCTTCATATTTTGAGAAGTCAACGCTGTCATTAAAGCGCAGAGAAACACTGTCCTTTAGTTTTTTAAAGAACAGATAGTCTTTTTTGTATACTTTAGACTTTTTATCACCAATCATTTCAAACAATTCATAACTTGAGAACATAAAATCTACAAGCTTTGCAAACGTTGAGAGCTTTTCATAAAAATCTTTACGAATATCGTAATCACGAAGTCGCTCCTGCCACACATCAGCAGCCGTTTCGTTTTTGGATATTCCGTCAAAAATACTCCACAAATTTTTATGAGCAGTCTCAATTTTATTTTTTTGCTCCAGAACAGAAGATATGGAATTCTCAATATCGGCACGAGCAAAAGTGTTCATTCCGGACTTTTCGTCACAATACAAATCAAGTGCAGAATTAAGCTTTTTGAATATGCCTATGTAGTCAACAATCAAGCCGAAATCCTTATTGTCATAAACTCGGTTTACACGAGCAATAGCCTGAAGCAATGTATGATCACGTAATTTTTTATCCACATACAAAACCGCAGCCACGGGAGCGTCAAAGCCTGTAAGTAATTTATCCTTTACTATCAAGAGATCAATGTCGCCTTCGGGATCTATAAATTCTCCGGTAACGGAATCCTCATATGCCTCATAATTGTTTTTATACAGCGGATCAACTTCTTTGCAGAAGAAATCACCTATAATCTTCAAGGTCTGAGGTGTATTTTCTTCATCATCGCCTTCCTTTGCGTTGTTCGGCGTTATTACTACCGCAGGGTTGATTCCGCCAAGATCACGGAGCTTATGGAACATCTGTACAGCGGTTGCACGGGATGAACAGGTCAGCATTGCTTTAAAATGCTTTGGTTTTACATAGTTTAAAAAATGCTCGTGTAAATCGAATGCAATCATATTGAGCCTTGATTCAGTTTGTGCTAAAGCTACAAAACGACTGTATTTCATTTCGAGGTCTTTTCTCGCATTATCAGCAAGCCCTACGGTTATATGTTTTAAATGGCTGTTGATTTGTTGGCTTGTTACGTTCTGTGGAATTACACGTCCCTCATACACGATAGGAACAGTTACCTTATCATCAATTGCATCCTGCAAAGTATAGCTGTCAATCAGCGGGCCGAATTTCTGATAGGTATTTTTAGCGTTATCAATTTTGCGAGGGTCATCTGACTTCGGTTTGTTAATCAGGGGAGTACCTGTAAAAGCTATCTTTACAGCATTAGGCAATACTTTTTTCATATACATATTAAGCTTACCGTATTGTGTTCTGTGACCTTCATCAATAAAGAGAAAAATATTTGGGCTGTCATTACAATATTCCTGTTTTACTGCTGCCTCAAACTTGTTTACAAGGGAGGTAATGACTGTATTTCCATCGTCCTGTAGCAGTTCAACAAGTCCCTTTCCTGTTTTGGCACGGCGAGGGCTCATTTGCGTATGAATGAAATTGTCACGAATCTGCTTGTCCAGATTAACACGGTCAGTCACCATAATAAAGCGAGGCTTTTTGATGATACTGTCCTTTTTCATACTTTCCTTTAGAATTATTTTGGTAAGCATAATCATCGTAATAGTTTTTCCGCTTCCCTGAGTATGCCACACTACGCCGCTACGTGTGTTTTTGCCATCCTTAAGCAAAATGCGGTTCATACATTTTTTGACCGCAAAATACTGCTTGTAGCGGCATATTTTTTTGACATTATTATCGTAAATGATGAAATTACGAATTATATCAAGAAGTCGCTCAGGATGCAGCAGAGAGATAAGAGCACGGTCCTGCTCCTTGATACAGCCGTCGGGCGAGCATTTCCTGCACCACTCATCCAGCCAATACTTATCATCTTCATTATCTTCGTGCCAGGAAACAAAGTATTTTGCAGGCGTTCCGCAGGTGCCGTACAAAACCTTATCGGGATTGACAGCCATTACAATCTGTGAATACTCAAACAACTGTGGAATATAGTCGTTGCCCTGGTTGCGAATATTCTGTTTAACCCCTTCCATTACATCAACGCCTGATTTTTTACACTCAATAACAACAAGGGGAATACCGTTTACCAGAACAACGATATCCGGACGGGCAAATTTCCCGTTCGGACGTTCTACTTCAAATTCATCTGTAACCTGAAAAATGTTATTTTCCGGATGTTCAAAGTCAATAAAATCAATATCAAACGACTGCCTTGTGCCGTCGGGCAAGGTTTCTTCAAGACTTTTGCCTGAACAGAGCATATCCGATATTTCTTTATTTGCGGCATAAAGTCCTGATGTTGTGTTGAGGTTTATTGCCCGAACCGCAGCAGCAATAGAACCACCCGAAAAAAAGCGAGATTCATTATCATAGGGATATGTACGTCTGCTCAGAAAGGTCTGCAATTCATCTTCAAACAAAACAGAGTTTCTCGAACCTCGTTTAGCCTCGGCTTCGCTGCGAGGGACAATGGTGTATCCTAATTTTTCGATTACCTTTAACGCACGCTCCTGCGATTCGGGGCGTTCATTGAATATTTGATGGTTAGGCATATTGATTCTCCTAATAATGTACGGTTTTACACAGCTACAGAAATCCCATTAGAGAACTCATTCCAGTTTCGTTTTAATAACTCTTGATTGTTTTTTATGAATTCTGTAGCCTTTTTTTATTGTGATGGGTTGATCTTTCCAAATAAAGCAAGAACTTTTTGCGTTTCAATTTCAATGGAAAGTGATGCAGAACCAGTTTCTAAATGTATATGGGGTAAATTATGTCCGCCTTGCTCATTAGAACGAATGATAAACTTCATACCGTCAATACGGGCAACTTGAACAAATTCTGTTCGAATTGAAAAATCCAAAACAAATCTTTGTAGAATATAATAATCTTGCTTCGTAATTGTTAAACCCTCACAATTCCTGTCAATAATAGTTGTGAAATTGCCTTTTTGTGCTTGGTGTATTCTTCAACCTCACACTGATGAAGGGTGATAAGCTGGTCGAGGCTGCGGAAGAAAGCGCCGATAGTGCGTTGTTCTTCAATACCAGGAATCTTTATCTCCATGTTCGCCAACACTGTTTGACTGATGTTTTTGTTTGCGCTGTCGGTAGCCTGTGACATAATTTGTTTGCGAACACCTTCTGTCGAAAAGACAAAACGCTTAAAAGAATCATCCAACCCAAATTCATCTCTAAAACGGATAATAAAACCGGAATACGTTGTATTCTCAAGCGTTTCAGGCACTAATGCAGCTTCTCCAACACCTTCAAGTTTTACAGATGATCTAACAAACAGGACATCACCTTTTATCAAACTATAGTCCTTGAGTTGGGCGAGTGTAGCTTTGGCTTTTCCCAAATTTTGAATGTCAATCGCTGTCTTGCCGAAGATATTTTGAAGATTTATAAACGGGAAGCCATGCCCCATTGCATCCTTAGAGAAGTTCATTCCGTTTTTCAGCGTTCCAATATCCCCCAACTTACGCTGTTCCCAAGCGTCCGTAAATCCAGGAAAGCGCAGTTCGGGAACGCTGCTTCCATTTTGCGGAAACATTTTTCTAAGGCACGCCTTTTTCAAATCCTTGTACTCATCGACCTTAGCTTCACAAAGCTTTATGAGTTTATCATAGTGGTCTAATATCTCGGAGATTTTCTCCTGCTCGGCAAGAGGTGGAACGTAGCAAGGAAGATTCAAAAAATCCTTCTGGTTTAACACTCTGTTTCTGCCTGCTCCACCAGGAGAAATATGGTCAAGCATATCTTTGATAAATTTTTGAGTGATTACAGCTTTATAAAAATTAGGGACTTGACCATTCTTGAACTCGTATGTCGGAAAGCGATGCGAAACAAGTAATCCTTGGTCATCTTTGTTTGCAATGGCTATTGCATGTTCCCACGCAAATGTAATATTGACAACCAAATCGTTTTCATGAACTTCGTATAATTCATCCATGTCCACAGTTTCCGGATCGTCAACATAGGCATGGAATGTTCCCTTTGCCCAACTTTTGATTCCCAATCTCCAATACGGTTTATCTGGCTTTGGTACGGCACGTTTAATAGGATTAACAACATCGGAAACTTTACCCAATGTCCAATCCTCAGGAGCAACCCCTATGTCTTTTGTACGACAATAGCCCGACGGAATACAACGATTTTTAATTGCGCCTATTCGTTCTTTGATTACCTTGTCCATCAGCTATTGCTCCTTCCTGTTCTTTTCTTCATTCCTCATTTTTTCCGCCGATTCTTTTCGCTCTGTCTGAAAGCTCGTCAACATCTGCCGCCTCAATCGCCCTGCGAATGGAATCGTACTTTTCGTACTGTTCAAGTGCCAACGCATTTGCAACATCACGCTGAACCGTACCAAAATTCTGCAGCACCTCTCTTCCATTGAAACGCAAAAACTCTCCAAGTCTGATTTCCCAATCTGCCATGTGCATTTCCTTGTGAGATTTTGCCATCAGCTCTGCATGATCAAGGTACATATTGACAATCAGGTTAAGTGTACTGATTTCCTCTTGTGACAAATAGTTTTTTGCTACAATAACATCAGAACGGCGTACCTTTGCACCTTTAAAAGAGGTCAGTCCCATATTGTTCTTCTGGGCATCGGCACGTGAAGCAATAATTTCCGGTGCAGTAAAACCGGTTGCCGCATATTCAAGCTTATTCTGTACAGATTTAAAGAATTTCTGTGCCGCTTCGCTTTTGGGGTCGTAATCAACCGATAAAGCAAAAATATCCTTTACCTTTTGATACAAACGCTTTTCGCTTGCACGTATGTCACGGATTCTCTCGAGTAATTCATCAAAATAATCTGCACCGAATTCTTTTGGATTGCGTAAACGCTCGTCATTTAACGCAAAACCCTTCTTCATATATTCTGTCAGAACTCCACTTGCCCAACGGCGGAAATGAATGCCTACATTACTTCGAACACGATAACCAACAGCGAGAATCATATCCAAATTGTAGTAATCAAGATTACGTTCTACAAAACGAACACCTTCTTTTTGAACTGTTCGGAATTTCCGAACAGTTGATATTTCCTCCAGTTCTCCGTCTTTATAAATATTAGAAATATGCTCACTAATTGAAGATTTTGCAACTTGATATAACTCACACATTGATTTTTGCGTCATCCAAATTGTATCATCCTCAAAATAAACATCAATTTTAGTATCGCCTTTTTCGTTTTGATAAATTAAAATTTTGCCCGTATTTGCTATTTCGTTACTCATAATCCAAGCTCCCTGAGGTATTCTTCCAGCTGTTTTTCAGCCTCGGCTATTTCGACTTTTAATCGGACAATATTGTTTTGAACCTCGTCAATATCAATCAGTTCCTCTTCCTCAAAAGTGTCAACATAACGGGGAATGTTGAGGTTATATCCATTTTCCTCAATTTCGTCTATCGTCGCAACATGAGAAAATTTATCAATATCCTTTCTCTCAAAATAGGCATCTACAATATCACTAACATTCTTTTCTTCAAGTACATTCTGTCTTTTATCTTTTCTGTAGCGCAGATTTCCGTTTTCGTCCTTGCCTGAAGCATCAATAAACAGAATATTATTTTCTGAGCGGTCTTTCTTAAATACAAGAATACACGCAGGAATTGTAGTACCGTAAAACAGGTTCTCGGGCAAACCTATAACAGCGTCCAACAGATTTTCTTCTATTACACGCTGACGGATTCTGCCCTCTGCTGCTCCCCTGAACAAAACACCGTGTGGAGCTACGGCAGCGATTCTTCCTTTAACAGATGCACTTGCAATCATATGCAACAGAAAAGCCCAGTCACCTTTGCTTGCCGGTGGTACCCCTCGGTCAAAACGGTGGTATTTGTCAAGCGTAGCTTCCATTTTAAATGCTTTTTTTCCTTTACCTACGGCTTCTCCACCCGGATTAAAACCTGCTGCCCACTTGTCCTTTGAAAAAGGCATATTGGCAACTATTGCATCAAAGGTCAATAGATTTCCGTCCTCGTCCTTGAACATAGGATTTGCCAGAGTATCGCCCCATGCAATTTTTGCATCACTTATCTCGTGAATATACATATTCATCTTTGCCATAGCAACCGAAGAGCCATTTACTTCCTGTCCGAAGATGGAAACCTGTTTTGAGTTCTCCTTTTTTGCCGCTTTAATAAGCAGTGAACCAGAACCGCAGGTAGGATCGTACACACGCTCTCCGGGCTGTACATTTACAATACGTGCCATTATCTCCGACACTGCCGCAGGCGTATAGAATGAGCCTGCCTTTTTGCCGGCCATACTTGCAAACTGACCAATCATATATTCATACGCATCACCGATTACATCGGCAGGCACTTCGCCCTCTTTTACTTCAATCCGTGATGGGCGCAAATCCAAAGGATAAAGGTCCTCAAGCAATTCACGCAGTATAGCATTCTTATGTTCACGGGTTCCGAGTGCATTTTCACTGTTATAATCAGTAGTATTCAGTACTCCTGCTAGTTGTTGGTTATTATCATTTTCAATCTGGCGCATAGCCATATTAATGAGTTGACCTATATTGTCAGAATATCTTTGCTCATACAATGAATTAAATGAACAATCCTCAGCCACGGTAAATGGTAAATATCGCTTTTGGCGTTCTAATCTAACTCCCTGATATTCTTTTTCAAGATTTTCCACTTTTTCTTTATATGTATCGCTTAAATATTTGACAAACATAAGCGGAAGGACATAATCCTTATAATTGGCGGCATCTATTGTATCACGTAATGAATCTGCACCTCTCATCAGTGCGTTTTCAATATCTCTTCTTGATGTATTCATTGTAATTTCCCTCCGAGAAATTTTTGAATTTTACCTGTTACAAGCTTGCTTTCATGTTTTATCAGTTCTTTATAAAGCTTTTCTATTTTTGAATTTGTCTGTGCAGTGTTCACTATTAACCTTTGCTTCTCAACGGACGGAACCGGTATTTTCAGGTCTGCAAGAGTATTAATTTTTATTGAGTGAAGTACAGCTCCTCCCTCAACAGATGTAATATATTTCGAAACTCCATCTGTTGATAAATAATATCTAACGTATTCAGGAATTACTCTTTGATCAAAAACTCTGATTACCGCAAGCTGTGAAGGAATAACTAAATTTATATTGCTTTCTTCAATAACAGTAGGGAATAATGGTGATGATAATTTAACCACCACATCCCCCTTTTGAGTTAAAAAGGAATCATCAAGCAAAGCTTTTGAAGGGAAGCAGTCAAGATTTTTGCTTTTGATCTCACCGTATTCATTCAGTGAACGCAAATTAAGACGATTATAAATGACCGCTGTTTCCTCTTCAAAACG
>Ga0153961_1000233_pt1 | contig 16654 bp, 19 predicted proteins | sample TSFL045MetaG_FD_104748 | JGI IMG/M metagenome (GOLD analysis project Ga0153961, IMG submission 104748) | Attine ant fungus gardens microbial communities from Florida, USA - TSFL045 MetaG | ecosystem: Host-associated > Fungi > Mycelium > Unclassified | place: USA: Florida, Withalacochee...
TGTTTTTGTCTGGTTTTAAGTGTATATACTCCTTGTATTCTGTAAGAGCAATATTAGACTAAAGGCCAAAGGTCATACTAAAAAGCTAAATAAGGGTTTCAAAAGCTAGAGTAATATTTGAGTAAGGATAAATCTACTAATACAGACTCTTATATATACTATAAGAGATGGTCTATATGCAGTTATATAAGCTACAGTCCAATAGTAGTACTTTTTAATTAGAATATATAGAATAATTGAAATAGCATGTAGACAGAAAAACAAAAGAGTAGATAAATATATATTATAAGAGAAGATTCACTAGATAGATTACAAATTAGATACTTAGCTAAGCCTTACTCTAGAATGACCACTGTTCCCTTATATATCTCTTCTCAAATATTTAATCAATAAGTCATTTCTATTTAGCCTTGGTCCAGTATTTCTTTAGCTCTCAAGAACATATCTGTGCTTTTATTCTGCTATATGTAGATATCTGACCAAATATTGTAGTGACCAAAAAAACAAGCCTTTTCTTGAAGATGAAGCAAACTAAATGAAACAGTGAGAAATAATTACAATTAATATACTAGATGTTATGTAGAGTATAGCTCAAATAAAGAGATATCCTAGTTAGATTAATTAAAATATTAATCAAGATCTGCCAAGATGTAGCTATGTACAGCCTATATATAAAAGTCTTTGATGAGACCTTTTCAAAAGATCTTGATTTACTAGACTGGATATATAATAGTAGCTCTTATTTGCCAAAATTGTCTAATATTAGTCTAGATGATATTTCTCAACTATAATCATATATATCCAAAAAAATCAACAATACCCTTGAATTCTCCATTTTGACATTAGACCAGGAGATATGACAAGTACTCTTTGCTCTTGTCAAAGAAATATAAAACATATATAAAGTACAATTCCACTGTTCTGGACAGTTTTTATATATTGTAGCTATAATCCAATTACCTATAAGGGCAACATCAGTCCAACAATAGTACTTTCTAATTAGGATAAATGTTATGACATAGCCAAAATAGCTAAGTCATTATTTATATTTCTTTTTTTTTCTTTTTCATTTAATTAATAATTAGTGGACATGTGAGAGGAAGTAACTCAAAAGAGATACATGGGACTTTATAAATAGAAATAAATACAAAGTGTATATAAGTAGTATACAACAATTAAATAGAAACTCTATTGAGTTCTTCTTGTTAACTTGGACTAGGAGTAGTTCTAAGGCATTACTATCTAAGTTCTTACAATAAATAGAATGATCAAGATAGTATGTAGACAAAGAAACTAAAGGAATAGATAAATATATGTTATAAGATAAGATCTATTAGATAAATTATGAATCAGACACTTAGCTAAGCCCTATTCTAGAGTAATGGCTATTCTCTTATATTATCTAGTAATACTTTCTTTTTAGAAATCACTTATTTTTTTTGATCTATACCAATTAAGTTAGATATAGATGATTTTAAGTACTATATCCAAAAATAAACAATTAACTAACAATGAACTTACACTGGTATCTTTTGAACCCAGACTCCAGACTGTTAAATTACATAATAGTATTCAGATTTAAATGGCAACTAAACATATATGATACATTAACAACAGTATTAACAGTAGTTTTTGCTCAAGTAAAATAAACTTCTGACCATAGTTATAGATATCAAAATTTGTTTTGGTACTATTTAATACTATTATAGAAAACTTCTAGACACTATTTGAAAACTAATATCTTAGTATTTATCTATACAATGTTCATGTTATAATTTATTTTGTGTCTATCACATGTTTATCTTATGTTGTCTTATATTTATGTTATATAAGTCAATATGCTGTTGTAGGGTTCTCTAGTCTTAGTCTAGTTAATATCACATTCTTTATTTAAATACTAGGTTTAGGAACTCATAATATAAGACTAAGACTTTCCAATTCACAATCTATTATTATAATATCCAAAGTAACTGCTCTTATACTCATAATCATCTTTATTATCTTATTTTTTCAACTTGACCTATTCATTCAATAGAACACATTCTCCAAAAAAAAGAAAGAAGAATTAACCAGCTTAGTATAAGACTTTATCAAAGAAATAAAAAAAAATCTCTGTTCCAAGACCAAACTCAGAAAAAAACCCCCTAAAGACTTTAAAGGGAATTTAGATGATATAGCAAACTAATGTTGAAAAATGACTCTATACTTTAATAACCAAGGTATTAACAATAAATGAAAGAAGATTGAATTTACCTTAAGTAGGATAACAGAAAGAAGAGAAGACTGAGCTCAGAAATAGGCTGATGTAGTAATCAAAGTCTTTATTTATTTCCAAATAGAATTAAAGAAGTGAAGAGAAAATAATAAAGATAAACCAAATGAAAAACAAATACAATAATTCACCAACAAACCACTATTCAGTAGTTGGAAGGAGATAGCAAGATATATAGCCAATTTTTTTATTACTAATAAATCAATATCTAATACAATCAAAAATCTAAAATGACTCAAGCAAGAAAACTAAATAGTTGAAGACTACTAAATGGATTTCTGTGCATGGAAAAACCTAATCCAATATAATAAAATAGTACTAGTAGACATCTTTTGAAATAGACTAAACAAGGGGCTGGCCAAGAAGCTTGTGGAATTAGGACAGCTGAATGAGATAAGTTTACTAAATATCTGGTATATCAAGATAATAGAGTTTAAAAGAGCTAGATGATTAACAGAAAAGATGTTTGGTCAGAAAAGACAATTTATTAAAAAAAAGAAAATTACACAAGAGAAGATCAAAAAAGGAGATAGATTGGATCTGGTAGTTTTGAGGCAAGACCCTGATGTAATGGATATTGACATGATAAAAAGACAAGAGATGTATTTTAATTGTGGAGTTAAGGATTATATTACTATAAAATGCCTAGAACCAAGAAAGGAGAAAAAATTCTTTGGAAAGAGGACCAAATTGAAAAGGTCAGTGAAAGAGAAGCCAAAGGAGGGTTTTGGGGAGAACAGAGAGTGAGCACTAACTCATCTGCTGTTATAGACTAAAAATACAACTGCTAAAGGAAACAATAAACAATTTTTTGAGTTATTTTGGTGCTAAAAACTATAAATTACTAAAAAAATATTTGGCAAAGTGAATAGTAAAAAGAATAAAACAAGAAAACAAGAAAAAAGCAGTAGAAATATTGAAAGTTTAGGTACATCAACTGAAAGGAAGAGAATATACAATAGAAAAATACAAGAATTGAATAAAATGATAGATAACAAAATAACTGTTACTCTAAAGAAACTAAAAAATAAACAATTGGACCTCTGAGTCAAAATAATAACAACTGACATAGGGAAAATGTTTCTTAAGAAAACACTAGTAGATTTGGGATGTTCAAGCTCATATATCAGCCAAAGATTTATACAAGAAAACAATCCAAATACACAAAAATTACTTTTTTCAATAACCTGTTATAATACAAATAACTCCACAAACAGGAATAGGAGTGTTACAGAAACCATAGAGATGTATATAATGATTGGAGACCATAAAGAATTAATTCAATTATCAATGACAAACATAGAAAACTATGATATATTTCTAAGATATAACTGACTTTAAAAACACAACCCAACTATTAACTGGAAAGAATTGTTAATTAGTTTAGACAAATACCATCAATGGTGTAGGAAAATACAGATAGTAGAGAAACTAAAAGAGAGTGAGAAAGAGTGGAAAGAGGAGAAATAGAAAAGAGAGAGAAAATCTTATTTATAAATCTAAAAGAAGCATAGAGAAGAGAGAAAATAAACATTAGAAATATAGAAAGAGAATAAGGGATTTAAAGAAATTATACCCAAGGAGTACTGGAGCTTTAAAGAGAAGATGTTCAACAAGTGTTTGAAAAATTACCTAAACAATCTAGATGAGACCATGCAATTGAATTAATATTAGAAGCAGTACTCAGAGACTGCAAAATTTATCTACTAAATACTAAAGAACAAAAGAAGCTCAATAAATTCCTAAAAGAACATCTAAGAACTGGACAAATTTGACCTTCAAAATCACTATATGTAGCACTGTTCTTCTTTGTCAAAAAGAAGGATAGGTCCTTTAGACCAGTACAAAACTATTGATAACTCAATAAAATGACAATGAAAAACAAATACCTATTACTGTTGATCCAAGAGTTGATTGATAAAATATAGGATGCTAAATACTTTACCAAGCTTGATGTTTAATGGAAATACAACAATGTTCAAATAAAAGAGGAGAATGAATATAAAGCTGCCTTTTAGACAAATTGGGGATTATTTGAACCATTAATGATGTATTTTGGAATATGCAACTTACCTACAACATTTCAACTTATGATAGATAGTGTTAGTGCTAAGTTGTAAAGGCTTATAGCTCAACCTAGGTAGTTGTTCAGGAAAAACTCAATAGAGTTCTCTATTGGATTGCTCTAGCTACTTATACAAATATCTGTTAGTCTGTGTACTTGTCTTCTGCAATCATATAATCTTTACTAATGACTATACATATCTTACATAATCTTTTCCATGCTATTTATATCCTTCCCATGTTGTATTCCCACTAGGTTGATGAATATATGGGAAATAGTTTCCTTTCTGGGAACTATCTTATAATATAGCTTTCTTTTTTAGTTTTCTTGTCCCAAGGAATTTTTCTATTGTTTCCAGTTCTCTTTCTATCTTCTTTCTCTCTTTCTTTTATATTCTTTATTTGACTATTTCCATAGTATTTTTACCATAAACCTTCCTGGTAGTTCTCTTGAGAACACCTTTTTATCATTATCTTTTTTCTGTTACCTTATTTCTTTAGCCTTTTCCCTATACTCTTTTTTAAACTCTTTGACCAGCTCCTTTGCATTCTTCAAGTTTTCTCTACTTTCCCAAGTGTCTTTTTCTGCTATATATCCCTTCTATCATACTAAAAAATCTTTTCTTTTCTCTAACTATCCTTTTGTTTAGTATTTTTTCTACCTCAAATTCCTCTTCTCCCTTGATAATAACTAGTTTGGGTGGAGTTTTCTTCTGTCCCTTCACCTAAGGCCTATACAACCATACTCAACTTATATTAGCTACCAAATTTATTTTAATTGAACCAGGTAGTTCTAATTCTATAGTGTTGGTTAAGACAATTCCCTTGACTTTATAAGGCTCTACAAACTGCTCTGTCAACTTCTCTGACTTCCTTTCTACTATCTTTCACTTAAGGTCTTTTGTACTTAATAGTACTAAGTCTTCAACTTTGTATTTCTCTGCCTTTCCTCACTTTCTGTCTGTATATCTCTTTATTTTCTCTTGTACTTTTCCTAGTACTGCTTTTGCTTCCTTCTGGATTTTCTTCATTCTTTCAACAAATCTCCCTGCTGCTTTGAATTTTCCCTTTCTTCTCTCTTCAAATCCCATCCTTGGGTCCTGACCATAGTTTGCCCTAAATAGGGAGATTTTCATTACTGAATGAATTTTGTTGTTATATACAAATTCAGTAGTCCTCAGCCAATCTAGCTATTGCTTCTGTCTATGATTGATGAAAACCCTCAGATACTGTTTTAGTTCCTAATTGATCCTCTGTCTGTCTATCTATTTGAGGATAATAGATTATTGATAGTTTTATCTGGATTCCCAATAACTTATTCAATTCCTTCATCATTTAAACTGTATTTCCTTATCCAATATAATACTTTCTAGAAGACTGTAATTTCCAAACATAGTCTCTAAATAATCTAGTAAGCCTCCCTGCTGATGTTTTCTCTGTAGTTGCTATAATAGTTGATATAAAATAGACTATTTTACTGAATCAATCACAAACTACTAAGATTGTATCATAACTCTGTGCCTAAGATAACTTGAGAATGAAATCTGTCAAAATGTGACTCCATGGCTTTTCTAAAATTATATTGGACATTAATTTTTCTGCTGGAGCTTCACTCCTATTTTTATAGTATTAATAAGCATTATATCCCTCTACATATCTCTTCATCTCCTTTGTCACTCCTAGCCACCAATAGTTTCTTATAACTAGCTTCATTGTTTTCTATTTTCTTCTATGTTCTTCTACTAGCATATTATGGTACAAATGTATCACTCCTCTCTTCAATTCTTCTTCTGGCACATATATTTGTTCCTTCTTTATAACTAATCCTTTCTCTATTGTCCATTCTTTATTCTTTAATGTTTTCATTTCTGTTTTCTTTAGCTCTTTCACTGCCCTAACTACCTTTTTGTTCTTCTTTTGTACCTTTCTGACCTTTTTCCTTAAATTATCTTTCTCTACTAATGTTTCTGTCCTTTTTATCTATCCTGGCTTTATTAACATTTGGTTTTTATTATTGTTTTCTATCCTCTCTTGTCAATTTAGCCTCTTACTTAATCTATCTGCTTTCTTTATACTTTTCTCTAGTACATGCTTTAGAACAAAGTCAAATCATAATAGATACAATGTTTATCTTACTTGTTTTCAGTTCAGCTTTTGACTAGTTATAAAATATTGGAGGTTTTTGTGATCTATTCAAATTTTGAACTTTACTTTTGCCTTTCCCAAGTAGTACCTCTATGCCTCTAAACATCAAATTACTGTCAGCATTTTTTTGTTATGGATCTTATAATTGTATTCTGTTGTATTGAGTGACTTAAAGATAAAAACTACCAGTTTCCACTTCTCATTTCCATATCTAACTGACAATACTTCCCTTGTAGCATAGCTGGAGGTATTTGCTTCTACCTTCATTTCTTTGTCTAGGTCAGGAATATGTCATGAGCTGCCTCAACTATGACTAAGAAATATATATTTATAGAATAATAAACAAGAGAATTGAACTGGTAGTCTCTTGACTAGTTGTAGAATACTATCAATATAAACAAGGGCAAATGGTATACTTGTATAAGTAGGTAGCACAATTGATTGAGAACTCTATCAAGTTTTTTTGTAACTTTCAAAGACTTAGCTGCTGAGTTAACTTGACTTGAGCTGTACAATAAAAGAACTCAATATCATACTCCAGGTACTGTTTAGTTTAAATCCTACCTAAAACTTTATTCTTTTATTGTCCTTGATTGGTGATTAGCTTGATTACTAGTCTTTTTGGTCCTAGCTATAAAGAGAACTTGGTAGTCAGTTAGGAACTACTGGTGGAGACTCAGTACTAAACCTAGGTATTGTATTCAAGATCTAATCTAGCAATTGGATAGTGTTGCTTAGTAGATTACCTGTATCTTTTTCTAATCAGTAAAAACCTTGTACTAGAAATGCATTGTTATCTATATATGCAGAGGAATAGTATCGACCTTTTAAAAAAGTACTGCTAAAGTAGAGATCTTTTTCTTGAGGTGATTGTTTACTATTTGATTAGAGCAGTAGTCAGTATAGCAGTAGATGTCTGGTTGGGTAAAGATCTTGTGCCCTAACAGATATAGTAGTAATTAGTAAGATCAAATTTTATTTGACATTGAGGAACATAACACTATATCTCTTGAACAATACAACTCTTTAATGAGCAGCATACTCAACCAAGGGCAGGCCCTTGCCAAATTAAGAGTAGAACTAGAAGAAAGAAAGAGAAGAAAATGTTTTTTGTAGAAAGTTCAAGTACTTGGCCTATAACTGTAGGAATAGTATCAAAAAAGAGAAGGGGAAACCAATCTCCAAAAATAAGTTTGAAGTGTTGGCAAGTTGAATGATATAATATAGAGTAAGAGAAAAAGTAGAAGTGAGATAGCAGAAAAGAGTAAAGGAAGAAGTAAAGTGTTTTAAATACTGGAGAATACTGTGGAGAGTAGAGCATGCTCCCAGAAGAGGTGCTCCTACTTGAGAGAGGATGGATCATAGAGGAGATGGTAGAGACCTATGTAGATTATGGAGGATATAAAGGCAAGAGGGTTTAAACCCATGAAAACCAAGAACAAGAGTTCTTTCTTGAAAAACAAGCAAAAAATATATAGTATGACCTTTGCTATAAGGAGAACAGATAATCCCTAACTACTCTAAGTATTAGTGACTGGAGCAGATTTAAGTTAAAACAATAAATAGTCCAGGAGTTCCAATCAATGTTGAAATAAGGTATTCTACCATACATCTACTAATGTATTGTCAAGTGATCACATAACTCACATACTAATAATTAAATTACCTTATAAGACAACCTAGTACTATTGGAAAGATATAAACAAGAGAGAAAAGGATATAGAAAAAATAGTCATATAGATTATGAAGTAAACTAGATGATACTTACCTATACTAATACAGACTAAGCCCCTCTAGAGTGACTAACAATGCATCCTCTTACATTTGCTAGGAAGCATGAAATTGAAGAGAGAAAGAAGCAAGAAGAGAAGAGATAATGAGAGTGCAGTATATAAAGTGTAAAAGAAAAAATGCAATAAGAGAAAGAGTGTTAGAACAAGAAAGAAGTAAGATTCTGTGTCCAGAATATAGAACAGGAAAGAAAAAACTATGTTGGAACTGGAGAGTAGCAGTATACCCTATAGAGGAAAAAGCACAGTAGAGCAGTATATGAACAAGAGTTCTAAAAAGTACAGTGAAAGAGAAGAACAAGTAGAGAGATATTAGAAGAATATTTAAAATATTAAGAGAAGTGTGGTTGAATATAGGGGTAGAGAAAGCAGATATGCATGAAGACACAACAGTAAAAGTACTCTTAGATAATAGTGTAACAGAAATGTTCATGAACAAGAAAATGGCAGTAAAATATAGGTTTAAGCTACAGAAGCTAGATAGTCAGGAATGTAGATAGAACAAACAACAGTGGAGAGGCTATTACATACCAAGTGAAAGTAAATGTGTATTACAAAAGCCATATAGAAAGAATAAGAATAGATATATACAATTTGTGAAGAACAGACATTATACTAGATATGCCATGGTTACAAGTGTATAACCCTGAGATAAACTGGAAGATGAAAGAAATCAAAATAACAAGATGTCTACCAATTTATAGAAGAAAGATAGTGGTAAAAAAAGATATAGAGAGAAAGAAAAAAGTAAGGAGAAGAATCAGAGCAATAGAGAAATCAGATAGAAATGAATGAAAGATGTTGATGGAAGAGAAATTTAATGATGAAGTTAAATTAGATAGAGAAAAAGTAAGGAAGGTAGTGTCACAGAAATTTCACAAGTGGCTTAAAGTGTTTAAAAAGACTAAGTCAAAAAGAATACCAGTAAAAAAACCTTGGGACCATGTAATAAATTTAAGAGAAGACTTTGTGCCAAGGAAAAAAAGACATATTTGATATTAAGAGAAGAGAAGGAGGAAGTAAGGGAATTTATAGAGGAACAGTTGAGAAAAGGGTATATTAGACCTTTAAAGTTACCTCAGACTTTGCCAGTGTTCTTTGTAGAGAAAAGAATGAAAAGAAAAGAATAATAATTAATACTATGGGTATGAAAAGAGTATTTACAAAGATAAACTTGTACTAGGGATACAATAATGTATAGATGAAAGAAAGAGATGAGTAGAAGGCTATGTTCATAATATATCTTGGGGTATACAAGCCCATTGTGATGTTTTTTGGTCTCACAAATTCATTAGTGACATTCCAAGCAATAATAAATGATATCCTAAGAGATCTAATAGATACAGGAGATATGGCAGTGTTTATAGATAATATATTAGTAGAAACAGAGAATGAGAGAAGATATAATAAAATAATAGAGAAGGTATTAAAAAGAATAAAAGCAAACAATCTATATATGAAACCTAAGAAATATATGTGGAAGGTTAAAGAGATTGTCTTCCTAGGATTAGTAATAGAAACAGATGGCATTAAGATGTAGGAAGAAAAGATAGTAGAAGTTCTAGAATGACCAAGACCTAAGATAGTTAAAGATGTACAAAAATTCCTAGGATTAGTAGGCTATTACAGATGATTTGTAAAGGACTTTGCCAGGATTGCTAAACTATTGCACAAACTGGTCAGGAAGGATGAGAAGTAAAACTAGAAAGAAGAGCAGAAGAAAGTATTTGAGGAGTTGAAAAGAGTGTTCATAATATGACCAGTATTAGTGGTGTCTGACTTGGATAAAGAAATGAGAATAGAGACAGATGTATCAGAATATACAACAGAAGGAATACTCTTGATGATAAGTAAAGACCAGTAGCCTTTATTTTAAAATTGTTGAATAAAGCAAAAAGAAATTACAAAATTTATGATAGAGAGATATTAGTAATAATTCAATGTCTAGAGAAATAAAGACACTTACTAGAAGGTACACAGACAAAATTCAAAATTTGAAGTAATTACAAAAACCTCAAGTATTTTATAAGTAGTCAGAAGTTAAATTGGAGACAAGTGAAATAGGCACTATACCTGTCTAGATTTGATTTCACACTAAAACATGTGCCAGGAAGCAGTATGGAAAGAGCTGACAATCTCAGTAGGCATCTAGACTAGCAGGTGGGAGTAGAGAGGGATAATGAGGATAGAGTATTAATGAAGAAAGAATAACTGGAGATTAAAGCAATACAAGTGGCAGAAGTGGTAATCAAAAGAATAGACTTGTTGGAGAAAATTAGAAAGTCAGAAGCAAAAGATGATAAAATAATTAAAGCAATAGAAGAGATAAAACAAGCAGGAGTTAAGATGCTAAGAGACAAAAAGTAGCAAGAAGAGAATAGTTTGATACTGAGAGAGGAGAAAGTATATGTCCTAAGAGATAAAAGGTTAAGAGCAGAAGTAATCTAGCTATGCTATAATATGCCAATAGAAGAACATAGAGAACAGTGGAAGACAACAGAATTAGTCACTAGGAACTTTTGGTGGCTAGAAGTAATAAAGAAAGTCAAGAAATATATAAAATCCTGTGATATATACCAAAGAAACAAGAACTGTACAGAGATACTAGCAGAAAAGTTATGTCATAACTTGGCCAAATGGCTAAGTCATTATTTCTTTTCTTTTTCTTATCATTTAATTAGGAAATCAACAGACATGTGAGAGAGAACAACTCAAAAGAGATGTATGGGACTTTATAAATAGAAGTAAATAACAGAATGTATATAAGTAGTGTATAGCAATTGAATGAGGACTCTATTGAGTTCTTCTTGTTAACTTAGACTAGGAGTGGATCCAAGTTATTACAGTCTAAGATCTTACAAGTTAATACCTAATCTAGTACTAGAGAAACCCTAGAGTCATATAATAGTAGACTTTATTACAAAGTTACTACTAGTACAAGAATATGATAGGATAATGAAAATAGTACACTTTGTCATAATATAGCCAAAATGGCTAAGTTATTATTTATATTTTTTTCTTTTCTTTTTCATTTAATTAGGAAATCAGTGGATGCATAAGAGAGAATAACTCAAAAGAGATGCATAGGGCTTTATAAATAGAAGTAAATACAGAATATATATAAGTAGTGTATAACAATTGAATGAAAACTCTATTGAGTTCTCCTTGTCAACTCAGACTAGGAGTGTAATTAAGTCATTGCAGACTAAGTTATTATACACTTTGTGCCTACTACAAAAAAGACTTTGGCAGAAGGAGTGGCAAGACTATTCTGGAATAACATTTGGAAATTACATAGATTACCAGAAAGTATTATAATAGATAGGGAAATATAGTTTACAGCAGGAACAATAAGAGAGTTAAATCAAATGTTGGAGATCAGCATTAAATTGTCAATAGCTTACTATCCACAAACAGATGGCCAAACAGAAAGAATGAATCAAAAACTAGAACAGTATTTGAGAATGTTCATTAATCATCACTAGGAGTAATAGCTAGATTAGTTAGCAACAGCAGAGTTTGCATATAACAATAAAGTGTAAACAAGTACAAAAATATCACTGTTTAAGGCAAATAATAGACAGGATCTATGCATGGAATTTGAAATAAGAAAAAAGAGGAAGTTCAAGAAAGCAGAAAAGTTTACAAAGAAGATAAAGGAGGTATATGAGAAAACAGAAGTAGTACTAAGAAAAAGTCAGGAAGAGATGAAAAAATATGCTGATAGGAAAAAAAGCAAACTAGAGGAGTATAGAGTGAATAGCTGGGTACTCTTGAGCATAAAGAATCTTAAGTTCCAAATATAGAGAAAACATTCAGAAAAATTGACAGAATAATTTGTAGGTTTTTATAAAGTGAAAAATATTATATTAACAAATGTGATTGAACTGGAGTTACCAAGCACAATAAAAATACATCCAGTAGTAAATATCAGTAGAGTACATATGTATAAAGATCAAGTAGAAGACTAGAAAAAAGAATGGTCTCTCTCAGTGGTAATTGAAGAGGAAGAGGAATATGAAGTGGAGAAAATACTAAATAAAAGAAAGTTTAGAGGGAAAAATAGGTACCTGGTATAATAGAAGAGATATACAGTAGAAAAAAACACTTGGGAACTGAGGGAGAATTTAAGAAATACAAGAGACTTGGTAGAAAGATTTGAAGAAGAATATAGAAAAAAGTCAAGATAGGCAAGAAAAAAAGATTATAGAGAATTTCATAGAGGAGAATTACCAGAAAGATATATAACAAAAATGTTGTATAGATGGAATAATAGAAGATTTGATTAGAAGTATCAGGGACAATTAAAAAGAAATTGAAGATGTTAAAAGAGAATATAACACAAGAAAAGAAGAACATTGGAAACAATTTAGGAGGAAAAAGAGCAAAAACAAGAAATAAAGGAACTAAAAATAGAAGAGTAGGACAGAGAAGATAAAATAGATAACCTACAGGACCTATATAATAAACTGTAAAGTTCTTGAAATGAAGATCTTTAAGAGGAAGGTACTGTTATAAGTTGTCTCAACTATGACCAAAAAATATATATTTATAGAATAACAGACAAGGGAATTGAACTGGAAGCCTCTTGGCTAGTTGTAGAATACTATCAATATAAATAAGAGCAAATAGCATACCTGTATAAGTAGCTAGCACAATTAATTAAGAACTCTATTAAGTTCTTTTTGTAATCCTAAAAAACTCAGCTATTGAGTCAACTTGACTTGAGTTGCATAATAGAATAGCTAAAACTGGTTCTATTGTAAATGTCTCTTTTAGCTTTCTAAATACTTCTACTTGCTCCTTTTTCTATTTCCACTTTTTCTTCTTTCTAACTAGCAAATTCAATGGGACTGTAATCTTAGCAAAGTCTTTAATAAATTATCTATAGTAGTTTGCAAGCCCTAGAAACTTTTGTACTTCTTTTATATTTTTTGGTACTGGCCAGGTCAGAACTCCTTCTACTTTCTTTTTCTGTATTTCTACTCCTTGAGGTCTGATTACTATATCCAGGAACTCTACCTCCTTTATCTTTCAATAATAGTTTTCTAGTTTGATAAATAAGTCATTTTTCTCTAGTCTTTTCAGCACTTTTTCTACTAACTCATCATGCTCTTCTTCTATATCTGTGGCAACTATAATATCATCTATAAATGTTACTGTGTTCTCTTGATCAATTATGTCTCAGAACAAACTGTTCATTATAGTTTGGAAGATAGCAGAGGAGTTTGTTAATCCAAAGTATATAACTGTTGGTTCATATACTCTAATGTGTACTGTAAATGCTGTCTTTTACTCATCACCCTTCTTGATCCTTATATTGTTATATCCTCATCTGAGATCAAGTTTCATGAATATCTTTTTTTTCCTACTCTATCTAAGATATCTGCAATTAAAGATAGTAGGTATTTGTTCTTTACTATCCACTGATTTACATGACAATAGTCTTGTACTATTCTCCTCTTACTATTCTTCTTTGCTACAAAATAAACTAATGAGGTCTATAATATCTTTCCCTTCCTTAGCACAAATCCCTCTTTTAATTCTATTATATGGTTCCATGGCTTTCTGGTAGGCATTTTTTTTGAACTCTTTCTTCCCAAATACTTTCTTTCACTTCCAGAATTTCCTAGGTACTAATTCCTCTACTATCTTTTCTTTTTTTGTTTTTTTTACCTGTCTCTTCTCCTGCTTTTTGCATATATCTATTTATGCTCTTTCAACATATTTTTTATAGAACATATTGCACTTTACCTGGTAAGTAATTGCTTTTCTCACATTTACTGTCCTATTTATGTTTCTCATCAACAGGGGTTTTTTTAGTTTTTCTAGTTTAAACCCTTTTTCTTTGCAAACTTGGTGTCCATAAACAGATCTGTTGCTCCACTGTCTAACAGTGCCTTTACTGCTATGTCTTCATAATTCTTCAGCTTTTCCAACCCCACTTTCATCCACACTTCTTTTAGTAACTGTAGTGTATGCTGCATATCTCTTACTCTCTTAGTGTTGCTTTGATAAGAATTTTTATTTTTCAACTTTTCTGGATACAATACACTGTACAAATTATTGAAGGTCAGTTGGGAGCTTACTGTTCTCTATTTTCTTTTGCCAACTCTTGTAGCATTTCTACTATTTTCTCCTCTTTTCTCTTTCTCTGCCAACAATTTTTAGCCATATGGTCCTATTTTCCATACACAAAACATATTTTGTCTTCTTCTTTTCCCTGTAAGGGGATTATACTAAAGTCTACTCCTGACATACTAATAGTAGTACACTAGAACAACCTTATAATTAATTAGATAACAATTACCTTACATTTAATTAGTTGTCTACTCCTGCATTCTTGTCTTTGACTGCTGAGATATTCCATAACTAGAGAACTTGTATATATAGTGTAGATTACCCTCTAGAAGCCTCATTCTATTCTCTGAGGAATTTCCTGGAGGTGAGTTGTAATGTACTCTGGACTTTATTTATATACTGAGAAATCTCCTAGAGTCACTCTGTTCCAGTTGCCCTTACATTCCTCTATTGACATCTATTGCATTAGGGTCTCTTTCTAGCCTCTGTTTTCCTCTATTACTCTGTACTTCTTCTCTAAAATTCTAACCTCCCACTTTCTATACAATCTATCCCTCTCTTCTTCTATATGATCCTTTTCCAAAGTGTTCTCTTGGCTGCATATTTCTCTGTAGGTGCACTGTATTTCTCTCTAGTATTTTTCCTCTACTCTACTCTGTCTCTAATTTCTATTCAATCTTACCACCTTCTTCTGCTATTCTTCTATTGTACTAAGAGGGCTTTCTGCCTCTGCTAACTTTCTTTTTATTGCTCTATTCAACTCTCTTTTGAGCTCTTCAATAAGAGATTGCCTCTTATAGCCACTTCCTCTTGTTATCTTCTTGAATTCTTAGATGTACTCATTGTATGTCTTTTCTTCTTGCTTTATTGTCCTTAACTGTTCCACCTTTTGTTTCTCCTCTACTGTCTCTCCAAACTCATTTCTCATCTTTTTGAACAACTTCTTTACTATCTCTACCTCTGATTCCCCCTTTGATAACTCATTCAACAGATTATTCTTCTATGCTTCTGCTACTTCTTCTTGCACATAAGACAGCACCCAAGCTATCTTTGTCAACTTCAACTCCTCTATTATTTTCATACTTAGGTACAATTGGACCATATTAATGAATGTACTCACTTCTTTTATTTTTCCACTAAACAAGAGAGGTTTTGCTACCTCTACTCTAGCTCCTCCACTTTGTTGTAATAGAGTGGCCACCTACTGCTGCAGGCCAGCAATTAGAGTGAAAAGTTGCTTCTCCCAAGTAAAAGGAGAGAGTTGTAGTACTAGAGCAGCAGGTTACTCCCTAGGTTGCTGTTGTTGTTGTTGCTGTTGCTGAGACATATTTGCTAGTAGTGGTGATAGTGATGATAATAACAATTTCTTGTATAAGGATGAGTAGTCTTCTTTGTCTGAACTTATAGCTAGTTAATGACTAGAAGAGTAAAACAATATTATTTCTAAGAAGGGAATCCCTAAGCTAAACAGGTCTTTAGGAGGTTACTATTGTTTCCCTGCATAGACTAATCACAATAGACTAGTAGCATGGAGCTGATAGCTAAAAACTATATACAAGCCCACTTAATACAGAAGTCAGATTTCAGGCAGGGATACAAGTTTTGTCCAGACTTTCTATCTACTGTCCCTAACTGATGGTAAAGTTTCCTTTATAGCTAGGGTCCACTATCCAAGATACTTTTGAGCACTGTGTTTGTTGATGAGGATGATAAGAAAGTAAGTAAAGAGTGAAATATTAAGGCTGCAAGGTACAGGATTGATAATAGGTATTGAGTTCTGATATTAGTGCTAAGTTATGAGGGCTTATGGCTCAACCTAGATAGTTGTTCAGAAAAAACTCAATAGAGTTCTCTATTGGATTGCTCTAGCTATTTATATAAATGTCTATTGGTCTATGTATCTGTTTTCTGTAATCACATGACCTTTACTAATAACTATACATATCTTACATAATCTTTTCCATGCTATTTATATCCTTTCTATATTGTATTTCTGGATGTTTCCCACTAGGTTAATGAATGCATGGGAAATAGTTTCCTTTCTAGGAACCATTCTATAACAGATAATTTATTCTACAAATTAATTATTATAGTAACTTAGTCTAAGATGACTTAACCATACTTCTAGTCCAAGTTGATAAGAAGAACTTGATAAAGTTTCCATTTAATTTATGTAAGCTACTTATATACCTTTTACTATTTACAAGTGTTTATAAAGTTCCATAAACACCATTTTATCTAACTATCTCATACATATGATCTTTAAGAAACTAAAAGAAATAAAAATGAAAAAAGAAAATAA
>Ga0153961_1000235_pt1 | contig 16523 bp, 9 predicted proteins | sample TSFL045MetaG_FD_104748 | JGI IMG/M metagenome (GOLD analysis project Ga0153961, IMG submission 104748) | Attine ant fungus gardens microbial communities from Florida, USA - TSFL045 MetaG | ecosystem: Host-associated > Fungi > Mycelium > Unclassified | place: USA: Florida, Withalacochee...
TCGAAATTTCTTCGTTCGTACCGAACCGCTTGCAGAATCAAATCCTGTTCCACAAGATCCTATATCAGCTATACATCCTCCTTGCATTTATGCCGGAGACGTCGCCAGTGCTATGGGCTTTGGATTATGTAGATCAAAAATGATGAATGGGATTGTGGCACTCCACTCGCCGCCAATGCGGAAGGATGCCGCCGAAAAGAATGGAACGCTGCTTCGCTCTGCTGGATGCGTCGGATCCCGTATAACAAGCGAGCTTTTTACCCTAAAATTCAAACATGTGGGCGCAAAATGCTATCCTGCTCTATTGTTGCGTAGCAATAGAAGCCTGCTCATGCTGCTTCGGCGGCGCTTTTTCGCCTTCTCTTCGCTCTGGACAGGAGCGCTAGTGGACACGGGGAGGGAGCAGGCGAAGCGTGTCGTTCGTAATGAACAGAAAGATACCACTACTTCGCCTCTTTGGTGGAGCGCCGGCGCGAACACAGTGGTCTCTGACCAGGACCAGGAACCAATTCGAATTTGGATCTTGACATGTCGGTGGTTTTTAACCGTAGGCATCTTGCCAGGAAGTTGGTGGGCTTATCATGAATTAGGTCGGGGTGGCTGGTGGTTTCGGGATCCCGTAGAAAATGCTTCTTTTATGCCTTGGGTATTAGCCACAGCTTGTATTCATTCCGTAATTCTACCCCTTCTTCATTCTTGGATCTCGTTTCTTAATATTGTGACTCTTCCATGCTGTGTCTCAGGAACCTTTTCAATACGGTCCGGATTGCTAGCTTCCGTTCATAGTTTTGCTACAGATGATACACGAGGAATCTTTTTATGGCGGTTCTTCCTTCTAATGACCGGCATATCTATGATTCTTTTCTCCCAGATAAAGCAGCAGGCATCGGTCCGTATAACTTATAAAAAAGATATGGTTGTGGCGCGAAGTACTCTTGTGCACCTCCGTCACTCGGCTCGCGCGCAACCCCGCCCCGTTATGTTATGGAAGAATTGAACTTATTGCCGGGCTGGTTATTCAGAGCCAGCAATTGGCTGCCGGATTTCGTCCCGCAACTAGAAGAAGATCGCTTCGGGGGTCACTGTGGCGTGGCTGAATGTAGAGCAGTCCGCCCCTACAGCCTTTGATCAGTAGATTATTTAGAACTTCGGAAGATGGTCAAGGATTGAAGACGCTCGACCAACGGGAGAGGTAGTGAAGCTTCCAAGCCACTGCACTAGATGCGCATGTAGTCGTAGTAGTCGGCTCAGAATGCCGAAAGTTCTATACTAAAATACTAGTTCGGATGAATGGGGGATTACGTCGCTCTTTGATCTGCAGAATAAGGCCTACGAGCTCTCTGTTTTAGTTTTATGGCAGAGATCTCTCCACACCAAGGAACCAAATCACAATGGATCGAAGCCCTCAGGAAATCCAATCCAGCCTTTGAAACTAGCGGGAATCGAACTGTCATTGAAAGCAGACGCCATCAGATCCAGCTCGAATGGAAGCTTTGGGCCGGCTAAGCGCAGTTGAAGGAAGAAATGCAGCTATCCTATCTCATCCAGATCTGTTGTCGGAGAAAGATATATTTTTGAAAAGGACATTTCCCTCGATCGAGTCTTGCTTCAAGTTGTGGAGGAAGGGCTTTTAGGGCAAGGGCATCAGTTCAATTAGCTTTTCTTTGTGACCCCCGTTCGGCTAAGCCGGAAAGAGTTATCTCACTGGCTGAACAAAATAAGAAGCAAAATCAAATCCGGATCTTCGAAAGAGCAGAAAACCTTACTTCTTTCCGTACGGGATAGAGGGATAGAGTTTCTCTTGGTGCTTTAGGTGCAGCCAGTAAGGGCTTTACAATAAATAAGATTAGGAATGGGCCTAAGCGCAGGAAGGCAGCGAAGGCTAGGCTAGAAGAAAGAAGCAACAGAAGAAGATTGAGCATCTCTTCCTAGTCGTAATATGCTTTTGCCCTGGCTTGAAAGCCTGACTTGCTTGCTGTTGAATCGACTGTGGGAATTGGAAAGCCAACCAGAAGGAAGAAAAGAGCCCAAGGGCGATAGGCAGGAGCGAGAGTCTGATTCGGGTTCCGCTTTCACTGGATTACCTATTCTAAGGTCAGTGAGCCAAGGGTGCGGTGTAGGTTGATTCCTTACTACCAGCTTTCCCTACTTTCCTAAAAGCAGCTTCGGAAGCCAACTCTTTCTCGACGTCTGGGGCTTCGGTAAGTGCCCAAGAGATTCTTATTCCATGCTGTCTTTCATTCCATGCAAGTTCAATCAAGGAAGCTAGCGCAATAAAGTACCAATCTAATCTGCTTTCAGTAGCCAGTCAGCAAGGAACGAACCGAACGAAAGCAAGGCCGTCGTGAGAGCTTACTCCGCTCTTCCGGCCCTTGAAGCAGCGCTATGGCTTTTTTGGTAGTCAAGTGATCAGGCCAAAAATACGCTCTTTTTAAAAATAAAACAGGTACTCTTTCCATGTCCGTGACGGAGGGGAAATCCGATTCATGACGAAAATCACGGTAAAATGAAACTTGTGAGCCTACTCAGGATTGGGTGGGAGGATGGTTGGAGCAGACTCAAGGCTCGTACACATCAGTTCTCGGAAACCTCCCGAGGAAGGGCACTTGTTACGTTACCCACCAGAAAGCCCTTCCTGCTATCGGCAGGTATTGCGCATCGCAGCAGTCTAACCTTGTGGGCACAAGGGGGTAAAGCGAGAAGCGGCTCAGTCAGCACAGCTCTAGGCGCACTCAACCAGCCTAGGAAGAACACAACTGTAGTAACTAGTGAAGCGAGCGCTTTCACCTCTCCCTATACTTAAGAGTAGAGCTACTTCATTCCTCTAGGGGGGAGTGAAGACTAAAAGAATGAGGGACTGATCCAGGTCCATAAGTATTAGGTCCACCAGCGCACACAATTATTCTGCTATCACCTCCTGCCCGTTTAACTACCCCTCGAGACATTTCTGCTGATGGCCCTTGAATTATAGCAAGAGCAACTTCAACTGCCGTACCTAGGCACCGGTCTTTAGAAGCTTCTGGAATGTTCAATTTGTATGGCCTCAGTGATGAGAATATTTTGTGTGCCACTTCTGATGATGCATGCCATGCATTGGGGACAAGTATATGTCAGTTCCGTAGATCAACGCTTTCAAGGACTCCTGAGTTGGTGATTTGTCACCAGGCAGATGCCATAAATTCCTCCGAAAAATCATAAACTGATACTGTGCGGCCATACAATATAATTAAAATTCTCGTTGTCGGAGAAGTCCGAAAAGGCACAGCAGCAGGCCGGACCGGCGAAGTAAAAACAGGAGGACCAAGAGGAGTGCTCAAATGAGAAATGGGGCTTCCAGTGTTGACCCCATTTGCTGGTGATAGTAAATTCGGGGTTTTGATTGAAGGGCAAAGGATCTGATCTTGTTGCAATTTAGGAGGGGGGTGCTGCAGGTGATATTGAAGTAGGAGGAGGAAGGCACATCAAGAAAGCGGGTAATTCAGGATTCGCTCCGCCTTAGACGATGTACCAGAAGAGTGCGGCAAGGTTATTATGCTATCGATGTGAGGAAGAGGAAAAGAAGGAGACAAAGGATTTTTCCTCGGGCGATTTTCCCGAGGCGTTGGATCATAGCTAAAAAAACGCCTGTCACTATCTGAATGACTAAACATTCTCGTACTAGGGTTGACATATCAAAAATTTGTCATCAATACGACCTTGATCGGGATTTCACCCATTGTTCCACTAGCCGATCTTAATCATGATAGATGGTTAGCACCAGAGCAAGCACCAATAGTAGTTCTAGAACCTTGGTTGTGGAAAGAATGCGGTTCAGTACTGTCCCTCGCTTAGAATCTCTTCCAGCCGAGCTGCACTAAGAGGCTTACGTAAAGTAAAGAGAATTTAACTGACTACATGCGAAAGCTTTTCCTTCTTCCTTTCCTGAGTCTCAACTTGACAAAATCTCGGCTAAAGCGAAAACGGCCGACTAAACGGATCCTTAGAAGGTGCCAACCCTTGCACCTTCTCCCTTTGGCTAAAAGACCACTTCAGGCTAAGCCTTTCGTTTTGTTTTGACTCGATGGCACTTACTCAACCTAGACTTTAAACGCCTGCCTGTCTTCTATCCGGTCCTACAAATGAAGCTTACTCAGGGTGAAGGTCAGAGGACTGAGGCACTAGAGAGGCAACACTTACATTAGTTTACGGTGGCTTTTGAGTCGTGCTAACCGAGGGTTGTTCAATCGAGGCACTAGTACATGGCTTCTGTGGGCATTACAACCATGAGGGTGACTCGCTTGCAGGCACAAGGGTCAGTACAGGGTGAAGACTGGGGTCAGACACATCCGTGAATTTGAGGCAAAGAGTATTTGAGTGAAGAAGTACAGAGGTACATAAGGGTATGAGCCAAGACCTCCGAGAGTGGAGGCACATTACTAGAGAAACAGAGGCAAGCCTCGAGAGGCACAGTGGTCAGTGACAGCCACGCGAGACGAGATTGGGTTCAGAGGAAGGCTCAAGAGTGAGCATGTTGGCAAGAGTGCCAACAATTGTTCTTTAACTGACACTTGACTCGAACCGCTTGCCATATCTAAACTAGCTACTGGCAAAGAGGGATTTGATTCAAGATCCCCTTGCGCCCTACAACCCGAAAGTGACTCTCTATCAAAGCACCTGCGGTGGGCTAAGCGCAAGGAGTCTTAGAGTCTCGATACTGGCTAACGGAAAAAGAACGGCGAACAAGTAGTTGTTCTACAACCCCCAGAACTCTATAGAATTAAAATAACAGAGAGCCTCACTCGAGCTCTTTTGTCTGTGTGATCAGGCGGAGGAGTCGCTTCCACTGTCGACAATAAAATTAACATAAGTCAAGAAGTTCGATTCTTTCTAAAAAAAAATCTTTCTGGGTCTGGGATCGATTTCAACTCGGAGATAGCCAAGTCTATAGTAAGAGCCGCTTTGTGAACAGCAACGGATGACATAGCAAAGGTAGCTGCAATAGAGCTACTATACCTTAAGTTAAGCCCGAAACTCTTCCTTCTAGTCTACCTACGCTCCAACTCTTTTAGTTGTCGAAAATCGGTTGTGTGAACTCCTATTTCATAGATAAGAGGAAGAGAGCTCTAATCCATTCTAGTGCTAGACCAGGGATGCCAAGCTTTGAATGAATTCTTCCCCTGTGATAAGTACCAGATCCTCTCTTTCATCTTTCAAACCAGGCTTTACTCCCCGTTAAGAGCTTCAACCTAGTCTTTTTAGCGGAAACTGGAAAGAGGTCTTTTTCTCATTTCAAAGCAGATCTCTTAGGATGAACGCAGGATTTACTATTATCTTATCTATAGCTTTAGCTATTATGTTATGAGGTAACCTCTTTCTATGACCATCTTTATTTAAAGAAAACCTCTTTTTAAAAAACCCGAACTTCGCTGTTGACTGGCACGCATACAGGAAAGCAGATATTCTAAAACCTGCGCTTACGTGCTGCCTATTCGTGGTCTTGGTCGGACAGGAAAGCAAGCGCCTAACTCGGAATGCGTTGCGTGCCTAGGAACGTAAGCCAACTAACCAATACTACTCGGGAATCAAGCCAGATCGTTAACAATCGTTCTCAACAGAAATCGAGCGTCCTAACAGAACTCTTCTTTCTCTTCATCTTCACCACTCTTTTCATTCGCTCTTGCCATCCCAGGCAGGAATAATTGAAGAGAGTTTCTTTCCGGCCCGGACTCCCACACGTGGGGCAGCAGTGGCCTCAATCGCTTCCTCTCTTTCTTCCTCGAAAGCGGATATGCTATAGCCGATATGCGACAGACTAGAGTCAAAACTCATTTTCGACATGAAATGAACTAATGTATCTTTCCTGATTAACTAAAAGTAAATACCTTGTCGCATATCAGCGGCCAAGTAGGGAACTCGCTGCGCTGTGAGCGAAGGAACTCGCGGAACTAGGTCTAGCTCGCATGACATAGAGAAAGAGATCCCAGAGCAAAGGGTTGTTCTCTGATTCCCTCTTTCACAGCATGACCGGAAGTTCACTTTAAGGTTCCAAAAAAATAGCATAGGTGATGTTCTAAATCGATGATGTTAGATCGTTTCCAAGTAGATTCTCGTAACCTCTGAAAACTCCAGCTCGAACCCTAGAGATGCCCGGGCCCGAGGGGTCCAAGTCATTAGTTTCTCACTTCTACTGAAGCTCGGGAACCACTAGTTGCTTACCTTAGTGTGTAGCTTCGAGAGGCAGTGAGACCGTGAGAACGGCGCCATGGTTGACCCGGTTGATAAGAAAGAAGACCGGGCGGATACACATCCGTTCCTTCTTGGCTGCTAACTTTCCACCCCAAGACAAAGTTGGCCAGTCAAAGAGAGTCAATAAAAAAAAGAAAGGACTCCTTAAGCATCAGTAGGCGGACATTCTTTTTTAGTCGAGTTAGGAGATCCGCCTTTCAGTCGCCGTCAAATCATGAGTTCGGACTTTGGCCCTTGATTCGGACTAGCAATTAGGAGATCGTCCTCGGACAAAGAGCTCAACAGCCTTCATGCCGACTTTTGATCAAACCACTTCTTTGGCGGAGCACTCCAATCCGTAAAGACACAGGAATCGAATATGGCAGCTAAAAAGATCGATTTGGGTGTGTTAAACATAGTTGTCTGATCCATTTGAGGTAGTCCCAACTTCTTCCGCTGTGAACAAATCCCCGGCATCATGATCCGCTGCTCAGATCAGATGCATCTCTAGTAACGAACAGCTCTTCCGCAAGCCATTGGGGGAAATTACAGAACTTCCTATCTCTTTCTTCCACACGAGGAACATAGTCGCGGTTGTCGCTTCGCTCCCTTTGCCACCGGGCATCGAGATCAAATCAGAGCTCAAACCCGAGATCTTTAAACGAGGAAATTCAACGATAGAACAAGAAGCATGCTATGGGAACTCAATGGAACTGGCACTCTGTATGTGCTGCTATGATAGTAAGCTCTTCCTGCTCTCTTATGCCGTTACGCTTACTTGAGCTAGCTCTTATCGGTAAAGAAATTATATTACCGGACGGAGAAAAGAGAACTAACTAACCTTAGATCTCTGGTCGGCTATCAGTAAAGGAACCTTCTGGCCGGTTAGGTTAAGCAAAGAGCGCTGGCAGGGATTCTTTCCTGAAAGTGCGAACGTGAAAGAGCCGACCATCATCGATCAAGTAAATTGATCTCCTTCTACATTCGAATCCACCCCTAAGCTTATCTTCCTACAGATAGTGGCGCCCGGGACTTCTTTGTCTTGGTTAATAAGCAAGAAAGGGACTTAGTATGACTCTTAACCGAGTGAGAGAATGGCCCTCTTCTAAGTTATCTCCTTTATTTCAAAGGATGTAATCCGCCAGAATAAATGGAATGAATGCGTATCCAACCCGCTGGTTGGGCGCTCCGGGTCCCTCGAAAGGATCCACTAGGGCTGAGTTTAGGTTCTCTATATAGAGTGAATAGCTGCTTCCTAAGCTTCTGTCTTCGCCCTTTTCTTCAGTATGGGCTTTATTATATACTGATGAACAATCTAAGTTGAAGACGCTTACACGGAGCCCCACCACCTATGCCTAGTGCTTGAGATCATGTGCCTTAGATCGTCTGAAGGGAACCCCAATAGAGAGAAGGGTAGGCCGATGTGTCCTACTCAATACAAAACACTCGTTTGATTACGGACAGGGAAGATAATGGAAACATGCGATCACAGGGGTGAAAGACTGGGATTATTGGACTTATTAGGAAGCCAAGAGATCTGTGCCAGAGCTACCATTATGTGGGAAAGAAACTCCTTCATCATCCAATAGCATTTTTTTCAAAAAGGATGAATGAAAGGGAGATTTAAGGGCTCGCCCTCGAATCAAAGGGGCAACAGTGAGTCTAATTCTATCATGGCAGGGTACAGCTTCAGACAGCTCACTGGCTAAATCGTATAAGAGGGCATGGCATTTCGAGGAAGAACTCCTGGATGTCGAGAATCAATATTACTTGCTTTGGGACTTTGATTGTCTACCTATCGCTTAAGACAGAATGTTCGGATGAAAGCGTCTACTAATGTCGGAGTTGAACCAATAGAATAATAGAGCAGAACCGAGGGGATTGAAAGTCAGTACCATCCGCGGTTTCCCTTGAGCTTGAAAGCGGCTTATCCCCTCTTCGTCCCGCCTCTTTCAGGAGAATGGATGTAAACAGCCGACTTCGATGACTTTTCTTCAACCTGTGCTGGCCTAGTTGGAACTCTAGTTACCGCTCCTTGCCTATCTAAAGTAAAGCATTTATTTCATAGAACGACTTGCCCTAATAGAAAGTAGCCCCCTCTAACGATGAGAAACTGAGTCGGTGAGGAGAATTCCTTCACTTCACGTCACTTCCTTTGACCGGTTAATAGAAAGATTTTCTATAGCCTTGGGAAGCCCTTATTTGGATGTCCCTTCGTGAACTACCCCTCAAAGAACCTCTTGTTCCTTCCTCCATCTTCTATGGCAAAAGTACGGGTATTGCTGCACAGCTGAAACTACTTACTCTGTACGAAGAACCTGGCCATGAGCAGACTCATACTGAACCGTAGCCCCTACTTGCCCAACCAAGCTGTTAACACCGGCCTTCAACCCATAGCTTTTCCGTTTGCCTGATCCCGGTTCATTGAACTAGTTTCCTTCCCGAGGATCACTGAACTACCTTAGAGGTTCACTCACTTGAAAGAGGTATTCCCTCTAATAAGGCATTCATGAGCTTACCTGTAACCTGTAACTGGACTAACTTCGCCTCCCCCTAACTCTACTCTGGACAGCTTCTTGCTTCTTGCGTGCTCAATTGACTTGAAAAGCGGATTCCGGAAGAAAGCTTTGACTTCTAGGCTTTCAGCCTTCTCTTCTCGCTCATTCCCGACTAATGGCAACCTTCACTAGTCCGGTATTATAGCTTTTTGAACCTACTTCAATTTCAACCCTCATCAAATCCAGATACCAATCCAATGAGATCGATGATATTTCATAGAGCTTCCTGCTGCTCTTATTACAGCTTCCCGCCCAGAGACTCTCGTTTTGCGAGAAGATCGCCCGAGAGGTAACTTGGTCTTGCCGATAGTCTAGAAGAGGCATCACGAATTAAGAGCTTCCGACTAGAGGAAGCACTTGTACTAGCATATGGAAAAGACATTCGCTTTGTTGTAGCTGTTTGCGCTATGATTGGATTTGGGATCTGGTGGTACATGGCGCCGGAACCATTACTACTGACACCACGCGCGCTTAGCGCACCAGACCTTCCACTCGTTACCAATGTAGTAAAGGATACCTTCGTAAATAAAGTCTGCAACCTTCATCCTGAGATCAGCAGTCCATGCCCTTGTGGAGAACCGCTAAACAATACGGCCAGGGATCTCTTCCCGGTTCGACTCATTGGACATCAACAAAAGCGCAAAAAGGTCAAGGCGCATTATGGCTTGTATTGTATTGTCTATCGCTTTAACTGAATCGGTATCACCCCACGGCGTCTTATTCCCGTTATCCCAATAGGTGTAGGTTCCACTAGTATGAGAGATTAGGTTATTGGCTTGTTTTGAAGGAGAACCCTTTCCCGTAAGAATAATAGAATTGGGGCTTGAGCGCGTAAGGCGCCGCTACATAAGGAGGGTTCATCCTCGTCTTCTCTTCTTTCCTTTGTTAAGTCACGATCAAAAAGGTTGAAATCTGGACTGCATCTGGAAAGTGCGGAATGAGGATCCGCCCTTACTCCGTCCCACACAGTGTATTACTCCACTAAATCATCTTTCTTTGCTTATAGACTCAGCACAGAAAAAGCAAAAAGGGACTGATTCCTTGGATTGCAAGAGGCATCGAATGAAAAAATAGGGTTGAAGTTTCAGTGATAATGTCCTGCTTGACAAAAGAATTGGACAAATCAAGTGTGTACAGTTAGGAGAATGTAATTTAGCTAGGAAGATAGCATTCAATTTACTTGTGGTTGACGACGCCCTCTCTTCGAGTGGAACGACTGGCCTTTCATTGAGTGAAATGTTGCCGCTGAACGTCGAGACTTGTCTCTTGGCTACAAAGTTTGGGTGGACTTCGCTTTGCCGCTCAGGTGAGAGGGGTGGAAGAGTCTGAATGAATTCGCGTAATGTCTTCCGTGCAGTGAATAATCTCCTCTATGTGTAGCTGCCAGACCTTGCCGAGTCCTCAGGAGCTGAAAAAGAAGTCTTAGTACATGGAATGCCTTTTAATTAATGGCCCCTTACGGAGTAAGAGCTTCGCGAGGCGGGATAGGGCTCTAGCCTCCGAATTTCTTGCATAGGCCCTATGGAACCAGTGGGCACGCCTTCAGTTAACCCTCGCTGCAGGCTCTTGCGGGCAGGTCGTAGTTGGATATGCGTATACCCTTCCCTAAACGGGGTCTGACCACGTGCAGGAATATGCATTAACATACTTCAAAACTGCTTTTGAAGACCTATTCTTTAGTATCACCGCACGCCCACTTGCCCACAGTTACTCGGTTCCTGCAAGGTACACTACGCCTGTAGTACGGAATCAATCAGAGGAAGTATCATGAGCATGGAAGGCTGCTAGAAAGAAGCAATGCAAGAAGGAGCTTTTGGACAAATCCGCTGCAGGACAATGGGATAAGATGGCACTATGCTTAACACATGCAATTCTAACGAAGTTTTCTTGGAAACGATTTTGAAATTCCGTCTGTCCTCGTATGTATAAAGACGGGCAGACCTCTCAAGATCCGGTAAACAAGGTAGTCCCAGGTACGCTTGGGACTGGATTGAATCCTTTTATCCTATTCTTACAAGAAAGAAGGAAACCTAATGAATGCGGGGTTTCGGTTATTACACTTCTGTAGATAGGCAACCGAAAAGCCGCTCCATACTGCTTATATATGTTATAGCCGAAGAAAGCGGGGAATGCAAAAACTCTCCCCTAATGACTAAAGAGAATCTTTCTGTCTGGAAACCCGCACGTAGGGAAGAATGTACGAGAACAATGACTTATTCAATGCCTGAAGTTGGAGAAGCTTTTAAAGACGCAGTAGACGCAACAAGATAAAGAGCTCTAGTCACAGCTAAAAGTCGAAGTGTAGGATGGGAGTGGTAACTAAGAAAGCTGTGCTAAAGTCCCCTAGAGAAGAAGCAAAAAGAGAAAGATGGCTCCTCCTCTTTCTCCTCCCGACCCAACCACTCGACCACCGATAGCGAGAGGAGAACGCTTTATCTGAGAGGTCTTGTAATCGACCGGAAGGCGGGAAAAGGCAGTGATTGAATGAATCCTCGCCTCTACCTCTGTTCGTTCCAAATGTCTCCCCTTCTCTCCAGTGTTTTCTGTCTCTCATCCCGCCTATCTGTATGAGTATGCCAGGCTTCCCCATACATTAAGACAGACATATGGTTCAGCCGTCGAGTCATGATGGTTGTATCTCCCATTCGAAGCGGGAACAGAAAGAGACATAAAGTTCGGATAGTCGGAGAATGCCTATCACCCTTTCCGAATCCAGCTATTTGTCACGGGCTTATTCCACGACGAGTTGAGTAAACAAATCAAAAAGCTTTCTCTCATTCGGGGAAGCATCCTTTTTTTGAATCTCTTCATACTGGCTATCGTCTCGTATTGCATATTTCCTATTGCTTTGCTTTGGCATCAAGCTCTTCATCCAAGCAATAGAGGTTTTGTTTTGGAACTATGCTAATGGAGGAAGAAAGAGCTCTTTTGAGGGAAAGTGAAAGAAATTTATAATAAAGAATTCATTTCTATATACCGAAGCTCTTAAACTAAGTCACGTAGGGTGATAGCGATCCCGTCTTTTGATGCTTTAATCGAAGCCTTTCAGGAGTGAAAGAGAGAAGAAATAGTAAGTAGAGATGGTACCACTAGGAGACAAGATCAAATAACGGAACTGAACTCAAAGCTGGGGAAGGCGGGATGACAAGGGGCTCAGAATTGAAGGATTGATACCTGCGCAGACATCCATCGCCCCGAATGAGACAGATTTTCTCTGGAAGGAGGGACGGATCATTTGCTTTAGATAGAGATTTCTGTCGATCGAAGGGCCCTTTACACTTATAAGTGAGCTTCAAAAAGGGAAGGAAAGCTTCGAGATCAGGGGCTGAGAGAGCTCTCTTCGCTACGATCTTTCGGAAATCTTTCTTATTCACCATTTCAGTTCTTTGTAATTCATGTTGAAATCTGGCATAAATGGGAGTGGTTCGATACACAAACCTAATCCTTTCACTTCACATCAACCCCATTTCGACGAAAAAGAAAAGCGGGTCCTCAACGATGGCGTATTTCTTTCTTTTTGAAAGGGCGCTATGGCAAACTTGAAAACAACTTTTTTTCTTTGATTATTCCTTGAATAGTATTGAAACAAGCCCTATATTAGTGTCAAAGTCCTCCAATCTTATAGTTTTTGGGAATAATTTAGTCCTAAATGGTGGGTTGACTCGGGATTCTAGCCGTCTTTAAGTACTAACGAGGAGTCAAATATGCTCTCCGATGTGTGGATAAGCCAATAGTAATTCTTTTGATTCAAAGTCGTATTGGAGTGCCTCTTTTTCAGAATGAAAAGGCTTTCTCCCATTTTGGGAATAGATCGGAGGAGCGGAGTCCAGTTCTTCCTTTGCGCCTTCAGTAAACGAGTAGACAATCCTCACCCACTCGCCCTGCCCTTTAGGCTTCGTGATGAGCTCCTCGGTGGTTGACTTCGCCCCCATTGTCAAGTGAAGGAAGATCAGAGTCGACACCAAGCGCATCGGACGGTATATCAACAAGGAGAATCTTAGTAGATAAGGATAAGGTGGCCAAGCCGATGATTCAACTTTCGCTCTTTTGGCATGTAATTAATAGGTCTTTCAACAACTACAATACCTGTATCCATTTCTCTGATACCTCCAATTCACCTTGGAAATGGGATCCTTCGTGCGGGCTCTGGTTCCCCGTAGCCACCGTGGACCCTCTCTCGGTTAGGGCCGACCACCTACTCACTCACTCGCTCTCCTTTCTCCTTGCCGCGAATCCCCTGACGCAAGGTTCTAATTGCGTAAGAAGTTAACAAGTCACTTTCTACCCCTTGTTTCCCTCTGGTAGTGGGTAGTGATTGGAGTAGCAAACCTGGAAGGTTTTTCTAATTGAATGCATGGGTTATCCGGCGAGAGTGTGGTGGTGTGTGGTGAGTCTTCTTTTCTATATGTCTTCAGTTTGAGGTCTTTTCCGCGGCATGGTGGCTCAATGCGCTAACGAGATTCACAAGGCGCCTCCCGCAGGCGGATCGTATTTCATTTAAAGAGTTCAACTCTTTTCGCAGTTCGGTGTCCCGCTTACTTTCTTGGGCTTCTGGGTGCTGTCGCCTCCTGTCTTCCTTATCCTAGGTAAGCAGTATGTAACGTGGTTCCGGGCACTCTTCTTCTCGTTCCTGGGCTTGGCTGGTGGACCAGTTAGAGTTCTTACTATAGCTGCAACCTATCTCATATTGGGGAGAAGTGTACCGCCCTCGATCAAACTAGAAATTAATTAATTGCATAAGAGAAGAAAAGTTCAACAAAAGACTAGAAAGAGTCAGTACTTCATTCCTAGAGAATCTTAAAGAGGATAAACTTGTTTTTGATCCACTTAGAAAGAATACTAGGCAAGGAAGAAGGCTATCTCTGGTACGGAGTTGTTTTCTGGTCTTGGGACTGAAACCTTAAAACTCCAAAAGAAAAGCATTTTCCTGTCCCTAACGGTCCAGATATTGAATAACCGCAGAGACAGAAAGAAATGGACCAGGTAAGAAAGATAGCGCCATATGCCAACTATCTTTAGCGTATCAATGGGCTATTAAAATATGACTAGTTACACAGCCTCTACCTCTAAATCCACTTAGTCTTGCATGGACTTTTGAGCATTTGCTGTAACAGAACTTTCGGGTACTCCCGCTGGATTAAGCAAACTCAATAACCTTGACCTAGCTGTCTTACTCGCGGGCCCTATAAATGGAAGGGAACCCCCGGTATCCCTATCAATACTTCGGTTTTCAAGACCGACTCTTTCAACCGCTCAGACATCCATCCTCTTCGCGCTTCGCCCGCCCTATCCATCCGCGCGCTGGCAGGTAGGGGCTTATCTATGTGATTCGCTACGCTTCGCTTGTTTCTATATGATAATATGCACCTTGGTTGCTGCGCTCCCAGCGGGTAATAGCAAGAGAGTGAAGAACGAATGATCCTCCAAACAAAAATAGTGATTGAGTCCGACTCAAGCGAGTGAGTGAAGGGCGTGGCAAGAGAGCGAGTTCGACTCGCGAACGATCAGCAAGTGAAGGACCGATCCTTTTGCGCCAGTACTGTTGCGAGACTGGTACTTGGCGGCTCACGAGCAACATATAGACTAAGGTTGCCCATCACTCCATCGCTCTTTTTTGAAGGCCCTTTCTATTCTCTTTCGTCTATGGTTCCTCCATAAGAACACTTAACGCCCAGCTTCGCAGAGCAGCTCTACCCCCAGCCCACAGCATAGTGTGGAATCTGGATTGTTTCATCGAGCACCATTTCTTTTAGATAGAAAGGTGTTCTGACTCTATTGGATCAAGTCATAACCTACGCTTTCTACTAGTATACTACTATGGAGAGACTAAGCTCTATTTCAGAGATTGGACTCTCTTACTGTGATTAGCCCCCACTAGTAAGAAGCTGTTCCCGAGCCAGGTTCCCTGGATCCACGTGTTCCTAGTCGGGCCTAAATGGATGAATGAAGAAGGGGGCGGGCAGCACTATAAAGAAAGAAGCCCGGCCACACACACCTCTTTTTAGCCGACTAAAGCCGGATCCACTACACGGCTAGGATCAGAGAAAGATTGAAAAAGAAAGCAACCTTCAAACCTCTCCTTACCAGTCGAGTCACTTCATACCTCTCCCTAACGGTCGAGTAACTACACGCTCCTCATACACTAATATATGAGTGGCTTAACGCTCGACTGACCTCGTACCTCTCGCTCCTAGGACTAGCGGAACTAAGACCTGTGAAAGAAACTAGGAGACAAAGCCCTTGATATGACCTTACGGATTAACACAGAATCAATCTCTTACTTTCTTCACCGACATCTGCTTTCCTTGTTAGCCTAGCCTAGCTAGTCAACATCCGCTCTCTAGAAACCAACTGCCAAAGCCATTCCCTCCTTTGTTTGAGAGGGAGATTGGTAAGAACCAGAACGCGAATAAGTAGGCTCTTGAGATGAGACAACTCGGGAAATCAAGGAAAGACTGGTCATTCGTTGACCAAGAATGGGAATTCGACGAAGATCAACAGCAAAGAAAGCGGAATCAAATGCAGCTTCGGGCTTAGCTTCGACCTTGGCTTCCGATTCTATTCTACAAGCAACCCTCCTCAGATGAGGCTTAGTTCAGCTAGCCCTAGACAGATAACATCTCATTAGAGGAAGGGATGGTGCGCGTTCAACAAAAGGTCCTTAGTTTACTTACATGCGTGATCCAGGGGAAGAAGTCGAAGACACTTTCTATTAATGAAAAGTGGATCCACCAAGAAAGGTTTTCATTCCTGCTACTCTTTCTATTGAAAGCAGAGAATAAGCTTACCACTCTAAGTCGACTATCTTTCTTCCTTTCCTTTCAGTCGAGTACTTCATACCTTCTTCTGGCTGGACTTCTTCCTCTTTTCGTAGTCATACCCATTAATAGAGATGCGTAGCAAGGCAATGAATCTGTTCAAGAGTCCAAGGAATGTTCGCACATCTTTTCTTGTCAAGTTATCCCATTTGTCGGCCTGTAGAGGGCTAATTTCCACGCTAGGAGTAGTAGCAAGCAATAGTAGTGGCTGCAAGAATCCGCCCTTGTCTCTTTCCTGTGCTATCAACAGGGAGAAGTTGGCTACTTACTTAGGTCAACGATAAATCACTCCTTCCCTTACAAATTTCTTTCGATTTCGAAGTGAAGGTTATTACAGAGGTGAAGGAAGGCTAGACAGAAGACAAAGTTGAAGTAAATAGAATTAGCAGTCCTTAGGCCGAGAAAGTCATTCCATTACCAGTCGTAAGGCCTCCAGAGGAGTGAATCTATGCACACCTACCACGTCGTTAGGCCGACAGAAGGCATATTCGAGTACCAATCGCCGATAATTCAGAACCTATTCGTCGATTCCTAACCTTAATAGCTTATTCAAAACGGGAATTTCTAGAGTCAGACCGCTAAGAAGGAAAGAGAAGGCCCCATCTCCTTCGACAACAAGCCCAAGACCTTCTCCTCAAAGAGGTGATCTTCGTCTCAAACAAAGGTTTTCATGAATCCCTTTTTCCAATTCTTCATCTGCATCTTCTTGCTAACACAATTTCATTGCCTCACTCACAGCTCCTTCTCTGTATGAAGCAGCTCTCTGGGTCCCTCCAGAAGTTTTCTCTGTTATTGGCTCGCTAGGCCCCTATCTCATTAGCGGGTTATTAATCTCCTCTAGGGCTAGTTCAGTAACCCGGGGCACAAAAAGGCTATGTGACTGGTTGCTTATCCTTCTCAGGAAAGGCCCAAAGCGGGAAGAGTGAATTTAGGCAAAGCGAGA
>Ga0153961_1000237_pt1 | contig 16450 bp, 12 predicted proteins | sample TSFL045MetaG_FD_104748 | JGI IMG/M metagenome (GOLD analysis project Ga0153961, IMG submission 104748) | Attine ant fungus gardens microbial communities from Florida, USA - TSFL045 MetaG | ecosystem: Host-associated > Fungi > Mycelium > Unclassified | place: USA: Florida, Withalacochee...
GGCGATATGCAGCGAGCGCGCGTTGCAGCCGTTCAGCAGGCGCAGGCGCAGCCAGCCGCGCGGCACCGCCTGCTGCGGATACTGGACGCCGTTGGTCAGCATCATATCGCCGAACCAGCCTACTGCGGCGCTCATGATGTCGAGCTGGTAATCAATGCGGCTGCCGTCCTGGCTGAGCCGCTTGTCCTGAAAGATCAGCGGCACATCGTCCGATCCCCACTGCGACGGCAGACGCAGCTTGTCGACTTCATCGTCCTGCAGCAGGATCAGGCCCGCCAGCCCTTGCGCCACCTGATGACCGGTTTTGCCATGCAGGTGCGGGTGGAACCAGCAGGTGGCGGCGGGCTGATCCGGCGTAAAGCTGACCTGCCGCGTCGCGCCGGGTTCGATACGCGCCATCGGCCCGCCGTCGACGTCGCCTGGGATCGCCAGTCCGTGCCAGTGCAGCGTGGTCGCTTCCGGCAGCCGGTTAAGAATATTGACCGTGATGGGTTTGCCGCGGCGCAGCATAACGGCCGGCCCCAGCAGCGCGCCGTTGTAGCCCCACGTCGGCACCTGCTTGCCCTGCCACTGGCTGGTGCCGGTCATGGCGGTAATCTGGATCTGGCCGCGCGGATCCGGCTCCAGTCGGGAAGGAACCGGCAGCAGCGGGCGGCTGGCCGCCATCAACGATTTGCTCCAGAGCGGCAGCGCGCCAGCGGCGCTCAGCGCGGCGGTCAGTTTAAGAAAGTGGCGACGATGCATAGCTTATTTCATCCGTGTGATAAGGGGATTACAGCCTAAACCCTACCCCCGCGGGAGGGTCAAGCCTTGATAGCGGAAACGCCTGAAAAAAGTGCTGGCGCGGGTTGCCAGCCGCAAAATAATCGGAATCCTGCCAGGCACTGTGCTATCGTCACATGATGATTAATGAATGAGAACCACTATGAAGAAAAGCATCAAGATCCTGTTACTGTCAGGACTCCTTGGCTTCTCCTCCACCAGTTTCGCGCTGAGCGAATCCGAAGCAGAAGATCTGGCCGATCTCACCGCGGTATTCGTTTATCTGAAAAATGATTGCGGCTATCAGGATTTGCCTGATGCGCAAATCCGCAAAGCTCTGGTGTTTTTCGCCCAGCAGAACCGCTGGGATTTGAGTAATTACGCAGCCTACAACATGAAGGCGCTTGGCGAAGCGAGCTACAAAGATCTGAGCGGCATCGCCATCACCAACGACAAGAAGTGCAAGTCGCTAGCGCGCGATTCTCTCAGCCTGCTCGCCTACGTTAAATAAGCCCAAGCCAGCCTCTCCGCCGATCATTCGACCGTGCATGCACGGTCACTCCTGGTTATGATGTGTCGCTCTTTTTCATGGCGAAGTCATCAGAGAGGAGCCCACCATGGCGCAAAAAGAAATGTGGTATGAAACCCTTCATGCCGGTTTCGGACAATACTTCACGGTCGACAAAGAGCTGTACCGGGAAAAGACCGCGCATCAGGATCTAATCATCTTCGAAAATGCGCAGATGGGCCGCGTAATGGCGCTGGACGGCGTGGTGCAGACCACCGAGCGCGACGAATTCATCTATCACGAAATGATGACCCACGTGCCGCTGCTGGCGCACGGCGCGGCGAAGCGCGTGCTGATTATCGGCGGCGGCGACGGCGCGATGCTGCGTGAGGTGGCGCGTCATCAGCAGCTGGAAAGCATCACGATGGTGGAGATTGACGCCGGCGTCGTAACCTTCTGCCAGCAATATCTCCCAAATCACAGCCAGGGCGCCTATCAGGATCCGCGCCTCAGTCTGGTGATCGACGACGGCGTAAACTTCGTCAACCAGACGCAGGAAAAATTCGACGTAATCATCTCCGACTGCACCGATCCTGTCGGTCCGGGCGAGAGCCTGTTCACTTCGGAATTTTACGCGGGCTGTAAAAAGGCTCTCAATCCCGGCGGGATTTTCGTGGCGCAGAACGGCGTCTGCTTTCTGCAGCAGGAAGAGGCGATCAACAGCCATCGCAAGCTCAGCCACTATTTCGCCGACGTCAGTTTTTATCAGGCGGCGATACCGACCTACTACGGCGGCATCATGACCTTCGCCTGGGCCTGCGATAATCCGGCCCTGCGTCAGCTGGATCTCGCCACCCTGCAGGCGCGTTTCGCGGCGGCTGGCCTGACGTGCCGCTACTATAATCCAGCTATCCATGCTGGCAGTTTCGCGCTGCCGCAATATCTGCTGAACGCCCTGTCCGCTGAATAGCCTTTATAAGGAGGTGAACCAAATTGCAAAAGCTTAAACTGCATGGCTTCAACAACCTGACCAAAAGCCTGAGTTTTTGTATTTACGATATCTGTTATGCGAATACTGAAGCCGAACGCGATGGCTATATCGCCTATATCGACGAGCAGTACAACGCTACTCGTCTGACCGAGATCCTGACGGAAACCTGCTCGATTATCGGCGCCAACGTGCTGAATATCGCACGCCAGGATTATGAACCCCAGGGCGCCAGCGTCACTATTCTGGTGAGCGAAGAGCCGATCGATCCAAAGGATATCGACAATTCGGAACATCCTGGCCCACTGCCGAACTCCGTTGTGGCGCACCTGGATAAGAGCCATATCTGCGTACACACCTATCCGGAAAGCCATCCTGAAGGCGGCCTTTGCACCTTCCGCGCCGATATCGAAGTTTCAACCTGCGGCGTGATTTCTCCGCTGAAGGCGCTGAACTACCTTATCCACCAGCTGGAATCCGATATCGTCACCGTCGACTATCGCGTGCGCGGCTTTACCCGCGACGTGAACGGCGTGAAACACTTTATCGACCATGAGATTAACTCGATCCAGAACTTTATGTCGGAAGATATGAAGGCGATGTATGACATGGTGGATGTGAACGTTTATCAGGAAAATATCTTCCACACCAAGATGTTGCTGAAAGAGTTTGACCTGAAGCACTACCTGTTCAATACCCGTCCTGAAGATCTCAGCCCGGTGGAACATAAGCGGATTACCGACCTGCTGTGGAAGGAGATGCGCGAGATTTATTACGGCCGCAATATTCCGGCGGTGGGGCTGAAAACGTTTTAACCCAAACGCGCGCCTGAAACAGCGCGCGTTGCTGTTTATTTATTGCATATAAGACGAGAAAGAATGCGGCGGAAATAGCCTGATCGCAGACAAGAAAGGCCGTGCTTGCGCATGCTATTTTTTGTGCTGACAGCTTATTTTTTCTTACCTCTACAGGCAAATAAATGGCAACTATAAACGTAATGGACTTCGACGCCGTCCCGGACGCTACCCTTCTTTCTACCCAGGCTATACAGCGCGCCATCGACAGCGCCTCAACTGGCGATACCGTCCTTATTCCCGCCGGCTGTTTTCTTACCGGCTCGCTGTTTCTCAAAAGCGATATGCGGCTGGAGCTGGCTAAAAATGCCGTACTGCTGGGGAGCCCGCATCAGCAAGATTATCCCAGCATCGCAACACGCGTCGCGGGCATCAATATGTGCTGGCCTGCGGCAATACTGAATGTGAATCACTGTCGCAACGTCACTATCGCAGGCAACGGCACTATTGATGGCCAGGGCGCGATCTGGTGGCACAAATTCTGGGGTGCTGATGAAAACAGCGGCATGCTGGCTGGCTATAGCCAACGCGGTCTGCGCTGGGTGGTCGATTATGACTGCGAGCGTCCGCGCAATGTGGTGGTTTATGAGAGCGAGTCTGTCACGCTGGACGGTTTTACGTCACGCGAGTCTGGCTTCTGGAACATTCATGTCTGTTATTCACAGCAGGTTAATTTGCGAGGGCTCAGGGTATTGAACTCCGCCGGGCCAAGTACCGACGGCATCGATATTGATTCCAGCGAAAACATTCTTGTAGAAAGCTGTACGGTTTCCTGCAACGACGACAATATTTGCGTTAAGTCAGGACGCGGCGCGGAAGCGCGGCAGCAGGCAAGAACCGCGCGCGGAATAATCATCCGCGACTGTACGCTGCTGAAAGGTTCAGGCATTACGTTAGGTAGTGAAACCTCGGGCGGGATCGAAGATGTGATTATTGAACACAATCATTTCTCCGGTACCGGCGTAGGCTTTCGCATCAAGTCAGCGCGCAATCGCGGCGGCTGGATCAAGAATATCGATGTTCGCCATTTGACTCTTGAGGATGTTTGTTACCCCTTTATGCTTCAGCTGAACTGGTTTCCGCAATACAGCTATGGCGATCGGTCTCTGGATGCGGAAAGTCCAGCGCACTGGCACAAGCTTGCTGAAGGCGTGGAAGGTGAAGAAGGCTTAACCCGAGTGGAAAACATTAGCGTTAGCCATATTAGCAGCCGCCTGAATCCAGCTATGGCTTTCTCACGGGCGTTTTTTATTGAAGGAGCGGCCGAACGGCCGATTCAGGGCCTGCGCTTCAGTGACGTCACCTTGCAGGCAACAGAGTTTGGCAAAATCGCTGGGGTGAATGCGCTTGTTTTTGATCGGGTCACGATAGATGCGCCAGCAGTGACGCTGTCGGAGAATGATGCTTATCATCGTTAGATAGATAGGCTTATGGAGATTCTCAGGCCTGCGGCGGGCCTGAGAAAATCGTTTGCACTAGTGGGTTTCTGGGTGATTTTGTCAGTGGTTTGTGCGGCGCGGCGCACTTAGTATTTGCGCCAGAAACTGCTGTACGGATTTTTTTGCTGCCTGTACGGCAGTGCACTGTTGTCCACGTAGCGTCTGAGCCTAGCCGCCTTTCTAAACTGCCTGTACGGCAGTGCACAATTGGTGACGGCTTTTTTATTTTATGCTGCTTTTCTAAGCTGCCTGTACGGCAGTGCACCCGGTACTTTAACAAACTAACCTCTTGACCTGCCAGTCAAAACAGACAAAACCGGGCAGCCCACCCTCTTTTTGGTACTTACTATTTTAATAAATCAATTCAATGGCTTAAAAAAACCCTAAAGGGTCTGCGACGTTTAGAACTTAACATAAGTCGTTCCAGAAAAGCCTCATCACGTTTTTACAATAAAAAACAGCTGGTCGGCTCCAAAGTACTAAATCAGTCCTTACAGAAAGCGATGGTATTCGCCGCGCTAGATGGCTTAAAGCGAACCTAGTGCAGGAAAAGAAATAGAAAAGCGGATGGGTTTGAAAGGAAATGCGTTTTGAAACGCGCGTCTTAATACCAGTTCCGTTCTGATAAAGCGTAGAAACCATCTTTCTGAATTATAAAATAGTGGGTGAAAGTTGATATGCCACCCACTATCAGGCATCAGCGCACGGATTCCACCACGGAGAGTTTGTCACATCCCGCTTAATCAATATCAGGCGCAGCAACGCTCGTTCCATGAATCACGGTAGATAATATTGCCGTCAGTATACTTCCATGTAATGGCCTCATACCGGAGTTCAAGTGTTTCAAGATGAGTGCTACTCATCCCGTTCGGCGACAAAAACGGCGCAACCGTAGTAAACTTGACGTTCTCCAGAATAATGTTGAAGTATTCAGCCTCGATACCTGAATCGAGGATACGATACATCTTGATTGTCGCTTTCTTCATGGTTCGTCCTTCACATACTGCGCGATACAGTAGAGGCGTAGTCTGGTCGAACTCTTTTACAACAGTTATCGGAAGATGAACACGTGTTCCCGTAAGTTTTCCTCGATTGGGATCAACCGGAATAGTGATACCGTGGGAAAATGACTTCAACTCAATAGAGCCCAGGCGAAGTGGCATCATACAACTTCCCACTATCGGTGAGCCATTTTCATCTTCAAGCCATAAATGTGCTGGCGTAGACATACAATTTCCTTATCGATAAATTTAATAAATCACCACTTCACAAAAGCGATCACTAATACAATAAATACAGGTATAGGCCATAAAGGACCATTGGGGAAAAAGTGTAACAGTAAAAATGCGAACAGGATGGTTAGGATTGTAGGGCCGTAATAGGAGAGCAGCGATTTGACTATTCGCTTAAGCAGCCTTTTAAAAAAATTCAGCATTGTTATCTAATCATCCTGGTAATGGTATCAGCAATCCCGACGTCTGATGCTGATTGCTCAAATGCACTGGCGCGTTCAAACAGAGGTTCAACCAGGAAATACATCATCTCCAGTTCTTGTGCGTATAATGCGGCATAGTAGGTCGGCGAGAGATAATATAGACGATGAGCACTGTCTGCCGCCTTTTGAACAATACCATATGCCCCAGCAATGCCGACAAGCCCAGCAGCTCTTCTTCCCACCAGCGCGCTTATATGAAGGCTTAAATTCATACCCATTGAGACTAAGCAGGCGACCGCTAGCGCAAATCCCGCGCTGGTCAGGGAGCTTGCAGCAACGTGCACATTAACAGCCATCAACATCTTTTTTATGCGCTCTATTTGATCGGCAGTTTTGTATCTGAACACCTCTTCGAAATATATCCGCAGTATTTCACAGGCGATATTTTCCTTCTGAAAGAGATGAGTAACACCATCTTTAAATCGAACATCTTCAATTTTTTGTTTTTTACACACATCCTGATACTCGTCAGTAAAACAGGAGGCGTAATAGAGCGCGCGCTGTGTGCCCTTGGCTATTGTTTCAGCCTGATTTGAAACCGCCTTGCCGACACCTGTTAACGCATGTTCAAGCTTTATGGCGAGAATTTTATTAGTCTGCAAATAGCCTATAATGTCATTATTATCGTACATAATTGCTCCTTGATAACCAGCCGTAATACAGATTATCCCTGCCGAATGCTGTACAGTTTTTTCAGCGTGAGCGCTCTCTGAACAAAACAGGGTTTAACAGAGGAAGATTTGTGTTCAGGCTTAATGCTTCCCCTGTGGTTAAGATAATGTGTGAAAACGACCAGTCATAATTCAGGGAAAAGGTAGAACGTTCAACAGAAGTGCACGCTGGTCAGCTGAAAGGCAGCTTTGGGCATGCACTTCATGTTAAGAATTTTTGTCTACCCGAACTCCTTGCCGGGCATTGCTGCCAGGCAAAAACCTCTTTCTCAGAACCAGGGAATCGTCGCTTCGGCGCTCAGGCCATAGCTGCTGAAGCTGCCTTCTGTCGGCATAGCTTTTAGCGGTCCATGCTCGATAAAGAACAGCCACGTATGTCCGTTGGAATGGCTTTTTACCGATAAAAAAGGAAGCGTGCCGCGCTTTTCACTGCGCACGCTGATTTTCTGCTCCGCCTGCTCTTGCGTCAGCCATCCCTTTTTCACTGAACGCCGCCTTAGTCGCTCCGCGCTGCTTTTATACTGTACGCGGCGTACGGTACGATATCGGCAGTCTTCAGGCACCCGTCGAACGTCATGGCAGTAAATATAGTCCCTCACTTTGCTATGCCAGCCGGTAGCTTCAAGCCTCGTTAAATCGTCGCGCGTGCCGTGCAGGCGCAATCGAGATCCCAGCGTCAAGCCTACTTCTGGAAAACTGATCCCTATTCGCCCTACTCCCACCTGCGCTAATTTAAGATGCAGTTGGATAAACAGAGTCGCCATCAGCACCGAAGCGGCAATTTCGGGATTAGGCAAAATAACGATGTCCTGATAATGCTTCATACCGTCGCCTTATTCACCTTTTTCACCAAAGACGCCGCCGCGAATTAGCGTGGCGATAACATAATGCTGCTGCTCCACCGCCGGCACCTCTCCTTTGGTCACCCAGTTATCCAGAAGCGTGTAAAAATCCATTTTCTGTTTTGGCTGGCGATATGCCTGACCACGGCTGGTTACAGAGCCATAAGGTTCAACCGCAATCGGTCCCATATCAGGCCCTTCATTCTGCGGATACCAGGTATCGATCGTGCGCAACGCATTGCCGATTTTTTGCGAGTGCATCGCAGCGGTGCCATCGACCTGATACAACACTTTGCTTTTCTTACTGTTGCTGTCCAGTACCAGCTCCTGGGAAGGAAAGACTTCCTGACCATTTCCCAGGCGAACATACGCCTCGATGTTCAGCAGGACATATGACTGTCCCGCCAGTCCATTTGCGATAACCTCCGCCAGACGCGCCAGATCGCCCTTGGGCTGAGTGAAGCTAAGCAGGTTGAAATCGTGCGCGTTGAACTGCCAGTTTTGCTCACCGCAGTTCACGCGAACGGTTATCTGCTCAGCCCCCACCCGATTGCGCCACAGGAATCGGCCACTGGCGATATTTTCCGCATAACGCGCGGCCAGTTCGCTAAAGCCATGACGCTCCGCATAACCCTTAATCACATTTGTCAGTTCCAGCTGATATGCCTGATCGTTACAGACTGATGGCTTAGCAAGATCGCCGAGGACACGTAGCGTAAAGGCCACTTTTAGCGTATCAGCCTCAGCAGGAAGCGCGGCGACATCTACGCGTTGCAGGTTAGGTTTTTGAATTTCAGCATCAAGCTTCAGCGGATCGCTGGCTATGGCGTTCTTTAATCGGTTAGAGATGGTGCCGCGCACCGCTTTTTCTTTTATTTCTATCGGCTGCCAGGCCTCACTTTGCTGCCATTTCCCCGCAAACATAATGCCGTCTGAATTTGCTAATTTACGTTCGAAAGCCAGTACCGATGCGGTTTTAATCGTTGCTTTAGCCATTTTCAATTTCCTTATCAATTATTCATCGTTGAAGAGATCATCTATATCGTCGTAAACCTGCGGGCTGGCGACGTGATTCTTACTCACACAGAGATAGTGCTCGTTCCTGTATTCAGCTTGCCAGATCAGTTCATTGACCTGCGTAATGCGATGAAGGCTTCGCCACTCGCCTACGCCATATACTGCCTCCGTAAAGCAAAATGGAGTTTCCGCATCTCTGGCGTTGGCGACCGCTCCTGCTGCCAGCAAGGGAGAAATTGCACGGTAGCCGGTCATTAGCGGCACGAGAAATCCGCCTTCTGGCTTAGGCTGATAGTGCCAGCGGGCGTCGTCACCGGGCTGAGGATCGCTGTTATCCGTTACCGCCTGCATTTTCAGGCTGGCGAAATCGAGCCAGGCATCCAGCATCTCTGCTTCAGGATTGCATTGCCTTAGCTGGTTGAAGTGCTTTATTAACAACGGTGAGCGATCCAGTAGCGCAAAGCCCGGCAGCAGTCGGCGCAGCAGGCGATGAGTTGCCTGCTCTTCTTGCGGCCAGCCGATGACCTGCACGCGATCAAGCCGCTTAATAGTGCCGCCCGCCAGACGCTGTAGCTGGCAGAGATCGAACAGATGCTGTTCAAGCGCGGCTGCTCCCTGTTCGCCGCCGGCTATCTCGCCTTCGCACTGCAACAGCAGCGAGACGGTCATATGCATGCGCCCTTCTTCATTGAACGACGCCGTTTTAGCCTCTTTTGTCAGCGGATTACGCGTAAGCGCAAACTGATAGTCGCGACCCGATGTATACGCATGCACCTGCTGGTGATGACAGACTACGCCACAGCCGGTCAGATGTAAGGGATACTGCTGCTCCAGCCTGCGCGACAGAGCATGGGTAAACCCAAGAAAGTGAGTCATTGCGGGGAATCCCCATGTCAGCCCAGCAATGGCGTTCGCGTTTTCCACGCGTAGGCTACGCAGAATAATCAGATGCATAGCAGATCCTCTTTCACGGCCTGTTCCATTTCACGCAAGCGCTTTTTAAATAGCGCAGCGGTAGAGAAATAGCGTCGCTCCGTATCCGCTATCGCCAGGGTTGATAAACCATTTTTTTTGCCTGACTCGCCAGATGAACTGAGCTGTTGACTGAGCCAGTATCCGAAATCGCGGGCGATCTCTTTTTTCCAGTCACCGGCTTCACGCTCCAAACGAAATGCATCGTCCGTTTTACTGCGAAGGGGATCGAACCATAGCTGTTGAGAACGTTTTAGTTCGCACTCGTTTTCTGCACTCCAGCCTGGATTATCAAACTGATGCACGCCTGCGACGTAGTTAAATAGAATGTCTATAATTTCATCGACATAACTTTCTCGTTGCTGGCGTATTTCAAAGGTTGACTCTTTGCCGTAAACGCTCAGGAGATAATGCTTCAACCTGCCTACGCTAGCATAAGCTGCTCGAGAGAATTCGCTGCCAAAATGAAAAATAGATTTATGTTTTAACGGAGGCTTGCTGATGTTTTGCCAGACTGGCGCCGCGCAGGAGAGAAGCCGAACCTTTCCTCCGCGCACGCTATTTAAATAGGAGATATTTTGTGGTTTTGTGCCGCCAAATGTCTGGAGCGCCGTATTTAAATAGGAGGTTCTGGGTTGGCTGTGCCAGGTTTCATTTTTAAAGGCGGCGTAAACTTCTTTTGCCTCTTCGCTAAAGCGTGCCGCCACAATACGCTCATGCAGTGCATGGGCTAAGGACGTCGCAAATAACGGGCTGAGCAGATGATACTGATTGTCGCCGACGGGAAAGTAGATCTGTTTCGCTAGCTTGTGTGAAGCGGGCTCAGGGCTGGATAAAACCTGTTTAAACCCTTCAACCCACTCGGTTAGCTGTTGCGTATTGTCTGCTAGCGCGGCGAGCGCTGAGGTGTCATCACGAATCAGGCTGGCAAGCAGTGAATCGCCCTGATATTCGGCTTGCAGCAGTTTCACAATATCGAGAGAGGCTGCATTGCCAACGGCATCCAATACCGCTGCTTTTAAGTTAGCAGATGAAAGGTAATTAATATTTTCTTCACCTGATGGCTTATAAATACTCATCCCTTTAGCATCGCCATGCGTAAATTTTAACGCGTGAGTAACCAGACTAATTTGCCCAGCGCGTCTGGCGGCATCGCTTAGCCAGTTACGTACTTCATATTTTTTATCCAGTTCAGCGTATCTAGCCGAAAAATCGTTTTTGATTTTAACCCGTTCAACAGGTGACTCAACACCCATCAACGCTTTAGCCTCTTCTTTTTGAAGTGCTTCGCGCTTTGGCTGTTTGCGATCGGAGACGTACTGCAAAATAGATAACGAAAGTCCTTCTCTATGCATCCTTTCCTTCCCTTTAATCAATCATTTACTCATAAAAACAGAGACAAGGGAGATAAACTGCTGCTTCCCTGACAACCCATTTTCATAAACATCGACTGTATTCACAATTTTATTAAACTTAGAGAATCATTTAAATTTACGAATATTTCATGCCCTTTCCAGATGCGTTATGATTTCAGGACTGCCGAACAGGTAGCTTAGGAACAAGTATTTTTACTTCCAGCTATATATATCCTGCCCTACAGGCAGCGGTGCACTCACTCGAGTGTGCCAAAAACCCCAAGCAGCGGATGAAATTGCCATCCTTCGCCATTCTTTTTTGTCCTGAGCCTTATTTCGCCGAACTTAAGGCTTACGTCCACCAGCTCCACTCCTGACTCATCAGCCAGACTGGTATAGACCTGCTGATAATCAGGCACTATCCAGGCGAAAACGCCTTTAGCCAGCGTCGGCTCAGCGATAGTATCGATTGCGCTTTTCTTATAACCTGCTGCGCCTTCATCTAGCGTATAAAACTGGCCTTCGTCGCCCTCTTCCTCTATCAACCAGAAATGCAGTTCATCAGGTGGTGAAGGACGAAAAGGCCGTAGCTTTTGCAGTTCGCCACACCAGCTAACGGGTTTTCGCCACCAGAGAGATGCGCTGTAACTTTCTGAATCGTCTTTTTTACCCAGCAGTTCCATATTAAGTCGTGCATGTTCCAGATCGACAAAACGACTGAAGGGGCTGTAGGTTTGCATTTTTTGCGGTTGCTGAACGCGCGGTCGAGCGTTAATGACCTTGTAGTCCTTCTCGTCCAGTAACGTACTCAAATCGTGGCTCGCAAGCTGGAACGTCTTGCTTTCGAAACCCGGCTGGCAGTAGGCAGGATTATCTGGAAAGCGCAGTGCGCGATAGTTTTTTCGCAACAGATAGATATTTGCTGACGAGGGCTCTTGCTGACGATGCCGCTGCACGCGTCCAGCCAGCTGGACTAAAGCACGCATTGAACTGGGTTCGGCAATAGCCCAGTCAAAATCAAAATCTCTTCCCACCTCAACCACTGAGGTCGCTAGCAATACAAAAATATGATGCTGTGCCTTACTGTTTTCTAACGCACGTTTAATTTCCGCTACCTGCCAGAGCGCCTGCTCATCATGACGTGTTAGCGCGATCTCCAGACGGTTTTCAATGTATGAGCGCATAGCCAGCGGATGCTGGCTATGGTAAATGCAGTAGTGAAGCTGGGTATTATCAGGCGCAGGCGTAGCCAGCAAACGCTGCGCTACAGCGACCTGCGGATCGATATTGGCCATGCGAATAACGCCTAGCGAAACACATTTTTCGCTTGTCTCATGACGCTGATGGTGGACAGCATGAAGCTGCTGCACAGAGTCGTAAAAGGTAGCGGCTAACGCATCCAGTACAGCGTCTTCTTTCCGGCTGGCAGGCGTAACCGCTACCAGCTCGCATTTTCTTAGCGCAGCGGCCTGTTCCAGTCGAGCAATCCTTTGCGCAACGAAGCTCTCATGCTGCTGACGGAATGCCTTTCCAGAGCCGATGGGCTGATGCGCCGTTTCATGCTCGTCAAACCATGCACAGATAACATCAGGCGCCTCTTCCGTTTGTCCGACGTTCTTGTGCCATTCAGCTCGTCCATGTCGATAGGCGTTAAATAAAGCCAGCACCAGCGACGGCGGCAATGTTGCAGACGAGAGCAAAACGCGCGAACCGAGCATGCCAGCCCAGTTAACCAGCCGACACAGAGCGGAAAGGTCATTAACATCGAAATCATCGGGTTCATCAAGCACCAGATCGGCGGTTAGCAGCCTTAGCGCGGGCGCGATCTGTTTACCGCCACGCAATGCTTCTGTCGCCGGAATAAGATAGTCGATGGTGCTGACCAATACGGGCGCACTCAACAATTTGTTTAGCGTAGGCTTGTCCTGCAGCCAGCGGCTAAGACGTCCATCATCCAGGCTGCCGTCGTAACGAACATATTGATGCTCCTGGAAAAGGGCTTCAGCCGACTGACTGCCCCTGTCCTGCTGTTCCTCATCTTCACTACTGTAATGCTGATAGAGGTCCTTCACCGCCTGCGAGCCAATCATCACGGCCAGATCGTCATCGGCCAGCATCAACCTGTCGCGCAACGCGTTACCTGTCTGTAAGGTCAGCGTGCGCAACCCAAGCGCAATGGAAAAACGGCAGCCCAGCTTTTCATCGGCCAGCGCATACATAATGCGCGCATTGCCTAGCGTTTTACCGCAGCCCGTTGAAGCCATATTGACGCCAAAAAATCCCTGACTGACCGTATGCTCGCGCAGCGAGACAGCCAAATCGTAAGCCCGGTTTTGCCAGCAAAAGCGCTCTTTCGTTGCGCGCTGGCTAAAAGCTTTATGACGGGTGATGGCGGGCAGCGTTTTGCGCAGATGCGGCAGGCTAGTACCAAGCAGTAAAGCATTTTGTGCAACGCCGATATTATGTTCGTCCAGCCGCTGCTTTCCAGCTCTGCGCGTTTTATCGCTGTTGGCAAAAACCCGGAAGGCCTCATCCTGCCAGCCAGCGGTCGCAGGTAAGGCGGAATAATGATGATCGGCGAGCATCAGTATCAGCCGCGCCATATGACAGGTGAATGCCTGATCCATGCTGGCAAAACGCAGCAGCGACGGCTGAGCCAGCGCCCGCCGTGCAATTTTTTGCGCTTTCGCGCGCCACGTCTGGCTTTTGAAGGGCGTTCCCTGAACAAATACCCATTGCGCCAGTTGTTCCTCTGTTTGCCAGTCATGTTTCAGATGGTTAGCCGCATTCCATACAGGCTCGAGCTGGCGCGTAAGCCAGTTTTCCACATCTGCAAGCTGCGGTGGATTATGGCGATCTTTGGGATATACCGGTATGCGATGGTGCGACAAGATTAGCCAGGCGACGACGCGGGCAATCGGCGGCAGCGCATCAAATGGGTTTTCATCTGTCGGTTCTGGCTTTAACCGAGACAGCATTTCGCTTTCTGCCTCGACGCTAATGCCAGCTAAGGCCTCCAGCCACTGCTCATCGGAACGCTCACCGACCCAGGCGCAGAATAAACGCAGAGAGACCCATTCGTGACGATATGGCTGGAATCCTCGACCTTTGCCAAGCAGGTTTTGCTGAAAAAGCTGAGTCGCTTTGCCAAAGTCGTGAAATAACCCCGCGATTGCCGCAATCAGCGCTATTGCCTGTGCACATTGCCAGTGATTCTCATCCTGACTTTTCAGGATATCTCGCTCAGTGGTCTGTGTCGGAACGCTGCCGTCGCGATTAAAGCAGCGCAGGTTGCCGACAATCCAGAGTAATTCAGTCCGGCCTGAGCTTTTTATCCAGTGACACGCTACTGCGGTATTCCGTCTGGCCGTTTTGCGCAAAAGTTTGCGTAGCGTATTGAGTCCTTCGAGAGTGATAGCCGTTTGCCAGGCTCGCTCGCCTTTACGTTCGGCAAACTGATCGATAATTCGGCGAGTTTCGCTCAGCGCGCGCTTATTACACTGGGAAATAAGCAGAATGTTCATTGTGACGCCTGCCCTAACTGCTCAGCAGTGGACTGCAGCGTTTCAATCATCAAATCCAACGCATCACTTTTTTGTAAAACAGAGACACAGCGCTGACGAAATTCCTGCTCGTCCTCGCCTGCCATCGCGGAAATAAAGGCCTGTGGCAGGATCATCGCATCCTTAATGATATCCGCCACATCAAATACCAGACCTCCACGGCGCGTTTTACCATGCAATACTGCCAGGCCATGCGGCAGTCCTGTAACCCAACAGGCGGTAGCGGCCAGGCCATAAGCCAGATAGTTGCCATGATCTAAGTAGCGATTTGCAATGTCCGCGCTGCCGCCGCGCTTTGCACGAGTAAAGTCACCATATTGCGTGGCGTTAGCGGCCAGCTTATAGAGCGCCTTTGTGAGTACAGCTTCCTGCGCCAGCAAATGCTGAGAGTGCGTTGAGAGGGCTAGCTGACTTTCGTAGCGTTCTAGCAAAGCATCCAGCGTTGCGGAGGGAATAAGAAATTTATCCTGCTTTTGCCGACGCTCATTCAGCCAGAGTTTCTTGATTTGCGCGATGCGTATACGTTGAAAAGCTATTGCAGCGGCAAGACGTTTGTCGTCGTCAAACCAGAAGCTCACCCATTTTTGCAGATATTCTGTTGGCCGGTATTCACTTTGCGATGTCAGCCAGGACACCGAGATGTCGACTTCATTTGCGGCATAGAGCGGCGTGCCATTGCCACCGCAAAATCCGACCAGTACGCCAGCGCGGGCAAATTCTCGCATGGCTGCCTGCGTGACCGACGTTCCGGTGCCCAACATGATTACCGTGGTGTTGGCGATAGGGATATTCCAGTAAAGCGAACGCTTTCCTTCGTCAGTGACATATTCTACGCGGCCACTGTTAACCAGTACGCGGCAATACTGCAGGTAATATATGTTGCTGCGTTTTGAATGAAGAATAGTTTTAAGATCGGACGGCTTGAGATGATCCATACGCATTCCTTGCGTTTAATGCCATATGACTGGCTATTAAGTAAAACCCCTGTGTTCAGAGTCTATTAAATAATCAGATGCTTTATCAAGCAGTTTGATTCTTTTTTAGACTGGCGCGAATGGAGTGAGCTGCAAGAGAAGTGGACAGTTTTAAGAAGCTTGTGGGCCGTGAACTGAGGGAAAGCGCGTGCAGAGGAAATTTAAGATTTCTAATCTGCCTGTACGGCAGTGCACTGTAACCTCGTCGAGCAGCATGGTTTCGTAGCTTTCTAAGCTGCCTGTACGGCAGTGAACGAAAAAGAACGCCTCAACGCTCTGCTGCCGGATTTCTAAGCTGCCTGTACGGCAGTGCACTGCCGACCTCACCTTTTTTACTGTGCAGATATTTTCTAAGCTGCCTGTACGGCAGTGAACGTGCAGAAAAATGCGTGAATCTCAATTTTGAATTTCTAAACTGCCTGTACGGCAGTGAACGGGCAATTTTGATATGGCGAGGGCGTGAATATTTTCTAAGCTGCCTGTACGGCAGTGAACTTCACGCATTACTCATGCAAGACGTTCCAGAATTTCTAAGCTGCCTGTACGGCAGTGAACATCTACGCAGCCGCTCGCGGATAGCGCTAGCATTTCTAAGCTGCCTGTACGGCAGTGAACTCAGATACACGCATCTGACTGACTTTTACAGATTTCTAAGCTGCCTGTACGGCAGTGAACTTCACAATATTCTTATGAATATGTGTTGAGTATTTCTAAGCTGCCTGTACGGCAGTGAACCCCCATCGATATGATTTACCCACTCACTTCCGTTTCTAAGCTGCCTGTACGGCAGTGAACGACATTTGATAACAGACGGCTTGCCTGTTCCTTTTCTAAGCTGCCTGTACGGCAGTGAACTAGCAGCAGTGAAATTTGTCGCGAACTATGCTTTTCTAAGCTGCCTGTACGGCAGTGAACTGTTACCTTAGCAAACTAACCAACTAATATTCCAATAAAAAAGCCCTATAGGGGGGCTTTACCCCTATTTATTTTCGCTGTTTCACATCTTTTAC
>Ga0153961_1000242_pt1 | contig 16227 bp, 15 predicted proteins | sample TSFL045MetaG_FD_104748 | JGI IMG/M metagenome (GOLD analysis project Ga0153961, IMG submission 104748) | Attine ant fungus gardens microbial communities from Florida, USA - TSFL045 MetaG | ecosystem: Host-associated > Fungi > Mycelium > Unclassified | place: USA: Florida, Withalacochee...
TGATACCATCAATGCTTATTTATAAGCACAAAGTCTATTAGTCTAAGTTCATCATCTGAATACCACTAGTTCTAGAGTACAAGTCTGCCATCTTTCTGAGTCTATTCAAATGTGGATCTAGAGCATAGTCTCTTAGTAACTTTCTTAGTAACCCAATGTCAGCTCATCCTATTTGCCTCTCGAGGTATCAGCATGAGCTCTAAATCAATTATCGCCTGCTCAATGTCTTTATCATATAGTATTATGTTTTGAGGATTATAGAAAGGGTTCTAGAGTGAATTCTAAATAAGAATCTATTGGTATAAAGTGTATCAAATGTTATCTTCTGCAGAAAATTCATTTGCAGCATAACACTAAGTCACTGAGATAAGCCAAAGAAGAAAGAGATCACCATGGGATCAGCAGTAGGTAACCTGGTAACTCAGCAAGGGTGGAATAGACCTAGCAAAAACTATAGGAAATAATTAAAGAAAGACAAAGAGATATAAGATTCCCTATCACTATCAGAACAATTGTTGTATTAATAGATTATGACTGGGTTGATTATTTTCTCTATTTTTTCATATATTTCTTTTGTATTTCTCTAAACATATAAAAAACCCCACTTAGTAGGAAGAAGAAAAGCAATCTTAGTTGCCTCTTTCCTCTATTTGGGTTTTCAAAAGTGGAAATCTATTTTTAGAGTGATCAGATCAGTGATTAAGGTGCTTTGACTCAAGACTGAGTCAAAAACAAAGAGACTACAGGACAAGTGACTTAGCCACAGGGACAATATTATAGGAGCTCTAAGATAGAGTTTGGTATTGCTAGGGAGTCAAGTTATACAGGGAGGATTCAAAGTCTCATATCTGATCACATAGTCAAGAGTACTACTGTGAGGACAACTTTGAAACAGGGCATTAGGGTAATACTAGGCAGGCAGGACTCAAAAGCAGAGCTAGGACAGTAGTTTATAAACAAGAAATTGGATTTCAAATATCACTGCTACCATAGTACATTGGCAGAAACTTATTTAACTTCTTTCACCTTTAATTTTGGATTCATTTCCTCATGAAATTGCATAAGGGACACTATGCTAAAATATGATGTCAGCTAGGGTGCTTTCTTAAAAGACCACACAACTTAATTATTTCAAAACTTATATTCACCACTACCTAGCCCATAGTCAGGGAACTCTAAATAAAAACAGGAAAACCCCTAGCATAATCAGTCTCTTCACTATACTCCTTCCTGTATAGTAAGTCCAAAAAACAGAAAAGAAAGAAAAGAAAAGAAATATAAATAATGACTTAGCTGTTTTGCCAAGTCATACAGTTGTATAAGTAGTGTAGAAAATTTAACAGAAACTCCATTGAGTTTTTCTTGTCAACTTGGACTTGAAGTGGGTTTAAGTCATCTTGGGTAGAACCTTATACTACTAGTACAGGAATATGATAGTATCTTGGTAGTATGTAATAGAATGACAAAACTGGCATACTTCATGCCATTTATGAAAAAGACTTTGGTGGAAGGAGTGGCAAAACTGTTCTAGAACCACATTTGGAAATTACATAGGTTGCCAGAAAGCATTATTATGGACAGAGGAGTGCAGTTTGCAGTAGAAATGAAGGAGTTGAATTGTATGTTGGGGATTAACACAAAATTATTGACAGCCTATTACCTACAAACTGATGGATAGACAAAAAGAATAAACTAGGATCTGAAACAATACCTAAGGATGTTCATTGATCACAGGCAGGAGCAATGGCCTAATTAGCTTTTGATAGTAGAGTTTGCATATAACAATAAGATGTAGACTAGTACAAAAGTATCACTATTCAAAGCAAACATTGGATGAGACCTATGCATAGGGTTTAAAATGAGGAAGTATACAGATAGAAAGAGAAGCAAGGTAGAAGAATATTGAGTAGGGGACTTGAGCATAAAATATCTCAAATACCAAATACAAGAAAGATACTTGGAAAAGCTAATGGAATAATTTGTGGGATCTTACTAAGTTCAAGGAATAATCTCAACAAATGCAATAGAACTGGATTTACCAAGTGTCATGACTTGGCAAAACTGTAGTGACTTAGCTGGCGATGACTTAGATACCCTCCTTATCTGAGTTGACAAGGAGAACTTGATAGAGTTCCTATTAGATTTTGTATACTATTTATACATGAACAATAACCCTAACCCATAGCTAATGTCCTATGCTTCCTTATGAATTACTTTCCTCTTGTGCATCTATTGATAAGAAAAATAAAATAAAAGAAAAGAAAATAGAAAAGAAAATAGATATTGACTTAGCTATTTTGCCAAGTCATGACAAAAATGGCTAAGTCATTATTTATTTTATTTTATTTTATTTTATTTTCTTTACTGCACAGGAAGGAGTGTGAGAAAGTATTACATCACAAGTGTCACTTGGTCACATCACATGATAAGTCACATGATAGGTATGGGAAAATAGTACATAGACTATGTAGTAGTTATATAAGTAGTATACAGAAAATAACGGAAACTCTATTGAGTTTTCCTTGTCGACTTGGATAAGGAGTGGGACTAAGTTATCTTGACTAAGTCTATAAAAGATAGATACTTGGTATCATAAACTTCATTTGGCCATATCTCCATCAATTCTTTGACAATTCTCATGGTCTTAATGGCTATGGAAAGCCCTTGAAAAGACCTTTTGATTGATACTAGTCACATCTCAAGGCAATCAGTATTGGCCAAGATATTAAGCAGATCAATAGATAACTACTATGTTACTATTTATTAAATTGCTAATATCTTAGAAACCACCATGATTGATACTTCTGTTCTAGGCTCAACAGAAGCTCTTTTCATAATGCTCAGAATAAGCCTGTCACAGAAAAGTGACTACTCAATAGTGTCATGGGGATATAACAAAATACCTGTTCAAATAAACTATATAAATAGCTGGACTGTCATTAGCAAGTAGCCTTACTAATGTTGCCCTTTTGGTATAGTGGTAAACCATATAGTATATGACTATTAGTCCATAGCACAACTATGACAGAGCCTAGAATAACCCAAAGGCAGATAATATTAGTAGAGATATAAAAACCTCAATGTTTGCACATAAATATTAATTAATTACCCATAGATAGTTATCTGTCTTTAATTAGAACAAAGGACAGCCTCCATATGGTTAAGTCATTGCTATTTTGAGTACAAAGGCACTACCATATGTAGAACAATAGGTAGTAGCATGTGATGGCCTATCCTAGTGTATAGATCATTACTTTCATGTATATAAGGACTCCCTGTCTGAGGATTAGACCTCAGACTTAACAACATCTTTTGTCATTTGTCTAACTTTACATTTTTGAACTCTTTCAAGTATCAAAGCACCCATTACAAACAGTAAGTGACCATTTGTAATACTTGGTACAGTAGAGAGGCTATATGGCAGAAAAAGATACTTGGGAAACATGGAGGATTTAGTTAGAGAATTTGAGGAAGAGTACAGAGAAGAAATTGGACAATCTAGGAAAAGAATTGCCAAAGAATAAAAAAGAGAAGAATTGCTGAGTAGGTATATGGTAAAACTACTATATAGGTGGGACAACAAAAGGTTTGACAAGGAGTATTGGGGATAGTTGGAAAGAAATTGGTCAAGGTAGAAAGAAAAGGTCAGATTAAAAAGAATCAAAGAAGAAGAAGAGGAAATAGAAGAAAGTAAGATAGAAGAGTGAGATGAAAAAGATGAACTAGGAAACCTATGGTACTCTTACAATAAATTGTAGGAAAAAATTCTCGGGACGAGGATTCTTAAGAGAGAGATACTGTCATGAGTTATCTCAACTATGAATAAATATGATATAGACTAGAACTAAACTGAAGAACTTTGGATACTTGTATAAATAATAAGGACAAATAGCACAGACTTATATATATAGTGTAGTAGAATCAAGCAAGGACTCTATTGAGCTCTCTTTTAACCCTGAAAAGCTTCCTAGTCTAAACCCTAGACTAGAATCTTAAGTCAGTTGCTAACACTGTATGCTTATCTTCCACAATTATAAGACCTTTACTAAGAACTATATAGTATTACATTTCAAAGGACAGCCTCTATATAGTTAAGTTATCACATTTTTAAGCATAAAGGCACTACCATATGTAGAACAATAGGTAGTAGCATGTGATGATCTGTCCTAGTGCACAAACTATCACTTTCATATATATAAAGACTCATAATCTGAGGATTAGACCTTAGACTTAACAATATCTTTTATCACTGTCTAAACTTTGCTTCTAAGCCCTCTTGAGCTCTAGCATCTATAATTACAAATAAGTAAGTGATCATTTGTGATACAAATACTCACTTTGATCCCACAACATTTTTGTCTTTAGGCCACTGTACCACTTTAAAAACATCACTTGCTTTTAACATTTCTATCTCTTTGTTCATTAGTTTTAGCCATAGGTTGGGCATTTTCATGGCTTCTTGGTATATCCTTGGTACCTCAGTGTTTAAGTCAGCAAGATAAGTGAATGGTCATTGTGAGTACTTAACAGAGTCTTTTAATTTCATGAATAGTTTTGGTTCCCTGCATATGCATTGTAATGCCAGTGGTAAATCTGCATCTACCTTGCCTGTCTGATTTGTTGTTTCTCTAGTTATATGTTGCATAGTATAGTTTTCTTGATTATCATGTAGTATTGAAGTTGGAAATGGTCTTGGGGCTACTTGTTGCAATAGCTCTCCTCTAGTTTGGTCATCCTGGGTTTGAGTTTCAGATCTGTGTGACTCACTCCCCTTCATCTCAATGTTTTGTGTTGAATAGTGTTGGAAAGGGTTGTTGTCTTCTAAAAAACCAGCATACATTGGTTATTCAGCTAAGTGAGTAATGCCCTCTTCAAAAATGATATCCCTTGATTTGAAAATAGCTCTAGTTTTTTGATCCAAGAGTTTATAACCTTCTCATTCAAAATAGCCAAGAAGAGAGACTTTTACTGATCTAGGCAATAGTTTTGATAGATTTAGGTCTAGTGGTACATGTGTATATGCTGTAGTTTCAAAAGGTTTTAAATGAGATACATTTTGACATTTCCCAAACCAGGCCTCTGTAGGGATAAGCTTTGGTCATTGAGAGGAAAGAATAAGATTTCATATATATATTATGGTTTGGACTGTATCTACCTAATATTTGAGTAGTAGTCTTAACTCAGCCATAGCCAATCCAGAATAGTTCACATTGTCCATTTAGCCATGCCATTTTGTTGATAAGCATAAGAGGTGGTATATTCAAAATTCAATTCATGTTCTACTTTATAGTTCTCCCATGATGTGTTACACTACTCCCTACCTATATCGAGATGTGCTAACTTTAACTTATTTCTTGTCTATTATTCTGCCTCTGCTTGGAAAGTCTTAAACATATTCAATGTGATGTTTGCTGATTTGGACATCAATAATGCAATAGTCCTATATAATGAGAAGCCACCCATAATTACCATAAAGTAGTTGTATCCTCCAGCTGAGAGAGTAGGTGATAGTCCCCATATATCTATGTAAACTTGCTCAAAAACCTCTGTTTCACATACTGGGTTCTTGCAGTAGGGGTGTGCTATGTGTTTTCCAAATATGCAGTCTTCATAGAGCTCTTTGAGAGATGGGTCACCATGAACAGTAAGTTTATCAACAAGTTTATCCTTTATTATTTCATGTATAGTGCTTGTACTAGCATAGCCTAAATGTCTAAGCCATATGTCAAATGTGACTAACTAGTGTTTGTTTTGTGCAATAAAGGTACTGGTTATTGATTTTTTGACATCTACAGTGTATAATTGTCCAAAGCATATTATGGAGAAGACAGTTTTTCTATCTGAAGTCCTTATATGAGCTTTATCTCCTCCAAATGTTATATATAGTCCCTTTGAGTTGAGTTCAGATACTGAAATTAGATTTGATCTCAGTCCTGATATATGCAGTACATTATTAAAAGTAATCTTTCTTTGAACATCATTAATGTTTGTTAGGAACTCAACCTTTCCTTTACCTGTTATCTTGAAGGTCAATTCTTTTCCTGTAGAGAGTCCCATATGTGGGTTATCCAAGGTATTATATGTTGCAAAGAACAACCTTTCTGCAAAACAATGGTCACTGGCTCCAAAGTCAATTAAGATAAGAGTCTCAGACATATTGTCATTTTGTATATGAAATATGATAGGATCTTCTCCAGACCAAGATTTATTTAGTGGCACTTGTCCCCTGTTACCCCTTTTTCAATAGCTTCATTTGATCTATGGAGGATGACATTATGAGATAAGTCATTTGTGGGAACTAAGGTAGCTAATACCTTTAGGTCATAAGTATTTAAGGTCATAAAGGCAAATATCAGTTCTTCCTCCTTGGGTATGTTATTGGTAGACACAACATTTGCTCTAGTGGGGTTTCTGAAACTGCCTTGACAAGTGCTGGTTGTGCTGCCTTTGTAGCCTCCTCTCTTGCCAAAACCTGTCTTTCCTTTCCACTACTAGGCTAGTAGTAGACCTCAATAGTGTGGCCTCAGCATCTGTAGTTTGGATTGATACAAATAAGTTGGTTTTTGTCTTTTTGAATAGATTTGTTTATCTAGAGTGCTGCAATAGGGTTATAGTGTTTGTTATGGCTAAAATGGAGAGACCATATTTCTAAGAGAGAGATCATTTCAGTCAAGAATCCTTCCTTAAGACAGGTGACAACTATTGGACTCCATGATGGAGGTAATGAGGTGAGGAGAATGTTTTTGAAATCATCATTGTCAATATTTGATCCCAGAGAATTTACCTTAGTCCATTTGTTCCTCATGATGGTAATAAAGGTGATGAAATCCTCACAGTCTGAGTATGTTGAGTTTCTGAGGTCTTGTTCAGTAGTGAGTCTGGCTAATTTGGTAGCAACTTCATATTGTTCAGTATAGAATGTCTAGGCTTTGGCTGCTGTTCCTTGTGTCTTAATTCCTAAGTCCACTGGGTTCTTTGTGTTGTAAATTAACAGGCCTCTGACCTAGTTATCTCTAAATTTCCATTTATCTTCTGATGGAGTAAGTGATTGCCATTTTGTATTAGTTTCAGATGTAGTTAATATTATCATTATGGGAGTAGATGATGGTATTTCAGTTGAGGTAGTAGTAATAGTTGCCAGTATATTAGTGACAGTTGGTTGTTTGATTGTGCCATTTAAGTAGCCTAATACTCCTCTCATGTGAGTACCAATGAGGATGTTTTTGCTCCAAGCAATCCAATTTTTTTTGTCAAATTTCTCATTGTCAAGGAATAAGGGTAGTGACACCCCTCCATATAAAGACATAGTATTTGCCTTTGTTGATGTGATATTTTGAGTTAAGTAAGTTGGAAGTAAGTTTAGTACTGTTATGACTTGGCAAAACAGCTAAGTCATTATTTATATTTTCTTTTTTTTCTTTTCTGGACTTACTATATAAGAATGGAGCATGAGAAAATATCATGTGACTAAGTGTCACAGAGTCACATGGTTACATGTCACATTCAGATAACATCACATGACTAAGTCATATGAGGACCATGGGAAAGTAGTACACAGACCATATAGTAGTTGTATAAGTAGTGTACAGAATTAAGTAAGAACTTGTCACAAACTTCATTCAGCCATATCTCCATCAATTCTTCAATGATTCTCACGGTCTTAAAAGCTACAAAAAGCCCTCAAAAAGACCTTTCGATCGATGCCAGTCACGTCTCAAGGCAATCAATAATGGTCGAGATATTAAGCAGATCAACTGGTAACCACTATGTTACCATTTATTAAATCACTAATATCTCAGAAACTGCCACAATCAATGCTTTGGTTCTAGGCTCAGCAGAAGCCTTCTTCATAATGCTCAGAATGAGCCTAGAACAACCTCAAGGCAATTAATATTAGTAGAGATATGAAGGCCTCAATGTTTGCACATAGACTTTATTAATTACTCATAGATAGTTATCTGTTCTTTTCTTAGAACAAAGGACAGCCTCCATATGGTTATGTTATCACTATTTTAAGTACAAAGGCACTACCATATGTAGAACAATAGGTAGTAGTATGTGATGATCTGTCCTAGTGCACAGACCATCACAATTCTGTATATAAGGACTTATAGTCTGAGGATTAGACCTCAGACTTAACAACATCTTTGCTGCTTGTCTAAACTTCGCTTTTTTGAGCCTTTTGAATATCAAATCAACCAATCACAAATAGTAAGTGGCCATTTGTGATAGAACTCTATCAAGTTCTTCTTATCAACTTAGAGGGTAATTAAGTTGTCTTAGGCTAAGTCACTACACTAGAACTTGATTCCACTACCTGAGTACCATTTGCCTTAACCCTTGCTCATCTTTACTCTTGTATCTTATCAATCCTCAACCAGTGATCATCATGATCACTAGTCACTTCCATACATAGCTGGGCCCTTGGCTTAAGGAGATTTTACAGTCAGTTAGGGACTACAGGTGGAGATGTAGCACCAAGCCTGTGTGTTCTCACTAAGACCTGACCTTATAATTGGGTAGTGTTTAGTAATTTACTTGTACTGCTTCTTAGTATAAACTTCATGCTACAGGTGCTCTTATCACCTGTCTACACAGAAGATTGATAGTTACTCCTAAGAGGCCATCTAGAGTAGAGATCTCCTTCATGGAGTGATAGCCAAAGTATTATTAGGGCAGTAGGACTCTGGCTAGGTGAAAATCTTATGCCCTAGCAGATGTAGTATAGCTAGCAAGAATCAATATTAAATCTGTACTTCTTAGAGACATAACATCATGTCTCTAGAACAATATAATTCTCTCATGAGCAACTTGCTTGAACAAAAGTGCTCTCTTGCCAAATTAAGGGAAGAATTAGAAGAAAGAAAAGGAAAATTGTATAGGTGTTGTAAAAAGTTCAGGCACCCCCAACAAGGTGTACCTACTGGAATTGGGATAGTATACAAAGGATATAGTTGTGTCATACTTAGTGTACGAGGAATGTAAAAAGCAGGGGTTCTATGTAGAAGAGAACAAAGAACAGGAGATGATTTTTAGGAGGCAATTAGAAAAACTGAAGTGATATGGATATCTAAAAAAAAAAAGAGAAAGATGGCATGCCCCATAGAGGAAAAAGCACAGCAAAGCAGCACATGGGTAGGAGCTTTGGATATCATGACTTGGCAAAAACAGCTAAGTCAATATTTATATTTCTTTTCTTTTCTTTTCTTTTCTTTATTGATGAATGCATGGGAGAAAAGTGACTCATAGGGAAGCATGGGTTAAAAGGGAAGGGTTAGGATTACTCTTCATGTATAAATAGTGTATAGAATCTAACAGGAACTCTATCAAGTTCTCTTTGTCAAATGCTGAACAAAGAGTAGTTGGTTTCATTCCAGCTTAGAGTTTAGCTTCCTTATACTGGAAGGCACAGCAAAAGAGAGGAGTAGGCAAAGGGAGGTCAGGAGAACCTTCAAAATGCTAAGAGAAGTATGGTTAAATATTAGGGTAAAAAAGATAGACACCCACAAGGGTATTGCAGTAAAAGTGCTCTTGGATAGTAGTGCAATAGGGATGTTTATGGACAGGAGAACTGTAGTAAGATATAGGTTTAAGCTGCAGAAATTAGAAAGGTCGATACTAGTCAGAAATATTAGTGGGACAAACAATAGTAAAGGGACCATTACATATCAAGTAGAAATAAACTTGTACTATTGTAGGAGTAGCTACTGGGCTATGTATATATGGTCCTGTACATGAGTGATGAGCTATAGTAGTGCTTTTCTTATTTTGATTATTCTATTTTCCTTTTCTTGGACATCTTGTTGACTATTGTCTCTTTTATCCTTGGTTGTCATACTAACTACTATGGTATTTTGATGGAGACAAGCATTGTTTGTACTCTTATTATTATTCTTCTTCTTTTTGTTGTTGCTAGACTATGAAACTCAATAGTATATATACTCTTGGGTCAATAGCAAAAATACATTCTTTTGGGAGACTCTACAACAAATATAAAACTCTAAAAGAAAACTATGCTCTCTATTAACAGTGCTAGAGACCATCAACAACATTCTCCTTTGAACTCTTTTAGCCTTCCCACATTATAAAGGCCATGCCAAAAGAATAAGAATAGATGTGTATGATTTGGAGAAGATAGAAGTAATACTGGGAATACTGTGGTTACAGGCACATAATCCAAAAATAAATTGGGAAACTGGGGAGGTTAAAATAATAAGGTGTTCACCATTGTGTAGCAGAGCAGAACAAAAGAAAGAGGAGAGGAAAGTCAAAAGAGAAAAAAGAGTAGTGACCCTAGAGGAAGAAAAAATTGTTAGATAGGCAATAGACAACAAGGAAGACTAGGAAAGAGAGAAAGAAGTTGAAGCAGACTACTAGAAAATCAAGGAGATGGTCCCTAAGATATTCTTGAAGTGAAAAAAGGTATTTGGAAAGGTAGAGTCAGAGAGAATACCAATGAGGAAAATTTGGGATCATATCATAGATCTTAAGGAAATGTTTAAACTACAAAAAGGAAGAATTTATCCTTTATCCAAAAATGAGAGGGAGGAAGTTCAGAACTTTGTGGAGAATCAATTGAGAAAGGGATACATCAGACCATCAAAATCCCCTCAACTGTCACCAGTTTTCTTTGTGGGTAAAAAGAACAGAAGTAAGAGGATGGTAATAGACTATTATAACCTAAATAATCAAATGATAAAGAATAACTATCTGCTCCTATTAATTACAGAATTAATCAACAATATGGGAAGCAAGAAAATCTTTACCAAAATAGATCTAAGGTAGGGGTTCAATAATATAAGGATAAAGGAAGGGGATAAGTAGAAGGGAGCATTTACAATGCATATAGGATCCTTTGAGCCAACAGTCATGTTCTTTAGGATAACAAATTTGCTAGCCACATTGTTATGCTGCCAGCAAATTTGTGGTGGAAAGTAGCATTTGATATACATTATACCAATGAATTTCTAATTATAATTTGCTCTAGAACCCATTATCAGTCCTTAGAACATACCAAAGTGTTATACAAAATAGTGAATAGGTAGAACTAAACCTAGAGCTCATACAGATACCTTGGGAGGCAAGTAAGATGAGCTAGCATTAGGTTATAAATAGAGTTATCAAATGGAAATGTTCTAAATTCACTTTGTATTGGATATACCTTGTTAGAGATGGCATACTTGTACTCTAGAACCAGCAGTGTACTAATGACAGACTTAGATAGACATGCCACTGATTGCAAATAAGCATTGATGGTATCAGATCAGATATATTTAGATAAATGATACTTAAGACATGACTTAGAGATTTGGGACCATAGTTGGAGCTTACTAACACTTGATAGGTAACTAAGGAGTTCTAAATTGTGAGCCAATAACAAAGAGAAGAACATTTAAGGATAAATAAGATTCTAGAAGGAAACTGCAATACAGATGCATCAATCATTGATGGGAAGGAGTCAGGAGAGGAATGCATAATCAGTAGGGTTTTGGGAGGACTTAGAGTAAGAAGAAGTTGAGGGAATCCTAAAAGTAGTAATAGTTTTCTTTTATATTTTTTATCTTTTGAGTTTCAGGACTTTGTAATAATTTTAATATAGTATTCAGAGTACAGTTGGATTAGAAAGGAACCTCTTGACTCCTACCTCCATCTACACTGCCTTTGGAATTGTAAATATGAATCTATTGAGAGTAAGAAGACTGGGATCAGGAGGATGTCTTGAGAAGAACACTGAATATACCCAGAACTCAATCTAGAGAGAAGATATAGATGCAACTTGGGCAGGCTTTGGAGGACAGCAGACTGGGAAAGCTTGGCTAGATGCACACTTGGATTGCATCACACCCATAAGGTTCAGTGTTAGGAGTGCAGATAAGAGGGCAACTGAGTGTAGTGTCATAAGTCAATGTAACTATAACAATGGTAATGGACAGGATCAGCTGATAGAAAGGAATGACAGGTGACATAAGAGAAAGATCAGGAATGACTAATGGACATGGCAAAAGAACTTGTATTATAAATAGGAACCAATAGCTAGGAAATGTATAAATAGTAAAGAATCAAGCAAGAACTCCATTGAGTTCTCTTCTAATCCTGAAGAGCTACCTGGACTAAACCCTAGTCTAGGTTCTTAAGTCAGTTGCTGACATATAGAGTGTCCATGAGTGATCAACTAACTGTATTTTCCAGTGAAGCTTTTGTCACAGTATGTAAAGGTTAATATCTTAGGAAGGCTATGCAACAACAATCTAGAGAGATCCTATACTCTTTTTATAATGACCAAATACCTATTTTATTTGAGCTACATATAATTCTATCTTTCTAGTTACTTATAACCTTCATCTTTGATTATCTCCCCTTGAACCTTTAGCATACAATTTGTCATGACTTGGCAAAATGGCTAAGTCATTATTTATATTTACTTTACTTTACTTTTTCTTTTGGACTTATTACACAGGAAGGAGTGTGGGAAAGTGTCACATTACACAAGTGTCACAGTCACATGATGGGTCACATGATGAGTGTGGGAAAATAGTACACAGACCATGTAGTAGTTGTATAAGTAGTATACAGAAAATAATGGAAACTCCATTGAGTTCTTCTTGTTAACTTGGACTTAGAGGGTGATTAAGTCATCTCAGGCTAAGTTGCTACAAGTGTGCTGGGCCCTTAACCTTTTACAATAAGTAAACTCAGCAGTCAATAAGGTAGATTGATGACTGAGAGAATGATATAGCCAGTAGAAATATATTCAGATGCAACTAATGTATCTTGACTGGGCAGGTACCAATAACCTCATCACTGATCATGTCTTGACACTGATGTGGTACACTTCTGTGGTAGTCTCCTTCAATAAGCTTGAGTAGATTGCACTGAGCAATAAGGTAGGATTGTAACTTCTAATTGTGCAAGATTAGATACACTAAATAAAACTTAGTTGATACCCTAAGTGAGAAATGTCATTGTACCCAAGTTCTGCTTGTTTGACTAGCCAAGTCTTTCCATATCAAGCTGACTCTTAAAAGTCTTCTCTATTGTTGCTACATGAGACTAGAAAAGATTTTCAATGTGCCAAAAATACTGTAGATCAATGGGTAGATACCTAGGTAGATATATATGAGGGTTATCAGGATCTATCATATAGGTGAGCAATGTTGAGAATCAGGTCAATGTATAAATTTTTATTAAAAAATTAGGTTAGTGTGACAAGTGTCATATACTAGTTAATCTGACCAAAACAGGGTCATTCCTTTTACTATCACCATTTCCTAGGGCAAGATAACCCCAGGGGTTGTACTCTACCCAACATCTCTCACCAATATTGTCATAATGTCACCTATCCACTTTATTTCTTATTGCCCTTTAGGGTAGTACATTTGTGCATTTATGCATTGGGGGTATGACTACTACTGTCAGTGAGCCAACTCCTGAGCTGGAATTAAGCCAACTGCTCTTTTATCAGTGTTTGACATAGAGAACTCAAGAAAGTCCCCATTAGATTTGCTACACTATATATACAATTACTATTGTGGCTATGCATCTTGTCTCCCACAGTCCTCATGTCCATTAGCTGACTTCTTTGTCATATGCTGTGACTGTGACCTGTGACTCCCATGTGACATGACCATTCTGTGACTTTGGTCATACCTTTTGTGACTCTGTGATGATCATGTGATACTTTCCTATGCTCTACCCTAGTAATAAAGAAAAGAAAAATTAAATAATAACTTAGCTATCTTGCCAAGTCATGACACCACCTTCCTCTTAAGTTTCCTCATCCTGAGGAATTTTCCTACAATTCATAGTATGGGTCAACTATGTTGCCCATTTTGTTGTCATCATCTTCTGTCCATTCTCTAACTCCTGATTTTTCTTTCTCAGTTTCTTCTTTCTCTGCAATCGTTTCCATTCTTCTTTTCTCCAATTGTTTTCCTTTCTACTATCTCCAATTTCTCTCCAATCTTCCCTAATATTCTTGGTTGTACCATTTGTTTGACCATCCAAATAATTTTCTTGCCATAAACCTTCCTAGTAATTCTTCCCTTCTGAACATTCCTTTCTTGCATTCTTGTCTTGCTACATCTTCCATGTCTCGCTGATATTCCTTCTTGAATTCTTGAATTGCTTCCTTTGCATTCTTTAAATTCTCTCTTCCTTCCCAAGTATTGGACTCTGCTGTAAATCCCTTCCAATATACCAGGTACTTATCCTTCTCTCTTATTTGTTGCTTGTTCAATATCTTCTTTACCTCCCACTCTTCTTCTTCCTCAATTATAACCAGAGCTGGTTGCTCTTTCATCTGCCCTTCCACTTGTCCTATATATCAATGTATTCTACTAATATTAACTACTGGATGTACTTTTACTATACTAGGCAATTCCAATTCTACTATGTTTAATGATATAATCTTCTTAATTTTGTAAGGGCTAACAAACCTCTTTGTCAATTTCTCTGTCCTTCTACCAACCATCTGATACTTCAGATCCTTAGTACTCAGCATCACTAAGTCTTCTACTTTGTAGTCGTCGACTTCTGCCCTCTTCTTATCTGTATATTTCTTTATCTCTTCTTACACTTTACTTAGTACTGCTTTCTCCTGTATCTCTTTCATTTTCTCAATGAATTTCTCTGCTCTCTCATACTTCCTCTTCTTTCTCCCCTTGAACCCATCCTGGGATCTTGTCCATAATTTGCCTTAAAGGTCAATGTTCGAGTACTCGAGTGTGTTTTATTGTTGTATGCAAACTTTGCCATTCTCAACCATTCTGGCCACTGCTCTTGCCTATGATTAATGAACATTCTTAAGTACTGTTCCAACTCCTGATTTACCCTCTCTGTTTGTCCATCTGTCTGAGAGTGGAATGCCATCAACAATTTACTCTTAATCCCTAACATCCCATTCAACTCTTACATTAGTCCTGCCACAAATTGTGGTCCCCTATCTGATATGATACTTTCGGGTAGACCATGTAACTTTTACACATTATCTCTGAACAGCCTTGCTAAACCTTCTGCCAATGTTTTCTCTGTAGTTGGTATGAAGTGGACCATTTTAGTTAGTTTGTCCACTACTACTAAGATTGAATCGTATCCTTGAGCCAGAGGTAACTTAGTGATGAAATCTGCTGATATATGTGTCCAAGGTTTTTTGGGTATTAAATTAGGCATTAACTTGCCTGTTGGTTGTTCTGTGTGGTTTTTATTGCATTGGTAGGCATCACACCCTTCTACATAACATTTCACTTCTTTTGTTACTCCTAGCTACCAAAAGTTCCAGGTAACTAATTCTACCATCTTTTACTATTCCCCATAACCTCCTACTAGTGTATCGTGATATAACCAGATAATCTCTGCTCTTAGCTTTTCGTCCTTTGATACATATACCTTCTCTTCTTTATACATTACACCATCAACTTCTCTCCATTCTTCATCTCTTAGCATTTTCACCCCTGCTTGTTTCATTTCTTCTACTGCCTTTACTACCTTATCATCTTTCACCTTTGACTTTCTTACTTTCTCTAGTAGATCTACCCCATCTACTATTATTTTTACTGCTTCTATTCTTCTCACTTCTAACCACTCTGGTTTTACTAATGTCTCATCCTCATTATCCTTTTCCACTCCAATTTCCCAGTCTAGTCTCCTGCTCAGACTGTTTGCTTTCCCCATCTTACTTTCTGGAACATGTTTTAGCATAAAACTAAATCTAGATAGGTATAATGCCCATTTTGCTTGTCTTCAATTTAATTTTTGTACCTTTATAAAGTATATGAGATTCTTATGATCTGTCCAGATCTCAAACTTTTCTATTGCTTCTTCCAGGAAGTGCCTCCACACTTCTAAGCATCTAATGACTGCTAACATCTCCTTGTTGTGTATCTCGTAGTTTTGTTCTGTATTACTAAGAGATTTGAAAATGAAAGCAACTGGTCTCCACTTTTCGTCTGAGCACTTCATTGACAGTACTCCTCTAGTAGCATAGTTTGACACATTGGCTTCTACTCTAAATTCTTTGTCTAAGTCTAGTGCCACTAATACTAGCTTTGTTGTGAAAACTTGCTTCAGCTTGTTGAATGCTTTCTGTTGTTCCTCTCCCCACTGCTATTTCTCATCTGTCACAAACTTCATTCGGTCATATCTCCATCAAATCTTCGACGATTCCCACGGTCTCAAAGCCAGCTTAAAGCCCTTAAGAAGACCTTTTGATCGATGCCAGTCACGTCTCAA
>Ga0153961_1000243_pt1 | contig 16215 bp, 12 predicted proteins | sample TSFL045MetaG_FD_104748 | JGI IMG/M metagenome (GOLD analysis project Ga0153961, IMG submission 104748) | Attine ant fungus gardens microbial communities from Florida, USA - TSFL045 MetaG | ecosystem: Host-associated > Fungi > Mycelium > Unclassified | place: USA: Florida, Withalacochee...
CAACGAATTCATAATTAGAGTTCGCTCTAGAGCCCTTTCTATATCCTCAGAACGTAATACCATATGATGAGGACATTGAGCAAGTAATAACCAAACTAGAGCTTATGTCAAGACCTCGGGAGGCAAGTAGGATAAGCTGGCATCAGGTTTATGAAGAAAGTCATAAAAGGACTATGCTCTAGATCCATTATAGGATAGGACTGACTTAGAAATACGGTGAATTGGGACTCTAGAACTAGTAGTGTTTGAATGACGGACTTAGATAAATAGACTCTGGTTGCGATTAAGCACTGATGGCATCAGATCAATTATATTTAGATAAATGAGCTCTAAGACGCGACTTGGAGATACTAGACATGAAGTGGGGTTTACTGACTATCTAATAGATAATCCATGAGGTCCTTCTTATGAAACAGCATCAAAGAGAGTGATGGCAGATCAGGAAAAATATTCTAGAGAGAAGTGATGATGAAGACGCGTCATCTTTGATAGGAATGGTTTGATGAAGAGGACATGTCATCCTAAGGACACGTTATCGCTGGGAATTGGGATGGACTTAGCGTGAGAAGAGATTGAAGGAACATCAAAAGTAGTAATAGTTTCTTTTTTATATTTTATTCCTTGAGTTTCAGGGCTTTGTAATTATTTTAATATAGTATCCAGTGTGCAGTTAGATAGGAGAGGAACCTCTTGACTCCTACCTCCATCTACACTGCTTCTGGAATCGTAAATGCGAATCTATTGAGAGTAAGAAGACTAGGACCAGTGGGGTGTCTTGAGAAGAACACAGAATATACCCAAAACTTGATCTAGGGAGAAGATGCAGACGCAACTCGGGCAGGCTTCAGAGAGGACAGCAGGCTGGGAAAGCTTGGCTAGGTGCACACTTGGATTGCATCACACCTGTAAGGTTCGGTGTTGAAGGTGCAGACAAGGGGGCAACTGAGTGTGGAGGGTCCATGAGTGATCAACTAACTGTATTTTCCAGAGGAGCTTTTGTCACGGTATATAAAGGTTGACACCTTAGGGAGGCTATGCGACGACGATCTAGAGAGATCTTATGATCATTTCACAACTACCAAAGTATATTTTATTGGAGCTGTGTATAATTTCTACTTTCTAATTATTTATAAACCTTCATCTTTGACTATCTCCCCTCGGACCTTTAGCACGCAATTGGGAGCTGGCACAGCATGGTTTTGTTTGTCCCAGTATACAATTTCTTTTTGCACCCTTTCACCGGACCATGGCAACAGAGCCTCTGACAACGAGGACGTGGTCCTTCTATGACTGGAGCTCATAACAGTTTGAGCCCTTAAAGGACTTCATCTGGAAGGACTGGAGCGAGACATGCTTAGAGAAATTCGTCAAGGAAACCAGAAAGGTGACCAGGAAGAGTCTATAGCAAAGGCAGCAAGAGAACTCTGGCAAGCATCAAGTAAGACAGTCTGCTCCATGGAGTAATGGGAAGACAACGGAGTACTCCAGTTCAGAGGCAAAATCTATGTTCTCCGGAATTCAGACTTACGAAGGCAGGTAGTCTCGCTGTGCCACGATACAGAGGTTGCTGAACACCCCAGATACTCAAAAACACTAGAGTTGGTATTTAGGAACTACTGGTGGCCCCAAATGTCTAGGTATATCAGACAATACGTCAGCACCTGCGACCTCTGCCTCAGGACAAAACCAATGAGGCAGGCTCTAGTAGGTGAACTACATCCTCTCTGGATCCCAGACTCGCAATGGGACACACTTAGTGTGGATTTTGTTGTAGAACTCCCTCTCTCCTCCAGATGTGATGCAGTGATAATAGTAGTAGACTCGATGTTGAAACAGACACACTTCATTCTGATACACACAATAGTGACAGTGGAAGGAGCAGCCAGGCTTTTTCTACATCAAGTCTGGAAACTCTATGGTCTTCCAAAGTATGTAGTCTCAGACCGTAGACCTCAGTTCATCACTTGTTTTACCAGAGAGCTTTACCGACTACTAGGAATAAAGTTAGCATCTTCTACAGCCTGGCACCCCCAAACCAACGGACAGACAGAACGCGTCAACCAAGAGTTGGACCAGTACCTCTAGCTATTTGTAAACAAGCGGCAAGACAACTGGTACGACCTCTTACCCATGGCGGAGTTCCAGCACAACAATTACGTTTACTCTGCTATCCAACAGTTTCCATTCCTGCTCGACACCGGACATATTCCTTGCATGGGCTTCGAACCCTGACAGAACTATTCTGATCTAGAGACGGTCAACAAGTTTATGGAAAGGATGAGAATGGCAATCAAAGAAGTGAAGTCCACGATCCACAAAGTACAAGAAGACATGAAGAGGTACTACGACTAACGCAGAACTCCAGCTCCAGTGTTCAACCCAGGCGACAAAGTTTTCCTCAACACATCAGATATCTAAACCATGTACCCTTTGCAGAAACTCTTGTATCGACGGCTCGGCCCCTTTGTAGTGAAACAGCGGATCAGACCTATGGCCTATCGTCTAAAGCTACCACACTGGATGAAGCAACTCCATTCAGTGTTTAACGTAGTGAAGCTTACTCCAGCTCCAGATGACCCGATTACAGGACACAAAATGGAGGACCACCCACTGCCCATAGTCATTGACAGAGAAGCAGAGTGGGAAATAGAGGAAATACTCGACAGTCATTGGCACTGGAGAAGATTCCAGTACCTCATCAAGTGGAAAGGATACAGCCACAAACACAATTCCTGGGAGTCCACTTTCAAAGTCTCCACACCAGAACTCACAGTGGAGTTCCATCGCAAACACCCCAGAGCTCTGAGACACGTCTGACGTGCAGAATTCGACAACATCTTTCACTCTGAGTCCATTGCTCCGAGACGTAGCAATCTTGAAGGAGGGGTGAATGTAAGAGGACACCTCTATTTCCACCCCTGAATAGCACGACGATACTCTGGAGCTACCTTAGCCTGTTTAACTAGTAATACTTAAACACACTAGTTTAGCTCCGATCCTGCTAACCCTAACACTAAGGGATGTATATAATGTAAAAGATCCCTTTAGGAGCCTCATTCTAATCTCTGAGGATTCTCCTGGAGGTAAGTTGTATCATAACTACTAACTGTAATATTAACTGAGGATTCTCCTGGAGTCTTGTGCCCAGTTGCCCTTACAATCTCCCTTCTTTATTCTCACATTGTTGAACCCCTACCTGAGATCCATCTTAGTGAACACTTTTTTACTTTCCATGTTGTCGATTAACTCTGTAATTAATGGGAGTAGGTAGTTATTCTTTATTGTCTGATTATTCAGATTACAGTAGTTTATCACCATTCTCTTACTACTATCTTTTTTACCTATGAAAAACACCAGTGACATTTGAGGTGATTTTGAGGGTCTGATATACCCTTTCCTCAATTGATCTTTCAATAATAGGTAAATCCTTCCCTTTTGCAGTTTGAACATCTCTTTGAGATCTATAACGTGATCCCAAGTTTTCCTAGTTAGCATCCTCTTTGACTCTACCTTCCCAAACACCCTTTTCTACTTTAAAAATCTTCTTGGGACCATTTCTTCTATTTTTCTGTAGTCCTTCTTCATTTCCTCTTCCTTTTCCTAGTCTTCTTTATCATCTATCGTCCATCTGATGATTTTCTTTTCCTCTAGGGTTACTACTCTTTTGACTCTTTCTTTCTTTTGACTTCTTCTGCCATACAAGGGCAGGTATCTTGTCATTTTAACCTCTCTTGTTTCCTAGTTTATCTCCAGATTATGTACTACCAACTATGGCATCCCCAGAATTACTTCTGTCTTTCCTAAATCACACACATCCATTCTCATTCTCATTACGTGATCTTTGTAATACACATTGCACTTTACTTGGTGCATGATGGCCTCTCCACTATTATTTGTTCTGTTCATATTTCTGACGGCTATTGGTCTTTCTAATTTCTGTAGCTTAAACCCATGTTTGGCTGCTGTCCTTTTATCCATAAACATCCCCATTGTGCTACTGTCCAAGAGCACTTTTACTATCATGCCTTTATGTGTGTCTATCTTTTCCATTCTGATATTCAACTATACCTCTCTCAGTATTTTGAAGGTTCTTCTGACCTCCTTTTAACTACCCCCCTCTTTTGCTATGCTTTCTGGGTCTTCTGCCTATGTGCCACTGTCACGCTGTACAACTGTTTAGGCAAAATAAGTGACTATTTACACCCTAATAACAAGAATAACCAGCTTGAGAGAAGAGTTTAGCCCTCTAGAGATGTTCCCTAGATGCTCAGTCATAAACTTAAGCATCTCACTTGAGTAGCAGGGTAGTGGTTATGACTACTGCTACATATACCTCATAGACGCTTGCCTAGGTGCCCCATATCAGATTTCTAACAGATTTCTCTTCTAGAAGTGCTCTTGAGGATAGAAGCAAACTTTGAAGACCTAGTGCTACTAGAGTGACATCATACCTCAGCAGCTGGTAGGGCTATTTTCAGAAGAGTTATGATCAGATCCAAGTCATCATCACTGATAGCTAATTATATCAAGATCAAGAGAGTCGAGTCGATATAGAGTGATATTGCAATAGCGAGAGAAAGAAACTGGGTTCTGGAGGAATGAGAAGACACAGAGGAGGTAGAGAGAGAGATAAAGAAGTTGAAGAGAAAGATAGGAGGTCAGATGAAGATAACATACTCGAGGGCAAGATGACTCAAGATCGCTGTCTCCTTCTACAGCCTGGCAAGAGGCTTGAGATCCACCTATCATGCAAGTGAGGATTCCTGGAGTAGGACTAGAAGAGTGGAGAGTGGTTGCCTAGTGTTCAGGAGGAGTGCTGTCTCATCATTTCGGCCTTGTTATGTTTGGGAATTCAGAGGTTTTTTTTGTCTCACTTTTTTTGTTGTCTCCTTGCTTTGTAATCTTAATAAAATACTCTAGGGCACAGAAGGGAAATCAAGCATTATACCCCATTATCATCCCTTTCTGTTGCTCTAGAGTTTAACAGCTATTTGAGTGACTAAGTCTTTATTTCTTTCTGAGTGTTTTTCTTTATTTTCAAAAAACCACCAAATCTCTCTCTTGACAGGAATTCAAGCCCCAATGAACTTGGGCATTCACTTATGCTAGGAGTTAACCGCTTGCTACATATCATTGGAGTTGGCTTCTAGTTGTATGGTCAGCTGAAAAAGAGTCCACACAATGGTACGGGAGTTCTAGGTAGTTCTGCTATATCAATAGCGATGTAAGGGCGACCGGAGTAGAGCTCCAGGAGATTCCTCAGTTAATTATAATTTATGAAATATGGTTACAACCTACCTCCAGGAGATTCCTCAGAGAACTAGATGAGGCTCCTGGAGAGAATAATCTACATTATATACTACAGTGTCTTCACGTCCCTGCATCGGTAACTAGGGTCTGAACAAGGAAAGTGCGTTGGATAGCAACGGAGTGCTCTTGGAATGATAGGAGTAAGACCCAATATTACATAGTAATATTGGATTGGCTGCAGGGTTGCTCTGGAGGACTGGAACGGGCTCCGAAGTCACGGATTAGGGGTCCCCTTACAAACGAGCCAGACTACTAGACTAGGTAAGGGCAGTAGTGTCATGATGTAAGACAAATGCATGTCTTAGAGATCCTATTATGGTGAGGCCAACCTTGAGTGGATCCTTAAAAACCTTTGTTATCATTTCTTTCGATTACTTGAGTTCCTCCTCTATTTTTCCTTTTCTTAAGCCCTCTTTGTTATTTGATCATCTCTCTAGTGTTTACTTGTTTAGTACATAATTGTGAAACATCTTGGAGATCCCATTTCTTTCATTTGTTATTACCTTTGTCTTGTGATCAAATTTTCTTTGATCCCTATTAATGTATGCTAGACTTTTCCTTTACTTCTTTTACTGTGTCTTTTGTGGCATAGCCATACATGTCACCTCTTTTACTACTTGCAACTTCTTTTCTCCTTTCCAAAGAGGTGTTATGAGAGCCCCAAAAAAGGAAATAGTTTCCCATGCAACTAAACACTTAATCTGCAACCTCAAGTTATATAACAGAGTTGAGATATAAATAGCATGGGAACTTAGCTAATCTTATTATATGACAAGAATCATATGACCATAGAATGTTCTAGAAGGACTTGTGACCACAGGACTTTAGTATACAACCACTTGTAAAATAGTATAAGTAGTAGACCAATCCAACAAAGAACTCCATTGAGTTCTTCTTGAACATCTATCTAGGGTAATCACTAAGGACATTCATTGTCTATTGATAACAAGAGAATACTCTTTGTACTTGTGTTTTTTCTCTCCACACTTAAAACATTCTACTTCTACTGTCTCTTATCTTCTTATCATCCTCTTCTTCACACCATACTGTATCACCCTACTCAACAACACTTCAAATTTATTCTGGGGAGTGGTAATCCCCTTTTCTCCTTTTTTCTTATTCCTACAGTTATAGACCAGGTACCCAAACCCTTTGCAACTCCTACATAACTTTCCTCTTTTTCTCTCAAGTTTTTTTCTCAGTTTAGTGAGGGCATGTTTTTCCTTGAGCAAGTTGCTTATCAATAAATTGTATTGTTGCAAAAACATAGTGTTATGTCCCTGCAAGGGTACAAAAATAATTTTGATTTTTGCTAATTACAACTACGTCTGCTGGGGCACAAGATCTTTACCCAGCTAGGTGCCTACTTGTTAGAATAGCTAACTCCTGAGCTGGAATAAAGCCAACTGCTTCTTTATTAGTGCTTGACAAAGAAAACTCAATAGAGTCCTCATATATTTCTCATATACTACTTATATAACTACTACATAGTTTATGTACTACTTTCCCATGGTTATCATGTGACTTCATTTTGCATGACATCACACTGTCACATCTATTCTGTGACATGTGACACTTTCCCACACTCTTTCCTTATGTAGTAAGTCCAAAAATATATATATATATATATAAATAATAACTTGGCCATTTTGCCAAGTCATAACACTATTACCTTACTAACCATTGCCTTAATAATAGAGTTAAACTATTACCTCAAGAAGAGGATCTCTACTCTAGATAGTCTTTTAGAAGTAACTGTCACTCCTCTGCATATACTACTCACAATGGAGTGTATAAGAGGACATCTAGGATTGTGCTTAGTAAGTTTTGAGGGTCTGTTCTATTAATGGCCCAGTGACAGATCATATATTGCACTCCCACTATTCCTGACTTCTTCTGTCTGTGTTATATGGTACGATGTCTATTATTAGTTATTCTAGGACATTCTGTGATTATAGGTCAGTTGCTATGGTGCTGTGTGCCTGACTATTGAGTATAGTATATATACTAGCAATTGTGTGTAGATATACCCCCACTTGAATCTCAAACTAGCTTCTGGGACTATCCACTAGCTTAAGGAGTGATCGTCTACTAAGTAGTCCTCTTACAGAGTGCAACACAAGGTTTCTACTAAGAAAACAGTAACTAATAACACTACCCAGTTGCAAGGTCAGGTCTAGAACACAATGCCTGGGTTTGGTACTGCATCTCCACTTGCAGTCTCTAACTGACTGCAAAGTTCCCTTAAGCCAAGGGCCTGGCTATATATGGAGGTAGCTAGTAATCATAATAACTACCAGCCATGGGTTAATTTATATAAGAGTAAGAGTGAGCAAGGTCCAAGGCAGACAGTGCTCAAGAAGTGGATATTGAGTTCTGGTATAGCAACTTAGCCTAGATGACTTAATTACCCTCCAAGTCTGAGTTGATAAGGAGAACTCAATAAAGTTCCTATTATTTTCTATACACTACTTATACATGGTCTGTGTACTACTTTCCCACACCCATCATGTAACTTGTCATGTGACATGACCATGTGACCTTCTCATCATGTGACTGTGACCAAGTAACACTTGTGATATGACACTTTCCTATACTCCTTCCTGTGTAGTAAAGAGAAAAGAAAAGAAATATAAATAATAACTTAGTTGTTTTACCAAGTTATAATATCAGTGTTATGAGAGCCCTAAACAGAAAATAACTTTCTATGTTTTTGAACAGTTAATCCACAACCTCAAGATATATAATGGGATAAAACTATAAATAACATGGGAAACTTAAGTAAACCATACCATGTGATCAGGTCAGGTGATTGTAGAATATTCTGGAAGAACATATGATTGCAAGACTTTAAGTGCATAGACCATATAAAAGTAGTATAAGTAGGGTATAGGATACAATAGGAAACTCTATTGAGTTCTTTCTGAACATTCACCTAGGGTGAACTCTGAGTCTTCATGACTTAATGTTAACAATTAGGCAATGAGCAAAGTGACCTGATAGATGACACTATCTGCAGCCATGTAGACCATTGTTAGAAGGAAGTAAAGCAACCTGATAGACAACACTATCTACAGCTGCACAGACCATTACAGAAAGGAAGCATAGTGGACTGACTTCAACATAAACTTAATAATGCAAAATTAGTAGAGGGTTCAAGATAGGCTAAAGACCCATATAAAAACCTTATATTTAAATAGTTCAGAAGGTTTTGGAAATAGGCTGATGATCTACTCAGCTGACTAAGTGAAACTGAATAATACATGCATGTGCATAACACACACAGTACACATCATGATATCACTATTGTGACAAATAGTGTATCCTCTATTTATCTTTTTGGAGTGTAAAGTTACAAAATTTGTCTATCTTTAGGCCTAAATATGTTTCTGGCCTCACACCAGCAACAATACTTTTACTAAGCAATTTGCTCCCAGTCCAAAGCTCAACACTGCACCATTTCTGTCTGCAATCTATATATGAATCTCTCTTCCTGGATATCTATCAAGACCAGAATAATTGACATGAAACCCAAGAGAGTGTAGATATTTGTAGATGTTTGGCAACAAGAGATAGAGTGCTTTGTTAGCAATTCATGCAAAGTGAAAGCACCAAAGGAGTAAGAGAGAATCAATAGGTGAGAGTCCATTTCTGACTGCATTGATTATGAATACAATTTGCCAGTTTTGACAACATCATGCTCACATTTCGACATAAAAAAATCACCTTTGTAATATCATGTTGCAAATTATGACCCCAGCCATGAGATCATGATGTTCATTCATAGCACCAGTCTTTGTAGATATGATGATTATACTGGGCACCTGTTCCTTGACAATAGCAGCAAACTCAGAAAATTTGAACAAAGAATTAGTAGCTCTTCAGGAGGACCAAAGCAGTTTTCGTTGGACATATAAGAGGGCAAAGTAACATAGGATCAGTAATATCAATACAATGAGTCATCACCCCAACATAATACATGCTAGCAAGCGGTATGCTGCCATAGTGGCTTTTAATGCTTGATTTTTCAATGGTAGCACATAGGGTAGAAAAGCAAAGAGGTTTTAAAAGATCTGGCTCGGGAGTCAAATCGTAGTAGGTTATTGAGAGTTTCTATGGCTATGCCGCCATTTCTGGTTAGATATATCATGTGATACTAGAGAAAGAGAAAGAGTTCTGTATTTGTATACCACAACAAGCAAACAAGTGCTAAGATGCGGTGGGTGAATTACATAGTGGTATACTACTGACTATACCCAAGCTGCAAGGTTGAGCTGCTGGGGTCACTCCAAATCAGGTGTGGATGATGGAGATAGAGTAGTTGAGTCTTCTACAGTTTGGTAGGTTATGGTGGAGATGTACTTGAACTTGAACATGTTAGTAAATTTTGCTTAATGTGATTCATGTTAGATGAAGGTTTGGGAATCTGTCTCTATAAAGTCAGTAAGGGGTCTATCTGTAATATGGGGTGGTAATGGAATTGGAAGAGAATAGCCATTCTTTGTGAAGGCACCAGATTTTTCTAGGAAGGATACCATGGCTTGTATGCCATCCTTGGTACCAAGGAGGTCAGGTAGATATAGTATTTGTAATGCTTAGTGTAGAATAGTGCCATATTCTTCATAGGTGGGACATGACTAGATGATATGCTCTTGTGTTTAAGTTATTTCACCACATGGGCATGCTAGGTTTGTAGAAGAAACAAATCTTTAGTAGTATTCACCCATGTGACCGTGTCCTGTTCTACATTATAGGAGACACCCAAATAACTCTCTTTTGTCTGCTAGTTCCAAGAAGTGGAATAGGAAATAGAAGGATGGAAGGGTTCAGTTAGCTATTGACCAGCTGCTTTGTTGTGAGGAGGAGTTCCTCTATATGGTGGTCTAGTTGTCTTTGAGATGTTCTTGTGCTTGGTGGAGATTGAATGTGATGGTTGGTTCAGATAGTGAGGCAAGTGAGGTCACTTGTTTGGCTAGTTGGTCTGCTTAATCATTTTCTAGGATGTTTTTGTGCCCTGGGCACCACACAATTGTCAGGGTGTTGTTTGGCTTCAAGCCACTGGAGCATATTTCAGTAAAAGAAGTGGGCGAGTAGCTGGCCCTGTTGGGGTTGGATTACTAATGCAATAGCTGAAGTATTATTAGCATATATATGAATGTGGTATATCATAGGTAGGGGTTCTGCACTAGATATTGTAGCTTTGAGGTCTAGTACTAGACCAGTTAGTTTGGCATCATATACTTCTGCTGTGTCTCCTAGGCCAATTTTTCTCTTAAAAATCTCTTTTCCTTGGTGGAAACCTACTACTGCAACACCTGTTCTATGTGTTCTTTTGCTTATTATCTTTTGTGAGCCATCAGTATAGACTATGATGTGGTTCACAGATATCTTAAGAGGTGAGATAGAGTGTAGGTGATCTAACGTAGCTTTGTCTTGAATTGTGATCCTGTTTGAATAATCAGCATAGGTTTTTTGCCAGGGGAGGAGAAGGAATGGAAAGACTCATTCATGAGTGTAGTCTGTGTGCACTGCTATCCAGAGAAGCTAGGTAGTCCCTTTGAAAGGGTGATCTGTGCTCTGTTGGTAGATTGAGTATCTGGAATGAGACCAAGCAGGAGAAAGATGATATAAGACTAGGTTTGTTATACTTAGTCTATTTAAGTGGATGCCAGCTTTTTTCTCCAGGTAATCTAAATAGAGGTGGATCAGGGCAATTTGTAAGGGCGACTGGAGCAGAACACTCTAGGAGATTCCTCAGTTAATTATAGTTTATGAAATATATTACAACTTACCTCTAGGAGATTCCTCAGAGAATTAGATGAGGCTCCTAGAGGGAATAATCTACATTATATATACTACAATGTTCTCACATCCCTGCATTCAGTAACTAGGGTCTGAACAATGAAAGTGCGCTAGAAGGCAACAGAGTGCTCTTGGAATAATGGGGGTAAGACCAAATATTACTTAGTAATATTTGATTAGCTGCAGGATCACTCTGGAGAACTAATACGGGCTCTAGAGTCGTGTATGAGGGGTCCTCTTACAGGATTGCAGCTTTAACTTCTAGGGCTTGAGTTAGTATAGTTCTGAAAGCTACACAAATGATGTACAATGCTCAGTTCTGGACTCGTCTTAGAGCTTTGGCATGTATTTCTTTTTTTCTCCACCAAATGGCACTTGCATATGTCATGATGGGTAGGACGCATATCCTATATAATGTGCATAGATTCAGGTATGAGAGGTCTCATATAGTATTTGAAAGCATAGCAATACATCCAATAGCTGCCTTAGCTTTAGCTGATAGTTTTTTTACATGTTCATTAAAGAGGAGTTTCCTGTCGAAGTGGATACCTAGCCATCATATGGTAGGGGTTACTAGAATTTTGGTTTTAAAGCCGTCTCGTTTTGTGAGTTCAATATGGGTTGTAGGGTCCTTATATTTCTTGCATTATATATAATGCATGATTTTATATTTATTCTGGTCTAGTATGAGACCTGCTTTCCAGAGTTACTGGTCAATAATTTTATATGCCTCAGCTAAGAGTGTGATATTTGATGCAATTAACATTGAAGAGACTGTTAGTTTGCCATCATCAACATACATCAGAATACCTGTGTTGGTTGGCTTTGTAGCCTTTAGATGTTCAGGGATAAGAAGAGCATTCGTGTCCTGGAACACCTCTAGGAGGCCTGCTAAGTAAAATGATACTAGAATGGGTGAGATAGGTGATCCTTGAGGGATTCTATTCTTTACTGGTTTTGAGCTTCCTCTAATACCATTAACACATATTGCTGCTTCGCACTTGTTTAGGAAGTTTGCTGTCCATTTGAGGTATTCTAGTGGTATGTGTCTTTTCTGCATCTCTGAAAGAAGGTGTTGGTGGTTTACAAAGTCAAAGAAGCCTTTGATGTTAAAGGTCAGTGCAAATGTTACCTTGTTTTGGTTCCAGACAGTGTGTACATTATGTACAAATATCATGGCTGCATCGATTGTAATGATCGACCTCATTGTCTCCAGGTATTCTACACATGGACTGCTTCTTTGTTTCATATTACTTTATATATCTAATGGCTCAATTAGCGCCTCACTGGTGAGGCATGTTCTTTACTCAGCAAACCTCATGTCTGTAATATGTATCCCTCACATACTCCTCATGGTATATAGGTATATATACAGTAGATACTCTCCTATATTCCCTACGCTTTACCAATTGTATTATTCCCTTCCTTCCTCTACTCTCAATTTATCCTTGAGTTTTTACTTGAGTGTTGCAACCTGAGTTACTTCTTAAGGTCATAACATTGATTGTAGAAGAGTTTGACCATCTACCAAATTGTGTTCCTAGGATTAGCTTATGCCTGCCTACCATGTATGATAGCTTTTTTGTAACAATTTTCTCTAGCAGTTTACCTAGGCATTTCAATAAAGTAATGAGATGATATGCTCAGGGTTGTGAGTAGTCAGCTTTGTTGGGTTTTCTTAATACTACTGCCACTGCTTGTCTTTATTGAACTGGGTGATAGCCCATATTAAGGCATCTTTGAAAGAGTGCTATGATTAAATTAACTGCTATTGGCCATGCCCACTTGATTAGTGTATATGTGATTTGGCTTAGGCCAGGTACTGTGTTTGAGTTAGTAGAGAATAAGGTTTCATTTACCTCCATGTGTGTGATCTCTGTATAGGGGAGTTCATTGGGTACTCTTTGGGTGAGATTGGTTACTACTGGAACCAGGAGAGATAGAGGTTCTTGGTATAGTGTATCTCAGAGTATGTTATATTTTTCTTCTAATGTGATTGCTGGTGGAATACCTTGGCCATGTGTGAGAGTAGGCATTGGATAATTGCAGTATTCTGTAGTCCATTTGTGTACAGACCATACATCCTGTAAGAGCAACTGGAACGGTATACTTTAGGAGATTTCTCAGTTAAATTATACTATGGAATATGTTACAACTCACCTCCAGGAGATTTCTCAGAGAATTAGATGAGACTTCTGGAGGGAATAATCTACATTATATATACAGTACCCTCACATCCCTACATCAGTAACCAGGGTCTAAACAATGAAAATACGCTAGGAGATAACAGAGTGCTCTTGGAATAATAGGGGTAAGACCCAATATTACATAGTAATATTGAATCAGCTATAGGATCACTCCAGAGGACTAGTATGGGCTCCAGAGTCGCGTGTTAGGGGTCCTCTTACACATTCTGTGAGGAAATGTCTTCTAGGATCTAGTTAGCCCAAATGCGTTTCGCCTGGTATACCTGTCGTTTGAAGAAGTTTTGTGTTTGTCTAATCTTAGCCTCTATATAAACATTTATGCCTGTTTCCTCTATCTGGCTGCATTTGGTGTCTCTATAAAATTGGATTAGTGCAGCTGATTCTAATAGACTTTCATTCTACCAAGGTTTTGCTTTGGGGCTTGGTTTGCGGATTTTGGCTGCTTTGATACTTGCTTGCTTGAATATTTGTGTTAATCTGGTTATGGCAGCTTCTAGAGTATCTGCAGTAATGTCAGCTTCTTTGTCCATAATAATAGAAATATCCTGAAAGTTAGCCTTGTAAGCTTCTTTAAAGGCTTCTACCCATTTTTTACAGTTTGTGTCTTTGATATTAAATTTCTGCCCACAGATGTTGTTGCATGGTTCAATGTTGTTGAACAGAGTCCACTGGATTATGTAGTAGTCTGAGCCATATACTATGTCTTGATTAACTGCCCAGTCTGAAAGACATGTATTCTGTGTAGCTGGTCCGTTAGCAAATGTGAGGTCAAGTACTGACAAACTCCTGTTTCTTGTATGCCCAAGATAGGTTGTTTCACCTGGAGTATTAATGAGTCTAAAGCCATGTTGAGTAAGCCATTCAACTATTTCAGTGGTTTCTTGATCATGTTGAACTCTATCTTGGTTTACCTATAGTAAATGGTGCATGTTCTAGTCTTCTGTGATAATAGTTGGTTAGTCAAGTGCTAGGGGTAGTTGGCGAATTATTTTTGATGTTCTATCATTTTTGCAATCTTTATCATTATACATATTGATTATTATTGTAGTTGGGTGTCCTGGAAAGCTTGCAGTTAGAATTTAGACATTGCAATCTTGAATAATATCTGATCTGAGTGCAATTTTGAGGCCTGGCCTATGTTGAACATATACCATGACTCTTGGCTCTGGGTCACCTGGTTTATATATGTTGAATGGGAGAATTAGGGTCCAAGCATTATGGCCAATAGGACCTTTTTTTCTGTCTGGTAATATTTTTGTTCATTGGGGTTCCTGTAGAAGTAAAATGTCAGCTTTGTCCAATTGTTCATTTAGGAGACTATGAGTAGCTGTTGGTTTTCTATTGCAGTTGAGCTATAGAACTTTGATCTGTGAGTGTGATGCAGTCATATTGCTTATAGATGTACTACTCATGGTTTTGATTTGTATTTCGTGAGGGCAGCAGTGAGGGCTTGGCAGATTTCTACTTTAGATATGTTTGTAATATCAGCACCAGCTGTCTTGGCTAAGTCAGTGATATTTTCAACTTGAGAGGATGATGCAGTGTTCAGTGTAGATGGGGTTGTGGGCTCTACTAGTGCTTTCTGTATATTTTGTGTATTTCTAGGGACATATGTCCTTTTTGGTAGAGCTCTTGGTTGGTTGACTAATGATTTAGGATAGGAGAGACCTGAAGTTCTGTTGATTCCAACTCGAAGTTGTTGTTTTGGACATTGGGTCTAGTTTGATGGGTGGTTTGTGTTTTGCCTACCTTCTCTTTTATAGTGAATACATGTTATATTTAAATGAGAATCTCTGTTATTTGAGTCAGTAACCATGTTGTTGGTTGGAGATGTCTGGTTCTGGATAGAATGTAATGATTCTAAATGGTTGTCTCCACAGATTCTGTATTGTAGTTTAGCAGCTTGACATTTAGCTGTTCTGTGGTCGAATTCCCAGTATCTGTTACATTGGATGAGTAGAGGTCTATTTGACTAACCTCAGGTCTTGGCTATCACACCAAAGATTGAGAGGGTCTTGTGGTTTATCAGGAATGTTTGATGGATTTCTTGTGAGTCTACTGTAAAGACCACTGATGAGTAGTCTTGTTGGCTTAGTTCTGAGGCTGGGCAAACCCATCTGGGCTTGAGTACTATGTGTTGAGTAATTGCCATGTATTCAGGGTTAGAGTATCGAAGGTTTTCATAAATGAACTCAAGGGAGTATATGTCTTTGCTATTGCTATCTCGTGCACCTGTTCTGACATTATTTACCTCAATCTTGAACTACTTTTTATCTTCTCTAATTGTGCCTGTTGCTCCTGGTATAATAACATTAGCAATACCCTCTGTAAATGGGATAATATCAGCTGCTGTTGTATCTGAGTGTGTAATGACGATATAGTTCCCCTGTAGGTTCCATTTGACTACTGTAACTACTTGGTTGTCTGGTGTGCTATTTGATTTAAGAAGTTGGTTGATGTCATTTACAATTGTGAGATTGTCTTCTCTTAATGTGGTGTTTGTGTCTGGTGGGAAGTATACTACAAGGTATATTGGATCATGTGCCTTGTTTGGGTTGGACATTTTAGGATTATGGGTAACTGGTAATCTAGTTGTTGGGGTTGGGGTCTTAAATGAGGAACTGATTGCCTGGGCATAGAATTTGGTTAGTGTTTGAGGTGCATGTCTACTAGCTGTAAGAGGACATCTAGGGTTGTGCTTAGTAAGTTCTGAGGGTCTGTTCTATTAATGGCCCAGTAACAGATTGTATATTACACTCCTACTGTTTCTGACTTCTCCTGTCTGTGTCATGTGATGCGATGCCTATTATTAGTTATTCTAGGACATTCTGTGATTATAGGTCAGTTGCCATGGTGCTGTGTGCCTGACTATCTAGTATAGTATATATATACTAGC
>Ga0153961_1000246_pt1 | contig 16077 bp, 10 predicted proteins | sample TSFL045MetaG_FD_104748 | JGI IMG/M metagenome (GOLD analysis project Ga0153961, IMG submission 104748) | Attine ant fungus gardens microbial communities from Florida, USA - TSFL045 MetaG | ecosystem: Host-associated > Fungi > Mycelium > Unclassified | place: USA: Florida, Withalacochee...
AGGTACAACAAGGCCATTTCTGTCCACCGCCCTTCTCACGGAGCCGTACGTGGACGTTACCGCTCATACAGCTCCCAGCCAGCAAGCAGTTAGCCTTCCTCTACAAGGAATGGAAGTGTGGGTGAATCGACATCAAATAGAGGAATTCGCTTTTTCTTTTCAGCAATAACATGATAAGAGCATCCCTTTCACAAAAACCTACAGACCCCCCCTATCCTGCCACTTCAGCACCTTGTGATCTTTGAGAAGATCATTACGAGCCCTCTCCTATAATCTTTTTTTATTTCGAAAAAATTTAATGGTGGATCAGGACGAGAATGAATCCGGTAATCCAGGACATACTCATCCTGGAGCTTATGGTCTCCTCTGGGGAGGGGGTTTTTATAGAGAGAGGTAAGTCGAGGGTAGCCTCCCGCTTGACCGATTTCTCGGAGTCGGGGGAGGATCTCTCATCCGATCATCCTGAACACGAAGGAGCTGCTCTCGATGTGAGATCAGCAGCAAAAGAAGAAAAGGGCCATGATCCTATGTTCGTTTTCGCCCTGCTCTGATGATGCGCTCCTTGCTCGCGGAGCTACATACCGGAAAAAGAAAAGGATCTCTCTATTACTTTGAGAGGAGAATCGTTGGTTTGACCGACGGACTACGTGGGAAATACGAGATCTAGGCAAGCCGCTACATGTTCTCCCCTTGCCCTTGAACAATAGAAGAACTACTTATCTTCTCTTAGGTAGCGGTCGATCGGTTCGCATCTATGGTCAATCAATAGGTCCGCGGATCCATTCTTCTATACGATAAATCGCCATCTCGTAGCACCACCACGACACCGATTCCCCGACAAAACCCCCGATTTCCCGAGAGTTAGATAGCCGATAGTAGTAGAAGCTCTAAGGCCGCTATTCCTGACAAGGAATAGAGTAAGGCCTTTACCGATCCTGAGTTAATGAGTTAAGGAGTTTTTTTCTAAACGACTTATCTGAAAGAAGGCTTTGCAATCAACGAATTCTTTGATTTGAAAAGCTCCTTTCCTAATCGACCTTCCTCCTTCCGTTATTTGATCTTTTTATGGATCTTCTTATCTTATTAAGTAGCTAAATGAAGTATCATCAATTGAGAAATGACAATAAGTGATGTTCGATATCGCTTCTGTGCGCAGAGTATCGCAAGCAACCTCTCAAAGAATAGGGAGTGAACGACCCTTCTATCTAGTATCTAGATCGGTGATTCCGTTCGGCCGAGCCAGCTATCGAAAGTCTTGCAAGCAACCTCACCCTCACCTCGGAATGAGAGAGACATCAAGGACAGGAACGTAGGAAAGCTCCTTAACGGGAGATTCAGCCACGTAATCAATCCCCCAAACTGTAACTCGGGATGTCAGGATTGCAAGCAACCTACACTAAGCGAGCTAGAAGCTAAAGTGAATCTTTTTTGGCATCTTTTTCTTTGCTTTGACCGCGACTTTGTTTGGTCTTCCTCTTTCCTTCGGCCCATGTTTCAAAGCTAGCAAAAAGTTCGAGCCTTCGGGATCTCTCTTGAACGGCGGTCGGTCAGTCCTTTTCTTCTGTTGATGCTGAGACTGATGCTTTGACTGTCTCCCATATCATTGATAATAAAGATCCACTACTTGCCTTGTCGACGCTAAACTCAGTACCTCGCTTCCTTCCTAGTACACCTACTAGACCCATACTCATCAGAGGTAAAATAGGCACAAGCATAAGAGGGCTTCGACTAGGAGTTCTCCTTCCATCTTATCTGCGAAGTGTAAGGTCTCGTCTCTATTCGAATAAGCCATTCATATTGAACCAATCCCTATCCTTACAGTCGAATTGAACCAATCCCTATACTATAACCCTGCTTCTTCGATCTGTCACCCTCTGTGATTAAGCCTGTAGCCGGTCTAGCTCTCGGAGTTCCAGGTATTAGGATATAGTTTCCCTTGCATCGAAGCTAAAATCCAAGAAGAAGAAGAAAGAATGCCATCAAAGTAAGAATAAGAGGAGTTTCAGGCTTTTAGCCTTTGGACAAGGACCCTTGGACCTTTTACCCGGCCTCTCTATCCCGTAGTCTGTCTATGAGAGCGAGTTCGTGTGCTAGCAGTTGTAGAACCATTTGCCTATCGTAAGGGTTAGGGCCATTGCCTTCAGTAGGTAAATAGATCGAGGGGAGAGAATAGAAGCAAGCATTTCCCGTTCAGTCGGTAATGAATCAATACGCAGGGCTACTCTCTTCCATGGGAAAGGCAAGTATTGGCTCATATTGGTTGGGTTTGCTCTTTCCATAGGCTACTTTCCAGAAGATCCTCAAGGTAGATATGCTTTTCTTCTCAGAAAAGACCATCCTTTTTGGGGCTATTAGGTTACAAAGATGTCTGTCGACTTTTCTCTAGCTGAGAGAGATGGTAGGCTCGTAAAGGCATGAAGTGAGCCTCTACAGGGGCTGCTAAGCAGGCTTTCATCAAGATGATAAGGGACGAAGTGACTCGACCAACGGGAGAGGAGATGAATAGGGCGATTCGAGCGATCTTCCCTTTCGACGTAGCGCGTAACACTTGCTGGGGCGGCGCTTGCCTACAACCCAGATTCTTCGTCGGTAGAATAGATTGATTCGAGGAGTACTGATGATATTCTTGAAGTCATCTCACCCGGGAGGGAACGGTTGTACTAGAAGGGCTTACGATACCGATAAGAGTAAGACAAGAGCGACTTCTTTTTCGGTCACTGGTCTAGTTCCAGCAGGGGTAGGACAGGAGTACCAGTAAGCAAAAGGACTTCTTTGGGAACTCCATTGACATGCTTACACTACCGGGAGTTTCTTGCGCTTGAAGGGGTAAAGGGATTTCGGGGCTATCCCCTTCTAATTCATGATACATTCAGCCCTCTATCCATTGGGATGCTCATAAGAACCTCCGTTTTACCTTCACAGATTCCTATTCTATTCGCTAGAAAGTGAAAGGGTCCTTTAGCATTCCGAGTTATTTCAAAAGATTTTGCTTTATTAGAAAGAACTTATAGTAAGATATCCGTAAACCACTGATATGCCTCACTTTCAAAGCGTAAACTCTTGTAATGGAAGGCTGTTGCAGTAACTAAAACATCTTTGACTTCTTTTGTTAGGAAGACTAGCGGATTTTTCGAAATGAAAGTACCACTATTTGGCACAGGGTTGATAGAATAGCCAGCCAGCCAACCTGTAAGCTAGTAGTTTGGTTGATAAAGAGAAGGAAACCAGCCTATAAACCAGTCAAAGACTACCGGTTTAGTTATAAATTAGACATGGAAGTACGCTCGCTGCTTCATCAAAGAGAGGTGTCAGCTTAATCCATTGCCGGAAATCCTTCCTGCTGTCTGCGCTTTCCACTGTAATCTAACCCATCTTTATGCCTACTTACTCTGTGGGAAGTCTCATAGAATCATAGTTGAAAGTACTGATACAACATAGTAATGGATCTTTGTCCTAAAGGGAGAAATCAGTTAGGTTCTTAGTAGCAGTGGGTATTGGTACTTCCAACGAAGTCAACTTAGATAAGGTTCTAGCTAGGGTATCCTCTCTTTAAAGTCGAAATCAGGATGTATTAATTATTTCTATTTGAGTTGCCCCTTTCCTCTCTTTCCCTTTGATCACCGACCCTGACTTTCAATCTTGGCCCTGTGATCCTTCCCCCTCCCCCCTTCCCGTGGTTGAGAACCCTTGCCTTTCTTACTAGATTTCCTGTTGATGGGGAAGGCTTGGCAAAGAAGCTTGTGTCGGAAGAGAAGTGGAAAACTAAGCTGTTCGGGCTTAACTTGAACCTGATTGCCCTAGTAGGAGTCAGAATAAGGTTGAGGCTTGTCTTCAAGAACTGACATCTCGGATCTTGCCATTGCCAGGAGCATGGATGCCGAGAATGCCCTCAGTCTATGTCTGTCTATATAGATAGGCTTTAAGAAAAAAAAGGCAAGTAAGCCGTAAGCCAAAAAGAAAGGCTTTTAAGGATCTTCGACTGCTTATAAATAAGCTAATAACAGATCTTTTGCGTCTTTCGAGATGACTCCCTTATTTCCTCCTTAGGAGCTAATCTCTTCTTGACTTGAAAGCCTTCTTCCCGGATTCCTCAACCTAGGATAGATCAATTGACTGTGTAAGCTCTCTAAGGTAGCTATCTATCTTTAATGAGGTTCCTAGTGAAGTCATTCTAATCTTCCCATGGTTCTAACCGGACGCTTATACTAGTGACATTCTATCATCCTGTCTCACTATATCAAGATTAGTAATACCTTTCATCCTAGTTGTTCTCTTTCCTCTAGGCTAGAGAATATCTTCTTTCTAGATGTATTTCTTACTTAAAGCACTGGGAGAGAAAAAAGGACTGTAAGCATCTAGTTTGTGATAGCTTCCAATTGAAGTACCGGGTTTATACTATCAGTGCTTTGAGTGTCATCTCATCTGCCCTCCTCTAATCTTCTGTCTCTTCGAGCTGTACCAAAAAAAGAGGTTTCAGGGATTCAATTTGTGATATTACTTATTCTTACTTAACGAGTTACTTACTCAATAGAGAATCTAGTATCAAGAAGAAAATCTTTATTACCTTTTGTATTTGTAGTTAAGATAGTATAAGATTTCAAGAGCCAGGGATAGTAGGACTAAAGTAAAGCAAGCAAGGCCTAAAAGGCAAGGTGCTCAGGTAAAGGCTAAGCTTAGTTGGATGAGTCCCTACAACTTATTTAATTAAAAATTTTCTTAGCAACGAATACGTTTTGAACCCTTTCGAGTGAGAGCTCAGGGATATGATTCCCAGAGAGAATTTCAATCTGAAGAAGGCAACTCATCTCCTTAGCAAGAAAGTTAATCCATTAATAAAGCACTACTGACTGATTATACAGTCTGTTTTTCAAGGGAACTCGAAATATCGTAAGTAAGAGAAGACTGACGCCCAAAATTCCCATATCTTTCTTGGTTGGACCAACCGGCGAAATCAGTCTTCCTGAATTGGAATAGCAAGAACAAGTCTCTCCATTTTTTTGGGGGAGCAGAGCAGTCAAAGAATGAAACAGATCAAATGATTGTTCTAGAATGGCTATTTCTCACAATTGCTCCTTGTGATGCAGCGGAACCATGGCAATTAGGATCTCAAGACGCAGCAACACCTATGATGCAAGGAATAATAGACTTACATCACGATATCTTTTTCTTCCTCATTCTTATTTTGGTTTTCGTATTATGGATCTTGGTTCGCGCTCTATGGCATTTCCAAAAAGAAAAAAATCCAATCCCGCAAAGGATTGTTCATGGAACTACTATCGAGATTCTTTGGACCATATTTCCTAGTATCATCCTGATGTTCATTGCTATACCATCATTTGCTCTCTTATACTCAATGGACGAGGTAGTAGTAAATCCAGCCATTACTATAAAAGCTATTGGACATCAATGGTATCGGAGTGCGCCTCTTCACGAGGGTGATTTAAGTGCAACGAAATGCCTTAAGAATATGGTTCGCGAAGCATCTGGCTTACCGGTAATCTCCCATTCCCGCCGTCGAGAGACTTAAATAACTATAGCATGCCAGAAACGGGGAGTTGAGATGGTTAGACCTATACCCCGAAATGCTCCCAGCATAGAAGCCTATGGTTCCATCTTGTTGTTGCTGGAGGTACACATCCCTCTTCTCGGTGTGGAGCGATATACGAGAAATAGATGCTCAGCCTGAAATGTCCGATAACGGCGCTGAAGTAGTGAATCTATCGGCACCATAGCTGTGGCATACAACTTTGGACCTAACGGCCGGCCCAGTAACCTTTCGGAATGGGGGATCCCCGTTGGCAACAACCACGGTAGTAGTTGCGGAACTACTGGGCCGGGAGAGGACAACCTCTTGTTCCTGCTCCTCTTTCTTCGCTTCGGGGACGGAGGTCCTACGGTAGGTAACAGCAGGTACAAGCAACTCGACCGAAGGGGACCAGCGCTTCTACTCTTCCACCGAGGAGCCGTTCGCAGCGAGAAGCAAGGGATGTCGTGAACGGTGGGAGGTCACAGAGAATTTACCTATTCATAGAGTGATCCTATGATCGATACAGGATATAGACTATCTCTTTCTTTATTCGATTCTTTTTCGGAAAAAAAAAGAAGGGTGACTCAACTTCTCAGCTAGAGTTGGGGGTGGGACTTGTTGGCATAATGCAAGCTGGAACGTGGGAATTCGAGGTCTCATGAACTACTACTAAAAACCTACTTTTTTTCTTTTTGGACAAACGATATCAGGTCAGGTCTATGGATGGATCCAGATCTACGGGCCGGCCGGCCCCGGCCGATGAGCATAGGGAATCTATACTCGAGCGTTCAACTGGGCCCCTGACAGGATAGGTGAGGAATCACTCTTGATCTTTTTTATTGGGGCCTACAACTTCTCCGAGCCGGCTAGCATCCCTTTCCACTGCGCATTTAGCGAACAAAGAAGACGACTATATATAGGATTGAATTCGCTTTCCATGGTGAACTGGTCGTCCCATACCTTCTGCCTGTCTCATATGTGTGGAACCAGAGGTCTTTTTCGGTTCCAGCCCCCCCTCGAATACATAGGGTAGGTAGGACTGGGTGAGAAAGGGTTCCCTGTTGCCAATAAACTTTCCCCGGCCTTCGATTCCCCTTACTCATAAAGGTACGGTCGGTACTAACTAAAGAAAAGGAGTCTTCTTTCTAAGAGTAGGCGTGGAGAGCTTTTTGCGGGGAAACTTGCAAGTACAGTTTGGGGGGAGACGGGCGTCGACCCAACCTTATGAGTATTCGGACTATAACAGTTCCGATGAACAGTCACTCACTTTTGACAGTTATATGATTCCAGAAGATGATCTAGAATTGGGTCAATTACGTTTATTAGAAGTGGACAATCGAGTGGTTGTACCAGCCAAAAGTCATCTACGTATTATTGTAACATCTGCTGATGTACTTCATAGTTGGGCTGTACCTTCCTTAGGTGTAAAATGTGATGCTGTACCTGGTCGTTTAAATCAAATCTCTATTTTGGTACAACGAGAAGGAGTTTACTATGGTCAGTGCAGTGAGATTTGTGGAACTAATCATGCCTTTATGCGTGCGCCCGGAAAGATAGGCCGACTGCTGAGCCCACTCTGGCTCAGCCGCACCACCCAGGGTGCGAGCCACCCGAGAAGCAAGCTATTACAGCGAGCGGCTGGAGCAGTATGGAGCCGAGGAGCAAGGCAGTAGATAAGATAGAAGAAGGGGTCAGGCTCCCGGTGGAGCAGAGGATACGGTTAGGATAACGAACTTGAAACGCGGAGCCCGAGCGTCCGGCGAGCGAGTGGTTAGTGGCCAATAGCGCCCTAGTTGATGGCATTCCTCTCTGCGGCTGGCACTCGAGGAACCACGGGGCACTCCATACAGAGCAAACAAGTCTTAGGGATGAGACGCCCGCGCAAGGACCTCAATTCTCATTAGGAGGTCGAACCAAGGACCTATGGAAGTCGGGGCTAGCCCGTCCCCATGGGCAACGCAACAGTGTCCTGAGGGAGGAGTTTAGAGGCCTTATAGTAGCACGGACTTCTTTTTCTTTCTAGGTCATGCGAAGGGGGCCAGTCCAAGATCGTACTGTTCCTCTACAAAGACAACAGACGCTCTCAACGGCTAGGCGCCACTCTCTTTCTGAGTTATTCCAGCTTCTTCATGATTTCGTGCCGCGGTGAACAAACAAAACAAAAAAGAGGGCCATCTCAGCGGAAGGAGAAGGACCTGCAACGGCAGAGACTAACTGACCCTATTCTTGTTCCTAGCCGTCTTTTACGAGTCCGGAAAGCCTCCTCAGAGGGATCCTCAAAATAGAATAGAGAAGGGCGGGCAGGGCTTCCGCAAGAGCCTCCCCCCTCTTCCCGGTCAAGATAGATGGGAAGGAGCCCTATCAAGGCCATAACCAGTCTCTTTATTTATGTACGTACACCTTTGTTTCAGGGTGGGGCCGCCCTTCCTCCTGCTAATCCGGCCATTTCCGAACCTGTCTTTCTCATCCCATTCAATGGAGGACTTTTAAATTCTTGCGATTCCCAGCCCCCTTAGCTTATTATTTTATATATATCTATCTATATTCTTTTTAAAGGTTAAAAACCTTAGCTCGGCTAAATAGGCTCAATGATCTCTTTCTTCGCTTCGATAGGCCGGTACGGCGCTCCGCGTGGTTATATTCATACATGTTCCGACTCGCCGGTCATTATGGATCTAGTGGCATGGCGGGGCAAAAGAAAAAGGGGGGGGGGGAGGCAACTACGAAGCTTCGTAGACTCGACAAGTCGCTCCGCTTATAGAATAGAATGAAGCAAGCTAGCGACTCTCCTAGTAGCGAAGGAAAGGAGCAGAGAAGGGGTTGGATTTCACCTATGATCAGATCAGTGGGCAACCATAGTTTACTTTTTTCGTAGTGTTGTTAACGTTGTTGAAAGCTCATTACTTATTTAAGTAGGCCTCGCTTTTCGGAGCTGCTCCCAGCTCACACTATGGTGGAGGAGGTGCCGTGAAGATCTAGGAGTGTGAGCAGTACGAGCTGAAAGGCTCCCATACTGTTTGGAGGGCAGGGGGCATAGATGCCAAACAAACCTGACCCCTATCTATCGTCGTAGAAGCTGTTCCTAGGAAAGATTATGGTTCTCGGGTATCCAATCAATTAATCCCCCAAACCGGGGAAGCTTAAGCGGAAATGAAAGGGTAGGGTGAGGGAAAAGAAAAGGGGGGAAGCAACTCAATTTAAGGCTTCGCTCCCAGATCGCTTCGTGAGCTCATTTAGTAGACAGCGAGTGTGCGCCCCTTTAGAGAAGAGATAGGGGCGAGTACTACACGAGCTCGTAAGTAAAGTACGGAACAAGCCTTGTCTACGAAGCAGAGCGACCTCGTCTTGCTTGCTTCTGGCGAAGCTTCTAGCACTGGATAATAGGCATGGCAGGAATACGACTTTTTAGGTCGACCACTACACTACATAGAAGCGATAGCGAAGCCAAGCCGTATAAAGGCGAGCAGCCCTTATAGCAATAGCAAACGGCCTACTTATAGCCCTTCCCAATTTCCAGTAGTAAACTTCCCAAGTTTAAGCAGGATAACCCCCTCTCTATTCTTCTCTTCATGTATGTGGGCTGCCTGCCCCTTCCCGAATAGACGAACAGGAACAAGCTGAAGAAGCGAGAGATATTTGAGATTCCGTAAGTAACTTAGTGAGTGCTTTCTAAGGGAAAAAGAAAATGAAATACGAACAACCGCGCTGGTCGTTTCTCGGAATCATTTTCAGAAATAAGAAAAAATGCAAAAAAGAGTAAGAACTACTCTACCTTCTTTATTTATCCTTGTAGTCTTAGTAGTCTTATTGTATTTTCTTGGAGTCCGGTGCGGACAATTGGAGTTCGTTCATGCCTTATTCTTGAAGGTTACTCTTTCTTTGGGGGTTCGATCTCTCTCTGTACTCCTACTTAAAGTAGGGTGTTCTGGTTTTATTATTTCGGCTATTGGTTTTGCTGTGAGGGCGATCCTCGCTACCGAAGCCACGCCCTATGTAAGTATGGTTTTACCAGCTGAGGAAAGGGCTTCCTCGCCTCTACCCCCTATTCCCAGCCCTGGGAGTACAGGCTCGTCTTGGATTGAAGAGACTTATAGGGGCGGGGCTGAAGCTTCCTCTTCGGCACCACTCCAGCAGCAAGGAGCTTCATCTCATACCAATCCTAATGGTTCACCATCCTTGTCCGAACAATTTCCTATTCTTAAGATGCCATCTCCTAAGCTAAGAGAGATGCAAGAACTGCTTTCACATTTCAGATACGAAAATGAGGCATCATCTTCTGCGCGCGAAATGGCGGGTCCTTCAAATGCCACCTTTCCTTTGCTTTCAGATCAACCCCGCCGACAAGATTAAATATGGGGGGCCATTGAGTCTGAAGTAGGGACATCTGGTGGGGCCCCGGAGGAAACGCCCGCGGCAGACACTGACACTGACAGTGACAGTGACAGTTGGCCCACTTTAAATCAAGAAAAAGATCTTCTTAAAAAGAAAACTTTCGATAAATTAAAACGTTTTCTTAATTCATACAAAGGTTATCGTGGTCGAGCTATTGTCGGGTATAAACTAATGGAATATTATGAGCAAATCATTTTGCGAGCTTCGCCCCAGCAGATCAATCGCGTTGAAGATGCGATGGAAAAAATAGCATCTCGGGCGGGTTCTCCAAATGAAGCATGGAAAGCTCTACTTGAGCTTTTAAACTAAGATAAGAATAGGACCAGGGGACAAATCAATAGGAAATGTCATGTCATTGGAAGTGATCGTAAGGTTTGAGTATTACACCAAGAATTGACAAGCAAGCGACTTGACTACTTATGATATTAATTGTTTTTGAAAGACGTAACTACATATCTATAAGTAACTTTCATTCTAGGAACGTAGTCGCTATAGCGAAACTATTGGATATGTATGTAAGTAATACACTCGGAGAAGAGGCTCAGCCGAAAGAGAAACTGAATTCAAATCTCACTTTAAGACGGTTGCTAGCCGTCTCAGTAAGGGTAGTGAGCAAGTTTAGGTTTAGGGGAATGATTCTTAGGAAGCGAAGCAACCTCTTCTCTTTGCGGGACTCCTTCTTAGGGCGTGAAAGCATTCCATCGGGCTTCCCGCTGAAGGATGTGTTCAAGTCGCTTCTTTTCCGCTTTCATCTGAGGCCAATAAAATCGAGCGCCAAGCAACGCCATTGTTCGGTGCTGACCGGGATGTCCTGCCCAAGGGGCAAGTCCAGATTCCTCTTTTTCACTCACCATCAACAGGAAAGTGTGGCATACTATTTCTATTATATACGATTAATGTGCAGCTAGGCTACTTATGAACTTTCTAACTTTAGCTAGCTGACTGGTTTCCTACTGGCTTTCAATCTTTGGACAGCTATCCTTGCCCAGCTGGACTTTGTTTTATCCCACGCCTGACTATGAAGAGCTTCGAGTCTATCGGGAGAGGATGTGGTGGTAACCCCCTCAGCTTCGTCTAGAGCCGGGCGTCCAGCCGTGTAGGAAGACTCACCCTAGCCACTATAGCAACCCCACCCCCAACTCTAGCTGAGAAGCACCCTCCATCCACTTCCCCTTTTCCGTGTGCCCAAAAGCCCGCCCGGTTTATGAGCCCATTTCCGATTCCCTTACCCAATCTCATGAGAAGCAAGCCCAGCAGGCCCTACCTTAAAATGTCCCCAGACAGCCAGCCCTCACCAGGCTGCTAGCATTGCTAAATGCTCCGCCACGAAGCAAGCTCTCCCGAATACGACAGATGCGGAAGTGGGGAAGCCGGAAGTGGCTGAAGAAGTCGGAGGAAGAAAGTAGTTGGACAACTGTATACACGAGGGTACATTAGTCTTCTAGGAATTGGCAACATTGACAGAAAGGGGAAAGGGTAGGAATACACTTTTTTAGGTGTAGCTATACTAAAGTAGTTGGCCTAACCTTAGGTTCCCGTAACCAAGTCTTTCTTTCTCATTCCTTATGTACTTTTTCTTACTTCATCCATACTTTTTTACTTTTTCTGAAGTGTGGGGCAAACGGCGCCCTCTACTTCTACCTCTAACTAAAGGCGAAGAGCCGGCATTGCAAGCAAATAGAGAGCCTCCGCCCGTTTGATCGGTTGCGAGCCAGAAAGCGTACCGGCAGTTTGAGTCACGAAAGGGCCGCTTGCTTAACTTCATTTTTCCATAGAATAAAATAATATAATTCCATATCTATCTATAAACAAAAAAGATATATATATATATATAATCTTTTTATTTTTTCAATTGTTCGTTCCTGGCGAGAGGAAGAAGCAGATAGAGCAAAGGCCTCCTCTTTCCGTTCGCTCTTCCCGAAGTGAGCGAATTGCATGTAGAGATCCGTAGGGGCTTATAGTTTAATTGGTTGAAACGTACCGCTCATAACGGTGATATTGTAGGTTCGAGCCCTACTAAGCCTACCACCCCCTGCTCTTCTCTTTCAGCCCTTGCTGGTGAAAGTCTTAGAATGAATGTTGGCCTAGATAGAGGAATAAAAACTAGCTCGACCGAAAGGGAGAAGATAGGCGAATCAGTAACTGAAATGAAAGCTGGAGTAAGACAGTCAGTTGGAGAGCTAGGATGAAGAAGTAGGAAGGGATATTCGAAAGGCAGAAGGGTAAGAGCTAGAAGGCTGTCTTTGAGGATAGGATGGTCGGACAAGGAATCCAACCTCTTTCTATAGATAAGATAAGTCTGTAACTTCAGGTCGAATCACTAGAAGGTATACTATTCTGAGGGTAGGCATTCGCCGTCCCTCAATCGCTTACTGATATGCTTTATCTCATCTAGCAGCACTCTAAGACCCTCTTTCCACCCTACTGGCTTTAGGTAAGGGTCTCAGATCGTATGCTTTCTAGCCTGCCTCTTTCTTGAGCTGCCCATGGAATAAAAAGTAGATCTCTATCTGATCTGTGAAGTGAAAGACTAGTCCTGATCTTATTGAATTAATTCCATCTAAGAAGTAGAAGTAGGTTCGCTGAAGCCCATCTATTCAATAAGATCAGTTAAGCAGGTTGTTAGGGCCACTCGACTTATAAGTAGTAGTATCACTTTGATCCTATATGAGCATCCACTTTTTCAAACAATTGAGCCTTCATCATGGGAATAAATAGGATAACAGGATTCCAGCTGTAGTTTCTTGTTAGGTCGGTAAAACTGTCCATGTAGCTAAAGTAAAGCCAATTGTTCGAGTTCGCGTTCTCGTTCAGGACAGGACAGTATGGGACCTCTTGCTTAGGGCTTTGGAAGCAAGCAACCAACCCGGCGGAAGTCGATCGGAAGTTTACTATTTGACAAAGGGGCGCGTTAGCGGCATAAGAGTAAGTAAACAGATCAGGTGTAGCGATAGGGCGGTTTACAATTCTATTCAAACAGGCTATTGCGCCTAAGTCAATCGCTAGCCTAGGGCTTTGCCATACCAGTGAGTCTGAGGCGCTGCTCTCGACCAAAGTCGCACGTGATGCTAAGTAAGGATGAACCCCCCTACCACTGTTAAATAGCGCCCTCTTCTCTTACTTCTGCCATTGTCTCAGAAGAGAAGGGCTGAAGTCACTCTTTTTCTTTAGAAGAAGGGTTCATTCGGGTAAAGCCATTTTATATAAAATAAGAAATCGCATGTCCTTAACAGTCAGTTTTCAGCTTCTTGCGGTAATCAGAACATAAAAGACAATCATACCGACGAGGTGAGTCCCACCGTCACATCCCAATACCGCGCAGGCAAGTCCTTTGAAGCTCTCCTTTTTTACTAGTCACGCCCACCATGGGATTGATGGCTTTTTTAGTAGCTTTTTGCGGGGAAGAGAAGAACAGGGACCCCCTTTAACAAACAAGCCAAGCCCTTCGGCCTGGGCCATTCAGAACACGTTTTACTCCCTGTCCAGGCAGCTAATTCTTTCTTGAAGGTAATGTCCTAATAGATCTAATAGATATGGAAAGGTTGATTTGTGCTTTTTGCTTCCGCACCGTCATAATACTAAACATCGGCAGGCATACCCCGGAACCAATTCATCTCATCGGCCCGCTTTGCTAATCCGTGGACCAAGGGATGTAGGCCTAGGAAAACTTGAAAGAAAGAAGCAATACCGACGGTACCAAAAGAGCTAAGAGCTCAAAGCCGAAGAGAGCCCTGTGTCCCGCTGATAGAATGGAAAGGGAAGGGCCAGCATCGATAGACGCTCGAAAACCATCGGCGGAGGGGTCCCCTTTTCACCAAGGAAGGGACGATCCGCATTGACGATGAAGAAAAAGGTAACACGAAAATAGAACAGCGGGTCTTTCTTTTCGGTCTTTACTGAAACAGATACACGAGCTTCATCTCATGCATGATCTTTTCAGAGCACGGGTCGGGAGGACATTGCAAAAAACGCCAGTGGAGGTCTGGTCTCAAAGTCTAGTCTTTCTTCTCCTATCACTGCCTTTGGGGAACAAGCAGGTGAAGAGCTTAGTGTAACGGTCCGGAGCGCTGCCTCTTACTAAGAGAACAGATGCCACGCAAACACAGAAAAAGGGCAAATGGGTAAAAGAGTAGACTAGCCGGCAAAAGGAAAGTCGAAATAAGCGGTTAGGCTTAGAGCTGTTAACGGATATGGAAAACTACCTTACAAAGCTGCTACCTACCTTGGAAGGTCAGCGGAAAGAGCTAGAACAACGGGAAAAGAGCTGGGAGTTAGGCTTCGGGGTCTTTTGAAGAAGGAGATGGCACCTCTACTTCAGGTGGTCACTTCATATTCTTCTCCCGAGCTCATGGAATTGACGTAAGCGGTTGGGTGGTCAGGTGAGCCCTAATAAAATTGGCTTAGAAAAGATGAGATAGGGAGGGCCCTTGGATGATTGATTGGTACCGGTTAATGATGCGATGGGTCCTAATCAATGTGATTGGCATAGTTCACTTTTAGCCCCAGCAACATATAGCACCAAGACCAGCAGTTGCATTTGACCGAGTTGAAGCAGCAGATCCAAGCAATCCTGGGTTCCGTTGACCAAGTGAAGGCTGCATATCGAGGCACTAGTCACGAACGTCCAACTCGAAGCAGCTACTTCACCCCTGGAACAAAGCAGTGGTCCTTCTTCCCCCAGTACCCTCTTTTATACTTTTGGACCTACTCTCTTGCTTTACGTTAGTAGGTTAGAAACTGGCTTTGCCTTCGCTAAAGCGATGCGCATAAAAAAAGTTTTCGTAGGAAAAAATATCATATATAAGAGAAGAAAGATCGAAAAGTCGAAACTTTCGAAAGCGCACTCACTCTTCTCAAAATCTCTTAAGAGAAGAAAGATCTACGCTACGAAAAGGAGCGAGCGGAGAGAGCATAAAGAGCTTACTTACAAGGTACAAGCTTAGAGCCTTGCGTCACTCTGGTATGCTAATTACTTCGTTGTACGACTCTGGAACGGTAGTCGCTTAGTGCGACAGCACTATGGGATGCAAAGAAGCTTCGTCACCCTTCTTTAGTTGCTTCTACGTTTTTCAAAAAGATTGGGTTGGTGTTCAGTGTACCGCTTGTGTAGCCTATGCGAAGCAAGCGGGTACAAGATCGAAAAGAATGCGTTGCATGGAAAAGTGAGATGTCCAAGATATTAAGAACGAGGGGAAGAATCGACGAGGAATCTAGACTAGAGAGGAATATAGAACATCAAATCGTGAATGAAAAATAAAAAGCGTGAGGAGAATGATCAACTCGATATGTTAGAAGGTGCAAAACTAATAGGGGCCGGAGCTGCTACAATTGCTTCAGCGGGAGCTGCTATCGGTATTGGAAACGTCCTTAGTTCCTCGATTCATTCCGTGGCTCGGAATCCATCATTGGCTAAACAATCATTTGGTTATGCCATTTTGGGCTTTGCTCTAACCGAAGCTATTGCATCGTTTGCCTCAATGATGGCCTTTCTGATCTCATCCGTATTTCGATCAAAGAATCAAAGAAAGAAGGTTTCAGTTTCATAAAGCAAGCACCTCTTTCCAGCCTTAGTCAAATAGCCACCGAGGCAAGGGGGCGCAGTTCTTAAACAGAAGAATGGCGATAAAGAGGAAATGATTCAAATTCAAGAAAAAAAGAGTCGAATTGTAAGTCAAGTAAGAAGGAAGGAGGCTAGCCCCCGAAAATGCTCCGCGCCTAGGTTCTTTTGTCGTTGGGGCTTACACCTTGTGACTCATTCATTCGGTCGAGCGTTCCTCGGGCGTCGATCAATCCTGAATCACAGGCCGCTCTGTCATTGTCTGATTTTTGGTTGTCTGATCATACTCGAAATTATGTATCTACTTATCATATTTTTGCCCCTGCTCGGTAGTTCCGTAGCAGGTTTTTTCGGACGTTTTCTAGGATCAGAAGGAACCGCTATAATGACCACTACGTGCGTTTCATTCTCTTCGATCTTATCTTTGATTGCTTTTTATGAAGTCGCACTGGGAGCTAGTGCTTGCTATCTAAGAATAGCTCCATGGATCTCATCGGAAATGTTTGATGCTTCTTGGGGCTTCTTTGGCGACCGTGAAGTCACCGGATGAATTGCCGAGTAGATAGATCAGATCCGGACGCGGCTGTTGCTCCGCGGCGAT
>Ga0153961_1000251_pt1 | contig 15890 bp, 10 predicted proteins | sample TSFL045MetaG_FD_104748 | JGI IMG/M metagenome (GOLD analysis project Ga0153961, IMG submission 104748) | Attine ant fungus gardens microbial communities from Florida, USA - TSFL045 MetaG | ecosystem: Host-associated > Fungi > Mycelium > Unclassified | place: USA: Florida, Withalacochee...
AAGAGAGAACTTGCCGTTCCCTTCTCTTTCTGGTCTGTATTTATCCTAACTAGGTATTGTGACTATGTTACAATGTGGTAACACTAGTTGTAACTATGGGTGACTAGTTAAGTGACAATCCAGTGACAGAAGCAATGAAGATAACAAGTTGAGTCAGTGTCTAATAATGGGTTAGTCCGATATTATCCTATTTAGTACAAGTTCAAAGATTAGAAAGAGAATAGTCCAAGATTTCTCTGAAGAGTCCTGTCTATTCTGTGAGTCCATTGTCCCTTGGAGTCCTTAGACATTCAATGCATTACTGTATAGTAATGTCCTCATCTAGTATTGCTAACATCTCGTCTACTAGCCACTCATTATCAGACTATAGCTAATAATAATTGTAGTCCCACTTGATGTTCATAACAGTAGGCTCTTCTTCAGCTGACTCTATAACTGGAAGCCTACCCCAAAAACATATAGTGGGTAGTTAACTCCTAGTATAAGCAAATGCCCAAGTCCATTGGGGCTCAAATTCCCATTCAAGGGAGGGTTTTGGTAGTTTTTAGAAAGTAAAGAGGAACACTCAAGAAAAATGAGACTTAGTCACTCAAATAGCTATTAAGCTCTTGAGCAACAGAAAGAGATAATGATAGGGGTATAATGCTTGAGTTCCCTTTTGTGTCCTAGAGTATTTTATTAAGATTACAAAGCAATGATGAAAGGGAAAAAAGAGGGTTTTACTATGACAGGCAAGAGAAAAGGGTAGTAACAGTCCTCAATCATGTGCTAAAGGGTTTGTGGGGAGAAAGAAGAAGTGGGGATATCAGAAAGAAATTAAAATATAAAGCATAGCTTATCTGTAATGTAAAAATAGTCAAAATGATGGTGAGTTCAATCTAGATCTGCCTTGCATGGTGTCCCTAAGGTGTCCACCTTTATACACCATAACAAGCTTACTAGTAGAATAGTTAATAAACCACTCATGGGCCTTACCACACTCAATCAAGCCCTTATCTGCATCCTCACACCAAACCTTATGGGTGTAATACAACCTGAGTCAATGATTAGCCAGGCTTTTCAGGCCTGCTATTCCATAGAAGGTTACCCGAGCTACCGCTGCGTCTTGGCTTCAAAAAGAATAGGGTATATGATAGAAAACATTCACCAACTCAACCTCTCACCAAGATTACCCCTTACAAACTCAAGAGAATCACATTTACAACCTCAAGAGCTTCTGAGATGAAGGCAAGGGCCAAGGAGGCTCTTCCCTCTCAATCTCCACTCTAAGAAATATATTATAATCTTACAAATGTTAGAGACTCAATTAAAAAGAAATAGAAAAGGAAACTCTCCATTTTACCACTCTCCCTTATGTCTCTCCTTTATGACACTACCATGTGGCTATGACAGCCATTACCTTCCTGTCCTCCATACCTCCTAGACATGACCATGTGATCCTGCTCCACCTCTATACTTCACTCCTGCCCATCGTTTCCTGAACCTTGAACTGGCTTCCTTCTACTCTGAATATAGTCTAGAAACATATGACAGTGTGTCTGAGCATCAGCAATACAATCATCATTTGGCAGTGCATCTATTTCTTCACTGAGTCCAGCAGTGATGGGATCACTAGTCACTGATAGACTTTTGATCTGCTGTCTTGATGTTATATTAGTCTAAGTCTGCTCTAGATCAAAATTATCTCATATTCCAAAGAGATCTCTAAGCCTCTGATTTCTAGAGTTTCAACATTAATAGTCTGTATCTAAGAAACCTGATGCTAGCTCATCAGTCTTGCCTCCCGAGGTATATGCTATTCTAGTATGTGGCAACTTAGTCACTACCTAGTAGAAGTACCCAATTTTGGGTCTAGATTATGTCTGGGGTTTATAGAAGGTCTCTAGAGTGGGTTCCAATAGTGAAACCCAGGGTTATAACTTTTATCCTATGCTACTTTTCCACAGAAAATTCTCTAACGGTGTAACACTGGCTTGGAGTTTAGCTTTCTTACACATATTCCCCTCCCCTTGGCTGTGCATTTCCCCCTGGGCACACTGCAAGCAACCTCTCTTCTGCCCTATTTTGTCTCTGATTTCTATCTAATCTTACCATCCTCTCTTGCCACTCTCCAATAGTGGTTGGTAGGTTTTCTACCTCTGCTAGCTTTCTTTGAATGGCCCCATTCAAGTCTCTTTTAAATTCCTCAATGAGGGGTCTTCCCTTGTAGCTGCTTTTTCTAACAATCTTTTTGAATTCCTGGACATATTCATTGCAAGACCTCTCTTCTTGTTCTATTGTCCTTAACTACTCTATCTTTCTCTCTTCTTCTGTTGTTTCTCCAAACTTATTCTTTATTTTTGTAAACAACCTCTCCATTGTCTCAACCTCTAACTCTCTCTTGGCCAGCTTATCCAACAGGTTGTCCTTCCATGCTACTGCCACTTCTCCCTGTACATACGACAACACCTAGGCAATTTGGGTTATTGCTGTCTCCCTATTCATTATTATACTCAAATATAGGCAAGTTGATGAATGTGCTCACTTCTTCTATCTTTTCACCAAATATCAGAGGTCTTGTGACCTCTACTCTGCTCCCTTACTGTTGGAGGAGCATAGTATTGACCTACTGCTACAGGTTAGCAATGATAGAGAGAAGTTGTTCCTCTCTACTAGGTGGTAGTTGGCAAGGGACAAGCACTACAAAGAGTTCCCCTTGTTACTGTGGTTGTTGTTGTTATTGTTGTTGAGACATTTTGTCATAGGGTAGTGGTAATGGTAATGGTAATAATTTGTACTTGGAGCTTATTGGCAAGATTTCTTCTTCTAGGGTAACTACTTAAGGCTATGTCCAATAAGGCGCAAAATCTTCACTTGTCTAGAGTCCTATTGCCTTACTGACTACTGCCCTAATAAAATTGGTAAACAATTACCTCTAAGAAGAGGACTCCTAAGCTAAGTGGCTTCCTAAAGAATAACCACTGATCTCTTATATGTACCACTCACAATAGAGTACAGCATGGAGCTTATACAGAGAAAGAAATAAAGAACAATGTCTAGTTATAAGATCAGGACTTGAACAAAATACCTGGACTTGGTATCTAGTCTCCTCCCTCAATCCCTAACTAACTGAGAAGTCCCTTTTATAGCTAGGGCCCATTATCCAAGATACTTGTGAATGCTGTGCTCACTAGTAAGAAAGATAAGGAAATAAGTAGGTGGTGAGGTTGTGAGGTATGAGATCATCATTGGGTATTGAGTTCTTATGTTAACATTGAATCATGAAGACTTAGAGTTCATCCTAGATGAATGTTCAGAAAGAACTTAATAGAGTTCCCCATTGTATTATGTACACTACTTATACTACTTTTATATGGTCTGTGCACAAAAGTCTTGTGGTCATATGTTCCTCTAGAATGTTCTACAATCACTTGACCTAATCATATGATATGGCTTACTTAAGTTTCTCATACTATTTATATTTTTATCCTGTTATATGTCTTGAGATTGTGGATTAACTATTTAAAAGTGTGGGAAGTTATTTCCTTTTGGGGGCTCTCATAACATAAGTTTGAGGTCTAATTCTTAGACAGGAAGTCCTTATATACAAAATCAGATCATCACATGCTACTACCTATTGTTCTATATATAGTAGTGCCTTTTTGCTTAATATAGTGATAACTTAACCTTATGGAGGCTATTCTTTGTTCTAAGAAAAGGACAGATGACTATCTATGGGTAATTGATGAAGTTCATGTGCAAACATTGAGGCCTTCATATCTCCACTAGTATTAATCACTTTGAGGTTATTCTAGGCTCAGAATGAGCCTAGAACCAAAGCATTGATCATGGTGGTTTCTGAGATATTAGCAATTTAATAAATGGTAACATAGTAGTTACCTATTGATCTGCTTAATATCTTAGCCAATACTGATTGTTTCAAGATGTGACTGGTATTGATTGAAAGGTCTTTTTGAGGGCTTTCTATAGCCTTTAAAACCATGGGAATCATTGAAGAATTAATGGAGATATGACTGAATGAAGTTTGTGACAGAGTCACTATTGGAAACTGTGACTTCTATCTTCAAGTATAGGTTATTAGCAACACTTTCTATAAGATACTACTTAAATAACCTTTCCTTACCCTTGCCCAGACCAACACTTGCTACTTTTCAAATGGGGACTCATACATCACACTGGTTGATCCAAACTCACAGGCAGTTATTACCAATCTAATCTAGTCTCATAATTGCTCCTCTTTTAATGTATCTGCTACCTTAGGTTTTTAATAATTGAGGATTTGACTACCTGTCAAGGAGATAAAATCATTAGCTCAAATTAGTATATCCCTCATGAAATTCCCAAACCAAACAACATATTGCAAATTTCTATCAAGCCTCTTTCCTGTTTCATACTATCACCAATTGCCTTCACTTCAGTTCTATTTGAATCACTTACATACCCAAAAGAAATTTATGAAATCTCTATTCAAGTATTTTTCTTAGATCAAGTCTCATTGTTTGCTTATAAAAAAGTTGCTCACTGAGTTAAACTAGTTGCCACTACCCTGCCAGAAGACTTCTGAATTATCTGCTATATTCCCTCAAATCCCCTTGAAACTTTTCCTTTATTTTCTTTCCATCCACTTGACTTTACTCCTAGGTTATAATATACCCTTGAATCTAAGTTGGCCATTAACATAAATCAAGATTAGTTTCTGTGGCCAGAGGAAGAAAAACTGGCACATTATCTTATTAAACTCCAAGAGTTTGCATTTGCCTAGACAAAGGATAAAAAAGGGAAGTTTTCATCAGATTACTTTGATCTGGTAATAATATCCACAGTTAAGCACATACCATGGAGCCTCAAAAACATACTAATATCCCCAAGAATCTTTTCTTATGTTATAGAAATCATTAAGTCAAAGATTGCAGCTGGTGTTTATAAACCATCCAATTCTTCTTATCATTCTCACTGGTTCTGTGTCTTGAAGAAAGATAGAAAATCACTTTGTCTTGTACATAACCTCCAATCTCTAAATCTAGTTGTCATCAAGGATGTAGGCCTCTCTCCTACAGTAGAACAATACACTGAGTCATTTAGAGCACAAGGGTACTATGGTATTTTTGATCTAATAGTTGAGTTTGATCAATGTGTGTTAGATCCATGGTCCCAGGATCTTATTACCTTCCTCCTCTTGGCACCCTTTGTCTAATATCTATTTCTATGGATTATACCAACTTAATGCAGATCCAGCATGGAGATCTTATATTTTTACTGCAGGATGAAATTTCTGATGTTGTTGTTCTATTTGTCAATGATGTTCCAGTCAAAGGGCCCCCCATATAATACAAAATAGGCCCTAACTTTGTTATGACTTGGCAAAATGGCTAAGTCATTTTTTTTTTTTATTTCCTTTTTCTTTTATTTAGTTAAATCACTACTATAAAGGTGAAGCATGGGAAAGGAGTTATGTCACTATTACAATGTCACAAATGTGACACCAGTCACAGAAATGGTCATGTCACAGGTCATGGTCACAACATATGACAGGGTAGTCATATGATGAGCAACATAAGGACTGTGAGAGGTAAAGTACATAGCCACAATAGTAGCTTGTATATATAGTATAGAAAATCAAATGGGAACTCCATCAAGTTCTTCTTGTCAACTCAAACTTGGAGGGTGATTAAGTTGTCTCAGGCTAAGTCACTACAAACTTGTTTGAAACTCTTTCTGAAAATCCTAGTATCTGTTGTTTTACCTGGGAATACTTCCAAAATGTCAACCAAATCCTCCAATGAGTTCAATATGCAGGAGGTACCTTTTGCTGTTGTTGTTGGTCACCTCTGTACTTATGAAAGATGCCTTCCAGATACAGCTTGTATTCAGAAAATAGTAGACTGGCCAATTTGTAAATCACTTGAGAAGTTCAAGGTTTTCTTGGGACAGTTGGGGCTATCTGGATATTTATCAAAGACTATGCTATTATGATTGCCCATCCACTGGTTCATCTCACTCAAAAGGACATAGAGTTTACCTTTGGAAAACAAGAGTTAGAGGCTATGAAGAAACTTAAGACATTAGCAAAAAACTTACCTGCAATTCATGTGATCAACTATGCAAGTAGACACAAAGTCATACTTGCTGTGGATACATCCTCTATTGCTGTTGGATATATTCTTTCTCAAATTGGGGTTGATACCAAGCACTATCTCTTACAATTTGGGTTAATAACATTATCAGAAAGAGAGAGCAGGTACTCACAGGCAAAACTCAAGCTTTTTGGTCTTTTTCATGCATTGAAGAACTGTTGGATCTGGATAATTGGGGTAAAAATTTAGTAGTTGAAGTTGATACAAAATATATTAAGGGAATGACTAACAATCCAGATATTCAACCTAACACACTGATCAATCATTGGATATCTGCCATTCTTTTCTTTTATTTCTAACTTCATCATGTTCCTAGGCATGGTCATGGCCCAGATGGCTTATCTTAATGCCCCTGAGCTCCTAAGGACCCTGTTGAGAAGGACTATTGTCACAAGCTTTATTCAGTCATATCTCTATCAATTATTTAACAATTCTCATAGTCTCAACTACTACAGAAAACTCTTGAGAAGACCTTTCAATTGTTACCTGTCATATCTTGAGACAATTAGTATTGGCTGAGATATTAAGCAGATCAACAGGTAACCACTATGTTACTGTTTATTAAATTGCTGATATCTTGGAAACTACCATGATTGATGCTTTGTTTCTAGGCTTACTAAAGGCCCTCTTTATAACTCTCAGAATGAGCCTTAAACAATCCCAAGGTGATTAATATTAGTGGAGATATAAAGACCTCAATGTTTGCACATGAACATTAATTAATTACCCATAGATAGTCATCTGCCTTTAATTAGAACAAAAGACAGCCTCCATATAGTTAAGTTATTGCTATTTTGAGCACAAAGGCACTACTATATGTAGAACAATAGATAGTAGCATATGATGGCCTGTTCTAGTGTACAGATCATCACTTTTCTATATATAAGGACTTCCTGTCTGAGGATTAGACTTCAGACTTAACAACATCTCTTGCTATTTGTCTAACTTCACTTTTTTGAGCCTTTTGAATATCAAATTCACCAATTACAATCAGTAAGTGGCCATTTGTGACAACTATAAAGAGTAGATTGATCTTGCAAATTTATTTCTCTACAAAAACACCATGGCATCAACAACACTTTGCCCAAACTCAAGCTATCTAGACATATCTCAATGGATGGTATATACAAACACATATGCAATTGAGTTCCTGAATAAAGAGTTCAATATGTTACATCTGGAAAATACTTTATCTACCCACCACAAACCAGTAGCAACTGTCTACCTATCATCTACTCCTCACCCAAACACACCAATCCCTCAATCTAACAGAGCAAAAGCAAAGGATACTTGTCATGACTTGGCAAAATAGCTAAGTTATTATTTATATTTCTATTCTTTTCTGGACTTACTACACAAGAATGGAGCACAAGAAAGTATTATGTGACCAAGTGTCACAAAGGTCACAAGTCACAGTCAGGTGACATCACATGACTAAGTCACATGAGAACCATGGGAAAGTAGTGCATAGACTATGTAGTAGCTGTATAAGTAGTATACAGAATTAAATGAGAACTCCATCAAGTTCTCCTTATCAACTTAGACTTGGAGTAGATTTAAGTCACCTTGGCTAAAGTCTTACAATACTGAGTTAAAGAAGATAATGGATTTCTTAATGAATCTGTTGCAGAAAGATAGGATAGAGGCTAAAGAACTGAAAGTATTAATCAGAAAAGCCTCAGGTTTCTTTGTTGCTAATAGACAGTTATAGAAGAAGGATTCTAGAGCAAAGCATAAGCTAGTAGTTAATGAAAAAAAGCAGTTAGACTTACTAAGGCAAGCTCATGACAAACTCAGCCACAAGGGCATATTCACTACTTATACCTAGATCCTTGAATGATTTTGGTAGCCCTACTTTGATGATGATATCTGCTGGTATCTGAAAACATGTTATGAGTATCAAGTTTGATCAATGCAATACTTATACATATGGTCCTAGTATCCCTTTTCCTCTTTCAAAAAGTATACATTGACACAATGTTTATGCCAAAGTCCAATGGGTATCACTATATCATTCATGCATGCTATTCACTTTCCTCATATCTAGAATAGTATATGTTGTGCCACAAAAATAGTCATATAATTGGCTCATTTGTTTTCAAAGACATTCTATACCAATAGAGAGTCATTGAGGAAATTGTTACCAACTATAGTCCAGCATTTGTTCAGGCTGTGGAGTATTTGTCAAAGCAATATTGCATTAATTACATCTGGATCTCATCTTATAATTCTTACGCCAATGGTCCTATTGAACAATGATATTTTAATATTTGTGAATCACTTGTTAAAGCTGCAGAGAGGGTGGAATATTGCTGGACAATAGTAACACCTTTTGTTAAGACTCTAGACCTCACAATTGAGTACATTTAACTTGAAGCCTATATCTAACACTTGATATCTTCACATTCCTTGTTAGAGGGTCTGGTTAAGGTTTTTAGTGAAGTTATATCAGAGGAGAGATGTCAATGAGACTTTGAGTAGCACCCTTGAGATGTCCAAAGACAGTAAGAGTACCAATTCCTCAATGTAGATTTTACAAAGGAAATACAGAAAGAGAGAACTTGCCATTTCCTTCTCTTTCTGGTCTATATTTATCCTAACTAGGTATGTGACAGTTGTTACAATGTGGTAACACTACTTGTAACTCTAAGTGACTAGTCAGGTGACAGATCAGTGACAAGGGTGACAAGTTGAGTCAAGTCCAAGTTATTGTCTAATAATGAGTTAGTTCAATGTTGTTCCATTTAGTTCAGTCCAAAGATAGAAGACTGTCAGAGAGCCAAACTCTGTGCCAGAATTAAGCCAACTGCTCTTTGTTCAACATTTGACAAAGAGAACTCAATAGAGTCCTCGTTAGATTTGCTATACTATATATACAATTACTATTGTGACTATGTGTCTTGTCTCCCACAGTCCTCATGTCCATCAGCTGACTTCTTTGTCATATGCTGTGACCATGACCTGTGACTCCCATGTGTGACATGACCATTCTGTGACTTCTATCACACCTTTGTGACTCTGTGATGGTCATGTGATACTTTCCCATGCTCTACCCTAGTAATAAAGAAAAGAAAAGAAAAGAAATATTAAATAATGACTTAGCTGTTTTGCAAAGTCATGACAAAGACAAATAGTCTAAGATTTCTCTGAAGAGTCCTGTCCATACCATAAGTCCAATGTTCTGAGTCTAAGACATTTAATGCATCACTATATCGTAATGTCTTCATTACACAAGAACCTGATTAAAGACCTCAATTTCAGTAATAGTGAATTAGTACTAGTTAGAAACTCACAACAAGATAGAGATATTGGCAGTAAGACAAAGCTATGATACTCTGGACCTATAGTAGTAGTGTGACGGTTGAAGAAAGGCTCCTATGTATTGGCAAAAATTGTCAGACTAGCTAACTCCAAAGCCGGAATTAAGCCAACTGCTCCTTTCTTAGCATTTGACAAGGAGAACTCGATAGAGTTCCCATTAGATTCTCTACACTACTTATACAACTACTACATGGTCTGTACACTTCTTTCCCATGCCTATCATGTGACTTATCATGTGACACCATGTGATGTGATGCTGTGACTTCCTGTCATGTGACTGTGACTATGTGATACTTGTGATGTGACACTTTCCCGCACTTCCTTCTGTGTAGTAAGTCCAAGATAAAAGAAAAGAAATATAAATAATAACTTAGCCGTTTTGCCAAGTCATGACAAAAATAGATAGGTCATAGTCAAAGTCAAGTTTTGCAGCATTCCAATTGGTCCCTTACCATATATGTGACCACTAATCAATTTCCCTTACCTAGCTTATCAACAAAAATATTGAAGAACTCATTGACAAGACTCATGACCCTGACAAATTCCTAGAACAATTGCACAATAATTCTCATAGGTTTAACTAATGGAGACATCAGTACCAAAACTATTCTCTGGTTGTAGAGATCAGGTGCTTGCCAACATTACAAACTCTCTTGACAAGTACTCTCTTTCACCACTCCTCTAACAATAATCCTCTCTCTATTATCTTCATCTCCATTTTATTCTTTGATCAAACTTATTTCTTTTTTGTTATTTGATTTGACTCTTTTGTTTATTGTTTGTCAGATGTTTTATTGTACTACTAGTAGTGGCCTAACTATGATAGCTAGAGAGTATTTAAGAAGTCTTCTGTAACATAAATAGGGCAGTGAAACACTATCATGCTCACAAACAACCTATCCTTGATTAAAAAAAAATCCTCATATCTTCACTACCTTGGGTAAACTCTTAGTCTTCATGACTTCATGTCAACAAAAAGGGAGATAACTCCCCAAAACAAATTTGAGATATTTGTAAGACTCTAACCAAGACAACTTAAGCCTACTCCAAGTCTAAGTTGACAAGGAGAACTCAATGGAGTTCCCATTAGATTTTGTACACTACTTATACAACTACTACATGATCTGTGTACTACTTTTCCACACTCATCATGTGACTCCATTCATGTGACATGATCATGTGACATCACCACCTGCCATGTGATATATGATATTGACATGTGATACTTTCCTGTACTACTTCCTTGTGTAGTAAGTCCAAATAAGAAAAGAAAAGAAATATAAATAATAACTTAGCCATTTTGCCAAGTCATGACAATATTGGCAAGTAAGGTGATGAGGTGTGGTATAAGGGACAAAGTGAAAGGGTTGAAAGACCAAGTAGGAAATAACATTTGTGGAATATAGTGGGTACAAGTACAAGAGAATAAAGACCTAGGAGAACCAAGGACAAGGATTTATCTCAGGGGAGCAACTGAGTAATGTGTGGTGTGGAAATTGTTTTAAAGCATGGAAGTGGATGAATAATAGAGCAGAGATAGGAAGAGGAAGTAAAGTTAAATGTATGAAGTGTGGAAGGACCACAACAAGAAGAGTTATAAATAAGATGATATAAAAGGGAGTTGATATGCTAACCTCTTGGGTGGTTATAGATTAGATCAATGTAAATGTAGACAAATAGTAAAAACTATATAAGTAGTTGAGCAATCAATCAAAGAACTCCATTAAGTTCTCTTTGTAACTCTCAAAGAGTCTGTTCTCTAAGTCATTGCAACTGAGTTGCACAGCATTCTTTTTTCCTTCTGCCATTCTCCTTTCCATCTCCTTTAGTTCCTTTCCCAATATTCCTGATTGAACCTCTTATTGGCCCAAGCATATAGTATTTTTGCCATATATACCCAGCAATTCTTTCATACAATGGGTCCCTTACCATATTCTTCTTCAAATTTCTCTACTAAATCCCTTGTGTTCCCCAAATTTTCCCTTAGCTTCCTAGTGTCTTCTTTTACCATATACTTCTTCTATCACACCAGATACCTATCCTTTCCTCTTTTACTCAATACTATCTCTACTTTGTATTCTTCTTCTCCTTCAATTACTACTGGGAGAGAATATTCTTTTTGCTGCCCTTCTACTTGATCCTTGTACTTTTGTACTCTACTAACTGCTGGATATATTTTTACTGTCTCTAGAAGTTCTAATTCAGTCACATTTGTCAAGATAATTCTTTTAACTTGATAAAGTCCAACAAATCACTCCATTAGTTTTTCTGATCACCTTCTTTGCATCTGGGATTTCAGATCCTTGATGCTTAAAAGTACCCAGTTGCATACCGTATACTTTTCTGGCTTGCTCCTATTTCTATCTGCATATTTTCTCATCTCTTCCTCAGGACCGCCTCTGCTTCTTCATGTACCTCTTTCATCCTCTTTGCAAATTCCTCTGCACTTTCAAACGTCCTCTTCTTCTACATCTCAAATCCGATATGCAGATCCCGTTTATTGTTCATTTTGAATGGTGATACTTTTGAGTTGGATGTACTACTTCTTGCTTCCAAAGTTTCCCGCAGATCAGTGACTCCAAATCCACGTGTTGAGCGAGCCAGGCTTTGAAGTGACATATTGTTCATCTACATCAGGGCAGGCGAGATCCTGGGTAGCGGCGGTACGCCATCACCCCGCTTTGTGGGTTCAAAGCTAGATAATCGATCAACTGGTCCATACATGAAACGTATATGGTACTCACAATCGTTGAGAGCAGCTTCTGGAGTCCATGGCGTGGAAAAAAGACGACGAGACAGTGTCTCTTTATCAACGCCGAAAGTCTCCAGTACGACCTTATTGGAAACAAAAGCGTTCACGGCTACCTCGCCGATAACGGGAGTCCAGGGAATGCCTCCACTCCATGAAAAACCTTGAACGTGAGGAATGCATCCTCCGAATGGGATGGATGAGCTGCAATGAATGAGACTGTCATCGATTCCAAGCCCTTTCGGACAATTAGATTTCACCTGATAGTACTATTGATAGATGAAGCGCACCTTCTCGGCTATTCAGACTACTTCTAGCACATTCCGGACAGTTGCAATAGAAAACCAGAGCCTGGCAAGCAGTTCGTCCAATGCAAATATCCATTGTATTAGAACAGGATTCTCATCTGAGCTCTTGAATGTTCGCTGCAGAGCGAGAAACATTGGGATACCAGCGACGAGTCCTCGGGTTGGAACTTGTGCTTGCACTATTCGGAGCAGGATGAAGAAAAACACTTGTTTTAGTTGCTTGCAAGAGAGGTCCATCCGCCAGCTTTTGCGCCCGTTTTGTTCCATCGGGATCGGGACAGTCACCATATTTAGGCATCTCGTGAGAGATATAACCTGCAAGAGCGTTAGTGTATTCCAATCGAACGGCGGAATCTCTGTCGCAGATTAAGCTCAAGGTGTCCTGCAAGACATCAGGAGTAACTCGGTTCCTCCTAGCCACACAGTTATCTTGACTCAGGTCTCGACTCGAGCGATCAGCGAGTTGCGGATAATTCGGTCTGGACAGCGCGACGGTCGTATGTCGGACACTGGCAAAATTCGGCGAGTGTAGGAGAGATTGGCACTTTATCACTGACATCAATAGCTCTGTGCTTATAAACTTAATGCAGCTCGACCAAAAGAACGCACGTACTGCTCATTGAGTTCCGATACCTCTGACTGAAGCAAGATGAAGATGATTGAGTTGAGAATGACAGCTACTTGTGCTCGAAACTAGACGAAGTTGTTGAACAGAGCCTCTGGATTCAGTGCAGCCGTCACAGCCGAAAGTCCAACCAAACGCGTGCTGCAGCTACACGAGAAGGGTCCAGACAACTTCTCCGGTACGTGTACTGACCGGTTTGGGGTCCCAATGTCAGCGATGTCGCTTCGGCTGAGGGAGGCAAAGATACGAAAGGTGGAAAGGTAGCTTGCAGCCAATGCGCTATCAGCACCTATCGGATGACCGTCAGTGTATGTGGTCCAAACAGTAAACTCAACGCGAGGAGAGCATTTGTAAGAAGTGTGAGTGAAGTGCTATGTCATGAACGCCCGTGGGAACAATTCAAAACGCACATTGCCATAAGTCACTCAGTAGGTGACAAGTTGATATAGCCTAACCATCTGTTCGCTTGCCTATATCCGAGTGTGTAATCGGATTGTGTTCATTCTTGAGGCTGCACAGCAGTCCCTTGTCGAGTTCCCTTATAGTGGGCTTCAAATTTATCGCCTGGACTTCATAATCTGAGTGTCTATATTTGCGAGACATGGAACGTTCCAACATACTTTCTTCCTTTTTCTCTGGGCGTCAGAGGACTCTGTTGGCTGTGAGAATGGTGCCGAGTCTTCTTTGAGATTGATTTTCTGGCAATTTTAGGAATATAGCGCTCTATTTAAAGTATAAAAGAATGAATTGAGTGCTAGGCGCGAAAGACAATGACACTTTGATTCACGGGCGGCGCCAGTTTTGGACATGACTGTGACAACAATCACATAGTCACATAGTGACACAACTTTTATTGCAATTGTTTAAATTTCTCCCAATACCCCTATCCTGGTCCTATTGCTGAATGCACCTTTTGTCGATACATGACTTCAATACGAACTTGCCAAGATGCTATAGATAATCTTAACAGCCTTCAGTCCAATGTTTCAATGCTGGAAACTGTATGTGCCTCCAGCGGATGATGTGTTCTAACATCTTCGCGGTGGAGGTGATCAAGGCTATCAAGACAGTAGAATTACCGTCTGAGTCGTGCGGGGCAGACGACGGAAGTTGATGTTGTTTCTGTCGACGTTTCTGCTGCTGTTCGGAGCGCCTGAGGGACAGAAAACTGAGTTTTTGCCGAATATGACAAGGAGAAGCAGTGACTACATTCTGGGCCATTGGCAGGTGTTTCTTCGGAGAACGACCTATTGCATGGGAAAAAAGCCAGACACGACAGATAGTTTGCGACGCAGAGGAAGATCTGAAGGGGTCTGGGGTAGGGACAGCTGCTCATTGGAGTATTTCTGAAAGAGATCCTGGCGAAGACGGTAGTCGCGCTGGGCAGTGAATACAGCAATGAAGATGTACGTTATGAGTTGCTGGGCATGGGCAGCAGCGAGATCGTTGAGGCGACTGGCAAGGGATGTCATCAGAGAGAGAGGAAAGCGGTCTTCTTGTCACGACACTTAGTGGGCCACCTGGTGTTGAGGAAAACACCCTCACCGTCTCCGCTGTCGCCTACGCCCTTTTCTTCGTCGGTAACGACGCCAACGCCTGTCGCCTGAGCCTCGACTCCGATGCCCTCCTCACCGCCATACCCAGCCTGTCCGACCTCTGGGATTCAAACGCTGCTCTCATCTATCTCTCCTGGTACGTATTCTGTGTCCTTGCATGGGTCATCCTTCCAGGCAACTGGGCACCACTCTCCGCGACGGCAGCAAGAAAAAATACAAAACCATGGTACGACACCCAACGACCCACTAACCTGTCTTGACGTTCTCAACATTCGTACTCGCGTTCGGCATCGTGCGTATATCATGCTATAATTGATTGGGATGCCCCATCAGCCAGAAATGAGGAGTCTGGTGCCACGTTTTGTCTTCATGAACTTGAGTTCTGAAAAGCGCCTGAGAAGGTTTTTGGGAAAGAGAAGGGATGAAAAGCAAGATACCTCGTTGGATGTCCCTTGACATGCCTATCTCCTCCGATGCTCATGTGCTGCTCTCCGTGGTGACCTCGTCACGGCCCTCGTTTGGTCCCTTCCGACCCTGTTTGACGCACCCATCACCTACTTCTATGTTTGCTATTTGACATTGGCTGAATCACCTCAGATATGGCGATGATTGGATCAGATACAAGAAACCAGTGCCGTATCGATTGATTAAAGGCCTGGGCTATCATGGCCGTGCTTTGATACCGTATATATGATTAGATAAATAACTTGTACGTCGAATATATCAGTTAGATCGAAAAGTCGAGCCTACGCTCCACCACATCTCACATCCACGCTTGTGTGGCATCGCTGTTCTTTGACAACCGCCGATGACATAGCCATGAAGACAATTGACTATCTCGATGTCATCTACAAGGAAGATGAATGTAAACTCGGGTCATAGATATAGGTATTCAATGTTGTAAGAGAGGCAGAACAGACAAAATGTCAAATGCACGGTAATTCACTTTCTATACTGAACCTTAGTTATCATGTTATAATCACTTATTCACATATATTATATAAAGGAGAAAAAAAGAATTGTCTATTGATGACAATAATTAACACCCAGAAAAGTATATCTACGACGACTGGACATGCTGTTAGCTTCAGCTCCATGGAGCTTACTAGGCTCCCGACCCACGTCAAGGGCGCATGACAGGTCACTGCGTCAAGGTGACCCGACCAGGAGAACAAAGTTGACAGACCACGCACCTAG
>Ga0153961_1000254_pt1 | contig 15736 bp, 15 predicted proteins | sample TSFL045MetaG_FD_104748 | JGI IMG/M metagenome (GOLD analysis project Ga0153961, IMG submission 104748) | Attine ant fungus gardens microbial communities from Florida, USA - TSFL045 MetaG | ecosystem: Host-associated > Fungi > Mycelium > Unclassified | place: USA: Florida, Withalacochee...
GCTGGCAACCAGCAATGGCCAGCTGAAGCTGCTGATGAACAATGGCTTAATCAGCCGCAGCCTGATGGAGATCGCCGGGCTAAACGTCGGCAACTACGTGGTCGGCAAGCTGTTTGGCGACGACGAGGTGCGCATCAACTGCGCCGCGACGGATGTGAAACTGCAAAACGGCGTTGCGACGCCGAACCTGTTTGTGTTTGACACTGAGAATGCGGTCATCAACGTCACCGGCAACGCCAACTTCGCCAGCGAGCGCCTGGATCTTTCCATTAATCCGGAGAGCAAAGGCATCCGTATCGTGACGCTGCGTTCGCCGCTTTACGTTCGCGGCACCTTTAAAAATCCAGACGCTGGCGTTAAAGCCGGGCCGCTGCTGGCGCGCGGCGCGGCCGCCGTCGCACTCGGCACCGTCGTCGGCCCTGCCGCCGCGCTGCTGGCGCTGATCAGCCCAAGCGATAACGAGGATAACCAGTGCAGCAACGTGCTGCAGCAGATGAAAAGCAAAAAGTAATCAGCTGCGGTAGAGCACTTTAATGATGTGATAGCCAAATGCGGTTTTCACCGGCCCGAAAGGTTTTATCAGCGGGCAGGTGAAGACCGCTTTATCGAAGGCCGGCACCATCTGACCTTGTCGAAACTCGCCTAAATCGCCGCCGTTGCGTCCGGAAGGACAGGTAGAGTGTTTCTTCGCCAGCTGCTGAAAACTGGCGCCCTTTTCCAGCTTCGCCAGCAGCTCGTTAGCCAGCGCTTCCTCTTTCACCAGGATGTGTAAAGCCGCCGCGGTTTTCGCCATGATAGTCCTCTGATTGTGTATACTGGCCGCCCATTATTTCATCCTCCTCCCTTTTTACTGAGCGATTTTTTACTATGCGTTTAAACCCCAGCCAACAACGCGCCGTCGAGTTTGTTACCGGCCCCTGTCTGGTGCTGGCGGGAGCGGGATCGGGCAAAACCCGCGTCATCACCAATAAGATTGCCCATCTGATCCGTGAGTGCGGCTATCAGGCGCGCCATATCGCAGCGGTGACCTTTACCAATAAAGCCTCGCGCGAGATGAAAGAGCGCGTCGCCCAGACGCTGGGCAAAAAAGAGGCGCGCGGCCTGATGATTTCTACCTTCCATACGCTGGGGCTGGAGATCATCAAGCGCGAATATGCCGCGCTGGGCATGAAGTCCAACTTTTCGCTATTCGACGATACCGACCAGATGGCGCTGCTGAAAGATTTGACGCAGCCGTGGCTGGAAGAGGACAAGACGCTGCTGCAGCAGCTGATCTCCACCATTTCCAACTGGAAGAACGATTTGATCGATCCGCCGCGCGCCGCCGCGCTGGCGCGCAGCGAGCGCGACAATATTTTCGCCCACTGCTACAGCCTCTACGATCGGCATCTGAAATCGTGCAATGTGCTCGACTTCGACGATTTAATCCTGCTGCCGACGCTGCTGCTGCAGCGCAATCAGGAGGTACGGGAGCGCTGGCAGCAGCGCATTCGCTATCTGCTGGTGGATGAGTATCAGGACACCAACACCAGCCAGTATGAGCTGGTGAAGCTGCTGGTGGGCGCGCGAGCGCGCTTTACCGTGGTCGGGGATGACGACCAGTCGATCTACTCCTGGCGCGGCGCGCGGCCGCAGAATCTGGTGCTGCTGAAAGAGGATTTTCCGGCGCTGGAAGTGATCAAGCTGGAGCAGAACTACCGCTCGTCGCAGCGTATCCTGAAGGCGGCGAATATCCTGATCGCCAACAACCCGCACGTCTTCGAAAAGCGACTTTTCTCCGAGCTCGGTCTCGGCAGCGAACTCAAAGTGCTGACCGCGAACCATGAGGATCACGAGGCGGAGCGCGTAACCGGCGAGCTGATCGCACACCATTTCATCAATAAAACGCAGTATAAAGATTACGCGATTCTCTATCGCGGCAACCACCAGTCGCGCGTGTTTGAAAAGATGCTGATGCAGAACCGCATTCCTTATCGCATCTCTGGCGGCACTTCGTTTTTCTCTCGTCCGGAGATCAAGGATCTGCTCGCCTATCTGCGCGTGCTCACCAACCCGGACGACGACAGCGCCTTTTTGCGCATCGTCAACACGCCGCGTCGCGAGATTGGCCCGGCAACGCTGCAGAAGCTGGGCGAGTGGGCGAACCTGCGCAATAAGAGCCTGTTTAACGCCAGCTTTGACGTCGGCCTTGGACAGACGCTAAGCGGGCGCGGCCTGGAACACCTGCAGCGCTTTACCCACTGGCTGCAGGAGATCGTGCAGATGACCGAGCGCGAGCCGGTCAATGCGGTACGCGATCTGATCCGCGGCATCGACTACGAAAGCTGGCTGTTCGAAACCTCGGGCAGCCCAAAAGCGGCCGAAATGCGCATGAAGAACGTCAATACGCTGTTTCAGTGGATGACGGAGATGCTTGAGGGCAGCGATATCGACGAGCCGATGACGCTGACGCAGGTGGTGACGCGCTTTACGCTGCGCGACATGATGGAGCGCGGCGAGAGCGACGAAGAGCTCGATCAGGTACAGCTGATGACGCTGCACGCCTCGAAGGGGCTGGAGTTTCCCTACGTTTTTCTGGTCGGCATGGAAGAAGGGCTGCTGCCGCATCAGAGCAGCATCGATGAGAACAACATCGAAGAGGAGCGCCGCCTGGCCTACGTCGGCATCACCCGCGCGCAGAAAGAGCTCACCTTTACGCTCTGCCGCGAACGTCGCCAGTACGGCGAGCTGGTGCGTCCGGAGCCGAGCCGCTTCCTGCTCGAGCTGCCGCAGGATGATGTCGTCTGGGAAACCGAGCGCAAGGTCGTCAGCGCCGAGGAGCGGATGAAAACCGGACAAACGCGGGTCGCCGGGCTGCGGGCGATGCTGGAGAAGGCGAAAAAGGGCTAAGCGTTCCGTTGCTTTGATTTGCTTTATCGGATGGTCACTGGCTAAATAAGATACTATTAGTAGTGCTTTTAAAGGCGCTATTATTAGTGTCTTTAGAATTATCCTCTTTTAGTCCACGCTATTAGCTCAAGGGGTTAACCGATGCCTTTTACTATTCTGGCCAATACAGCAGCCAGTATCACCGATTTAAAACGTGATCCTATGGGAACAATCCGTTCCGCTGAGGGCGAAACCATTGCCATACTCAATCGTAATGAACCCGCTTTCTACTGCGTACCGCCTGCTGTCTACGCTTATTTGATGGAGCTGGCGGAGGATGCCGAACTAGGACGCCTGGTTGACGAGCGATTGGCTGAGTTGCCTGATGCGAAAGAGATTTCGCTCGATGACTTATAAACTTAAATTTATTCCCTCCGCTGAAAAGGAGTGGAAAAAACTGGGTCATACCATTCGAGAGCAGTTCAAGAAAAAGCTGGCCGAGCGGTTAGTAAATCCGCGCATTCCTGCTGCTCAACTTCATGGCCGTAAAGATCAGTATAAAATTAAACTCAGGGCTACCGGTTACAGGCTAGTTTATTTGGTTGAGGATGAAACCATCACGGTCATCGTTCTGGGCATAGGGAAAAGGGATGGCGGCCAGGTCTATCTGAATGCTGCAGATCGCTCAGTGTAAACGGCTATTTTGAATAACCGTAATAGCCATGCCTTAAGATATTTGCAGCAGCCAGTGCACATAGGACTGGTAATGGCTCTCCTGCTCCAGCAGCTCGGCGCGCAGCGGATGCGCTTCCAGCCAGCCTGCCGGCAGCGTGAGATGCAGCGTATCGTCGTCAGCCTGTAAGCGCACCGCAGGCAGCGTATCGTCGCGACGACGGCTGGAGAAGATGATTGCCAGCCGCAGCAGACGGCAGAGGCGTTCGGCAAGACGCGGCGGAAGGGCGTTTTGCTGCGTCAACAGCGCTAGATCAATGCTGCCGCCCTGGTTTTGCAGCAGGCAGGCCAGCAGTTTTTTCTGCGCAGGCGTAAAGCCTGGGAGATCGAGATGGCGCACCAGGTAGGCGGCGTGCTGCGGAGCCTGGCGGAAGTCGACGCTCAGGCCGATTTCGTGTATCGCGCTGGCGCTGAGCAGCAGCTCGCGACAGCGCCGATCCAGTTTCCATACGGCGCTGACCTGGCGAAAAAAAACGTCGGCCAGCTGACGCACGCGCTCTGCCTGTTCTACGTCAATAGAAAAACGTCGCTGAACGTTCTGCAGCGTGCGGCTGCGGATATCGCGATCGACCGGCAGATGCAGCATGCCGTAAACCAACCCCTCGCGCAGCGCGCCGCCGGCCAGCGTCATGCTTTCAATGCCGAGCTCCTGGAATACCGCAATCAGGATAGACAGCCCGCTGGGAAAAACCAGCGCGCGCTCCAGGGTTAATCCTTCGATCTCCAGTTCTTCCAGCTTGCCGCACTGAATGGCGCGCTGTTTAAGCTGTTGCAGCTTACTCAGGGTGATGCGTTCATCCATGCCCTGCGCCACCATAATCTCCTGCAGCGCCTGCACGGTGCCGGAGGCGCCGACGCAGGCTTCCCAACCGTGCGCGCGCAGCGCTGAGGCAACAGGGCGGATCATATCGCACGCGGCCTGCTCGGCGGCGTCAAAATTCTCTTTCGCCAGATGTCGGTCGCTAAAGAAGCGTTCAAGCCAGGTAACGCAGCCCATAGGCAGGCTAAACAGCACGGAGGCGTGCGAGCCGTCGCCGGTGGCCAGCTCGGTGCTGCCGCCGCCGATATCGACCACCAGCCGCTTGTCCGAGCCGCCTGTGGTGTGCGCAACGCCCTGATAAATAAGGCGCGCTTCCTCTTCGCCGCTGATTACGTTAATCGTGCAGCCCAGGATCTGCTGTGCGGTAAACAGGAATTCGCTGGCATTGGCCGCCAGGCGCAGCGTGGCGGTCGCGACCACGCGGATCTGCTCGGAAGGAATATCCTGCAGCTGTTCGGAGAAGAGCTTCAGACACTCCCAGCCGCGCGCCATCGCCTCAACGGAGAGATGATTATTTTTGTCCAGGCCGGCAGCCAGACGCACCTTGCGCTTAATGCGCGCCACGGTCTGAATGCTTCCGGAAACTTCGCGCACCACCAGCATATGGAAGCTGTTGGATCCCAGATCAATCGCAGCATAAAGTGACGATGCGCTTAGCATAATGTGGATTAACCTGAACGTTTACGGTTGTTGTTACGCGGCGCTCCACGACGATTCGCGCTGTTGCCGCCGCGGCGCGGACCGTTGCCGGTGCGGGCGCGAGCCAGGCGTTTCGGCGGCGGCAGGTCGTCCATCAGCGCGTCGCTGTTGTATTTGCTCACCGGAATACTGTGGCCGATATATTCTTCAATCGCCGGCAGATTCAGCGCGTACTCTTCACAGGCCAGGCTGATAGAGTGTCCGCTTGCGCCCGCGCGGCCGGTACGGCCGATGCGGTGAACGTAATCTTCGCGATCGTCAGGCAGATCGTAGTTAAAGACGTGCGTAACGGCAGGAATATGCAGGCCGCGCGCCGCCACGTCGGTCGCCACCAGAATATCGACGTCGCCCTTGGTGAAGTCGTCCAGAATGCGCAGGCGCTTCTTCTGCGGCACGTCGCCGGTCAGCAGGCCGACGCGATGGCCGTCCGCCGCCAGATGGCCCCAGATATCTTCGCAGCGATGCTTAGTGTTGGCGAAGACGATAGCGCGATCCGGCCACTCTTCTTCCAGCAGCGTCTGCAGCAGGCGCATTTTTTCTTCGTTTGAAGGGTAGAAAAGCTCTTCTTTAATACGGTGGCCTGTTTTCTGCTCTGGCTCCACCTCAACGTACTCGGCGTTGTTCATGTGTTCAAAAGCCAGTTCGCGCACGCGCCAGGAGAGCGTGGCGGAGAAAAGCATGCTCAGGCGCTGCGTCGCAGGCGGCATGCGGCGGAACAGCCAGCGGATATCTTTAATAAAGCCGAGGTCGAACATGCGGTCGGCTTCGTCCAGCACCAGCACCTGAATCGCGCCGAGGTTAATGTGGTTCTGTTTCGCGTAATCGATCAGACGGCCGGTAGTGCCGACCAGGATGTCGACGCCGTCCGCCAGCACTTTCAGCTGCTTGTCGTATCCGTCGCCGCCGTAAGCCAGCCCCAGCTTCAGACCGGTGGCCTGCGCCAGCGGTTCGGCGTCGGCATGGATCTGCACCGCCAGTTCGCGCGTCGGCGCCATAATCAACGCGCGTGGCTGATTGATCTGACGGCCTTCCTGGGCAGGGTGAGTGAGAAGATGATGAAACGTCGACGTCAGAAACGCCATCGTTTTGCCGGTACCGGTTTGCGCCTGGCCTGCGACATCACGCCCTGAGAGCGTAAAGGGCAGGGCTAACGCCTGAATAGGCGTGCAGTGATGAAAGCCTTTTTTATCAAGGGCTTCCACGACCAGAGGGTGCAGGGCGAAGTCGGAAAACTTCTGTTCTGTTAAGTGTGTTTTGCTCATAGTGTGGTAGAATATCAGCTTACTATCGCTTTACGAAAGCGTATCCGATGAAATAAAGTCAACCTTCGTTGGTAAACTTTACGCCAATTCGCCAGGCATAATCTTGTGGAGTAATACATGAGCAGCGATAAAATCGTTCACCTCACCGATGACAGTTTCGATGCAGACGTGCTGAAAGCAGAAGGTGTCACACTGGTAGATTTCTGGGCTGAATGGTGTGGTCCTTGCAAAATGATCGCCCCGATTCTCGATGAAATTGCCGAAGAGTACGACGGTAAGCTCACTATCGCCAAGCTGAACATTGACGATAACCCGGGCACCGCGCCGAAGTACGGCATCCGCGGCATCCCGACGCTGCTGCTGTTCAAAAACGGTGAAGTCGCCGCGACCAAAGTCGGCGCGCTGTCTAAAAGCCAGCTGAAAGAGTTCCTGAACGCCAACCTGGCGTAAGGACGAGAACGTTCGGCGGTGGCGAATTTTCTTCCACTGCTGGACGTTCGCATTTTAGCGTGCTAAGTTACTTTCACTGCATTACGCACTTACCTTGTAGTTTGCATCTTAACGTTTTCCTTTGTTAAACCCTGAAGCACGTTCCGTATACAGCGTTTAGCAATTCTGACGGTTAGCACCAACTTTGGCATCGCATTTCAACCGTCTCTCTCGCTTCCAGTCGCCATCCCTGACGATGATCGTCGAGAAGAGTTGAAAGCGCCATTAACAGGCATGGAATATTAAGCCATACCATTCACGACCAACATTTCGAGAATTACCCCGAGTTTAAGAACCCATCACTATGAATCTTACCGAATTAAAGAATACGCCGGTTTCTGAGCTGATAACCCTCGGCGAAAATATGGGGCTGGAAAACCTGGCGCGCATGCGCAAGCAGGATATTATTTTCGCCATCCTCAAACAGCACGCGAAAAGCGGCGAGGACATCTTCGGTGATGGTGTGCTGGAGATATTGCAGGACGGATTTGGTTTCCTCCGCTCCGCAGACAGCTCTTACCTCGCCGGTCCCGACGACATCTACGTTTCTCCCAGCCAAATTCGCCGTTTCAACCTTCGCACTGGTGACACCATCTCCGGCAAAATTCGTCCGCCGAAAGAGGGCGAGCGTTACTTTGCGCTGCTGAAGGTCAACGAGGTTAACTACGATAAGCCTGAAAACGCGCGTAATAAGATTCTGTTCGAAAACCTGACGCCGCTGCACGCCAACAGCCGTCTGCGCATGGAGCGCGGCAATGGTTCGACGGAAGACCTTACCGCGCGCGTGCTGGATCTGGCTTCGCCGATCGGCCGCGGCCAGCGTGGTCTGATTGTCGCGCCGCCGAAAGCGGGTAAAACCATGCTGCTGCAGAATATCGCGCAGAGCATCGCCTACAACCATCCAGACTGCGTGCTGATGGTGCTGCTGATCGACGAACGTCCGGAAGAAGTGACCGAGATGCAGCGTCTGGTCAAAGGCGAAGTCATCGCCTCTACCTTCGATGAACCGGCTTCACGCCACGTTCAGGTTGCCGAAATGGTGATCGAGAAGGCGAAGCGTCTGGTTGAACACAAGAAAGACGTGATCATCCTGCTCGACTCCATTACTCGCCTGGCGCGCGCCTACAACACCGTGGTGCCGGCATCAGGCAAAGTGCTGACCGGTGGTGTCGACGCCAACGCCCTGCATCGTCCGAAGCGCTTCTTCGGCGCCGCGCGTAACGTGGAAGAGGGCGGCAGCCTGACCATCATCGCGACCGCGCTGGTTGATACCGGTTCGAAGATGGATGAAGTGATTTACGAAGAGTTTAAAGGCACCGGTAACATGGAGCTGCACCTCGCACGTAAAATCGCTGAGAAGCGCGTCTTCCCGGCTATCGACTACAACCGCTCCGGTACGCGTAAAGAAGAGCTGCTTACTTCCCAGGAAGAGCTGCAGAAGATGTGGATCCTGCGCAAGATTATTCACCCGATGGGCGAAATCGACGCGATGGAATTCCTCATCAACAAACTGGCGATGACCAAAACCAACGACGAATTCTTCGATATGATGAAGCGCTCGTAATCCCGCACCGGCTAAGCGAGACGGAAAAACCGACTTTTTTAGCCTAAATGCGCAGGAAATCGCCCTAACGCCACGTCTTAACGTGGCGTTTTTTATTTGTGCGCATTAGGATTACCGCTGGCAGGAGCATTTATAATGACTGCGGCGGCAGTGCGCAAAAAGCAACCATGCGCGCGTGGTCGGAAGCAGAATTCGGACTCGGGATGAAAGGCAAAAACATGCAGTTTGTTTATCCTGTCCCTGATTTTAGCTGAGAGCGTTAAACGTGAATTTACTCACTATGAGTACTGAGCTGGGCCTTACTTTTCTATTTTCTTTGGTCTTTATCTTTTTTGCGCGCAAGGCGGCTAAAAAAATAGGTCTGGTCGATACGCCCAATTCCCGTAAACGTCATCACGGCGCCATCCCGCTGGTCGGCGGCATTTCCGTTTACGCCGGCATCTGCTTTATGTTTCTTATCACCCGCTTCTACCTGCCGCACGCCACGCTTTATCTTACCTGCGCCGGTCTGCTGGTGCTGGTCGGCGCGCTCGACGACCGCTTCGATATCAGCGTAAAAATCCGCGCCGTGGTGCAGGCCGCTGTGGCGGTAGCGATGATGGTCGGCGCCAAACTCTATCTGCTCAGCCTCGGCTTTATTATTGGCCCGGTAGAGCTGGTGGTCGGGCCGTTCGGCTACGTGCTGACGCTGTTCGCCGTCTGGGCGGCGATTAACGCCTTTAATATGGTGGACGGCATCGACGGCCTGCTGGGCGGACTCTCATCGGTCACCTTTGCGGCAATGGGCATAATTCTCTGCTTCGACGGTCAGTTCAGCCTCGCCGTATGGTGCTTTGCAATGATCGCCGCCACGCTGCCCTATATTCTGCTCAATCTCGGCTTTCTCGGCCGCCGCTACAAAGTCTTTATGGGCGACGCCGGCAGCACCATGATTGGCTTCACCATTATCTGGATCCTGCTGGAAACCACGCAGGGATTGAGTCATCCGATTACGCCCGTCACTGCGCTCTGGCTGATCGCCATTCCGCTGATGGATATGGTGGCGATTATGTATCGCCGCCTGCGCAAAGGCATGAGCCCTTTTTCCGCCGACCGGCAGCATATCCACCATTTGATCATGCGCGCCGGCTTCACCTCGCGCCAGGCGTTTGTGTTGATCACCGTGGCGGCCGCGATTCTCGCCGGCATCGGCGTGCTCGGCGAGTACCTCGCCTTTATCCCCGAATGGGTGATGCTGGTGCTGTTTATGGTGGCGTTTATGTTTTACGGCTACTGCCTGAAACACGCCTGGCGCGTGGCGCGCCTGATCCGTCGTATAAAGCGTCGTATGAACGCTCACCGCGACGCTAAGAAAAAATTACCCTGATAAGGATTGCCTTGTGATGACCTCTGAGGTTGCAGATAACGAACTGGATATTCGCGGCCTGGGCTGCGCGTTATGGCGCGGTAAGCGCTGGATTATTGGGCTGGCGCTGCTTTTCGCGCTGGTCGCCTGGCTGGCTTCGCTGCTGATGAAACAGGCGTGGAGCACCACGGCGATCACCGATCGCCCTACGGTGAATATGCTCGGCGACTACTACGCGCAGGAGCAGTTTCTGAATAATCTCGACGTGCGCAACAATACGCTCAATCTGGCGGCGCCCTCGCCGACCATCATGGATGAGGTCTATCAGGAATTTATTATGCAGCTGGGCGCCTGGGATACGCGCCGCGACTTCTGGCAGCAGACGGAGTATTACAAAAGCCGCCGCTCAGGCAACGCCCATAACGACGCCGCGCTGCTTGACGATATGGTCGCCAATATCCAGTTTCTGCCCGCCGACGCGGCGCGCAATACGCGCGACAGCGTTAAGCTCATCGCGGAAACCGCAGGGGATGCCAACAACCTGCTGCGTCAGTATATCGCCTTTGCCAGCGAGCGCGCGGCGCGCCACCTTAACGGCGAGCTGAAAGGCGCATGGCAGGCGCGCAGCGAGCAGCTGCAGGCGCAGGTGAAGCGTCAGGAAGATGTGGCGAACGCCGTTTTCCAGCGTCAGCAGCATCGTCTGCAGCAGGCGTTGAAGGTCGCCAGCCAGCAGGGCATCCATGAAAACCGCTCGCGCGACGCACGCGAACCGATCGCCGACAGCGACCTCTTCCTGCTGGGCGAGCCGCAGCTGCAGGCGCAGCTGGAAACCCTGCAGGCGACCGGCCCAAACTACGATATCAGCTATGATCAGAACAGGGCGATGCTCACCACGCTGAGCGCTGGCCCGACGCTAAACCGCACCTTCCAGACCTACCGCTATCTGCGTACGCCGGAAGAGCCGGTTTCGCGCGACAGCCCGCGCCGCCTGTTTATGATGATTATGTGGGGCGCGTTAGGCGCATTGACGGGCGCAGGCGTGGCGCTGGCGCGTCGTTCCGGCGTCAGATCAGCGAGAGAAACCGCGTGAAAGTGCTAACAGTATTCGGGACTCGCCCGGAGGCGATAAAAATGGCGCCGCTGGTGCAGGCGCTGGCGCAGGATCCTGCGTTTGACTCTCGCCTGTGCGTCACCGCGCAGCACCGCGAAATGCTCGATCAGGTTCTGCGCCTCTTTGCGCTGCAGCCGGATTATGACCTGAACGTAATGCGTCCTGAGCAAGGATTAACGGAGATCACCTGCCGCATTTTACAGGGCATGAAAACCGTGCTGCTCGACTTCAAACCTGATGTGGTGCTGGTGCATGGCGACACGACGACGACGCTCGCCGCCAGCCTGGCGGCCTTTTATCAGCAGATCCCGGTCGCCCATGTTGAGGCGGGACTGCGCACCGGCGATTTGACCTCGCCGTGGCCGGAAGAGGGCAACCGCAAGCTGACCGGCCATCTTGCCCGGTTGCACTTTACCCCGACCGAACGCTCGCGCCAGAACCTGCTGGCGGAAAATTTGCCCGACGCGCGCATCTTCGTCACCGGCAATACGGTGATCGACGCGCTGCTGTGGGTGCGCGATCGGGTTATCGCCGATCCCGGCCTTAATGCGCAGCTCGCCGACTGTTATCCCTTCCTCGACAGCGAGAAGAAGCTGGTGCTGGTTACCGGCCATCGTCGTGAAAGCTTCGGCGAAGGCTTTGAGCGCATCTGCAGCGCGCTGGCGCGCATCGCCCGTCAGCATCCCGACGCGCAGATCGTCTATCCGGTGCACCTCAACCCCAACGTCAGCGAGCCGGTTAACCGCATTCTGAGCGGCATCGACAATATCGTGCTGATCGAGCCGCAGGAGTATCTGCCCTTCGTCTGGCTGATGAACCGGGCCTGGCTGATCCTGACTGATTCCGGCGGCATTCAGGAAGAGGCGCCTTCGCTGGGCAAACCGGTGCTGGTGATGCGCGACGCAACGGAACGACCTGAAGCGGTCGACGCAGGCACCGTGAAGCTGGTCGGCACCGACGTGGAAAAAATCGTGGCCGAAGTCAGCCTGCTGTTGACCGACGAGGCGGCCTGGCAAACCATGAGCCGCGCGCACAACCCTTACGGCGACGGCAACGCCTGTCAGCGCATTCTGCAAGCCTTAAAAGATACCCGAGTTGACCTATGAGCTTTGACACCATTTCCGTAATTGGACTGGGCTATATTGGGCTGCCGACCGCAGCCGTTTTCGCGTCGCAAAAGAAAACCGTTGTGGGAGTTGATGTTAACGCCCGCGCGGTAGAAACCATTAATCGCGGAGCGATCCATATTGTTGAACCGGCGCTGGATAAAGTGGTTCATGACGCTGTTACCCAGGGGTTTTTGCGCGCCACCACGCAGCCCGAGGCGGCCGATGCTTTCCTGATCGCCGTGCCAACGCCCTTTATGGCGGATCACCAGCCCGACTTGCGCTTCGTTAAGGCAGCGGCGGAATCGATCGCACCGGTGCTCAAAAAGGGCGACCTGGTGATCCTGGAATCCACTTCGCCGGTTGGCACCACGGAGCAGATGGCGGAGTGGCTGGCGGTCACGCGCCCGGATCTGCGTTTCCCGCAGCACGGCGGCACGCCCGATATCTTTATCGCCTACTGTCCGGAGCGGGTGCTGCCGGGCAAAATTATGCAGGAACTGATTCATAACGATCGTGTGATCGGCGGCATGACGCCCGCCTGCTCGGCGCAGGCCAGCGCGCTCTACCGAATTTTTCTGCAGGGCGAGTGCGTGGAGACCAACGCGCGCACGGCGGAGCTATGCAAGCTGACGGAAAACAGCTTCCGCGACGTTAATATCGCTTTCGCCAATGAGCTATCGCTGATTTGCGCCGATCAGGGGATTAACGTCTGGGAACTGATCGCGCTGGCGAACCGCCATCCGCGAGTCAATATTCTGCAGCCGGGGCCTGGCGTCGGCGGGCACTGCATTGCGGTCGACCCCTGGTTTATCGTGGCGCAAAACCCGTCGCTGGCGCGGCTGATACGCACCGCGCGTGAGGTGAACGACAGCAAGCCGCACTGGGTGCTGAATCAGGTCAAAACGGCGCTGGCCGACTGCCTGACCCAAAGCGGCAAGCGCGCCGATGAGATCGCGATCGCCTGCTTCGGGCTGGCGTTTAAGCCCAACATCGACGATCTGCGCGAAAGCCCGGCGATGCAGATTGCACAGATGATCGCCGAATGGCATCGCGGCCAGAGCTGGGTGGTAGAGCCGCATATCGCCGCGCTACCCGCCGCGCTTGGCGATAAAGCTACGCTGGTTTCCCGCGAGCAGGCGCTGGCGCAGGCCGATGTGCTGGTGATGCTGGTGGACCACGATCACTTCCGCGCCGTTGACGCGTCGCAGGTCACGCAAAGCTGGATTGTGGATACGCGGGGAGTATGGCGGTGAAACAGTTCTTAATCACCGGCGGCGCAGGTTTTATCGGCTCGGCGCTGGTGCGTTTTCTTATCGAAGAGACGGATCACCGCATCGTTGTGGTCGACAAGCTCAGCTATGCAGGCAATCTCGCCTCGCTGGCGAGCGTTATGCAGGATGCGCGCTTCGCTTTCGAACAGGTGGATATTTGCGATCGTCCGGCGCTGGATGCCGTTTTTGCGCGCTATCAGCCCGACTGCGTCATGCACCTGGCGGCCGAAAGCCACGTCGATCGCTCTATCGACGGCCCGATAGCCTTCGTCGAAACCAATATTGTCGGCACCTATCAGCTGCTGGAGGCGGCGCGCAGCTACTGGAACAGACTTGAAGCAGCGCGACGCGAGGCTTTTATCTTCCACCATATCTCCACCGACGAAGTGTTTGGCGATTTGCAGGATCCGCAGGCGTTTTTTACCGAAACCACGCCCTATGCGCCGAGCAGTCCCTATTCAGCGACCAAGGCCAGCAGCGATCATCTGGTGCGCGCCTGGCTGCGTACCTACGGCCTGCCAGTTATCGTCACTAATTGCTCAAACAACTATGGTCCCTGCCATTTCCCGGAAAAGCTTATTCCGCTCACCATCATCAATGCGCTGGCGGGCAAGCCGCTGCCGGTTTACGGCAACGGCGAGCAAATCCGCGACTGGCTCTATGTCGAGGATCATGCGCGTGCGCTCTATCGCGTCGTGAGCAGCGGCAAGGTTGGCGAAACCTATAATATCGGCGGGCATAATGAGCAGCGTAATATCGACGTGGTCAACACTATCTGCGATTTGCTGGAGCAAATGGCGCCGGAGCGTAAAGCCGGTGGCCTGACGCACTACCGCGATTTGATTACGTTTGTGGCGGATCGTCCCGGTCACGATCGGCGCTATGCCATCGACGCCAGCAAAATTGCGCGCGAGCTGGGCTGGATGCCACAGGAAACGTTCGACAGCGGCATGCGCAAAACCGTGCGCTGGTATCTGGAAAATCAGACATGGTGGCAGGCTATTCTGGACGGGCGCTATCGCGGCGAGCGGCTAGGCCTGGCTGCGTCGCGTTCATGACGGCGTCAGAGGAGCGGAAGCGATGAAAGGTATTATTCTGGCAGGCGGTTCAGGCACGCGTCTTCATCCCATTACGCGGGCGATTTCTAAACAGCTGCTGCCCGTGTACGACAAGCCGATGATCTATTACCCGCTGTCGGTGCTGATGCTGGCGGGCATTCGCGACATTCTGCTGATCACCACGCCCGAGGATCGCGACCATTTTGTGCGCCTGCTGGGCGACGGTAGTGAATTCGGCATCCATCTCAGCTATGCGGTGCAGCCAAGCCCGGACGGACTGGCTCAGGCGTTTATTATCGGCGAGCGCTTTATCGACGGCGATCGCTGCTGTCTGGTATTGGGCGACAACCTCTATTTCGGTCAGGGCTTCAGTCCGAAGCTAAAAAAAGTCGCCGCGCGCGAGCAGGGTGCGACGGTATTTGGTTATCAGGTGATGGATCCTGAACGTTTTGGCGTTGTGGAGTTTGACGAGGCCTTCAACGCGCTCTCTATTGAAGAGAAACCCAGCGCGCCGAAATCGCGCTGGGCGGTAACCGGCCTCTATTTTTACGATAATCAGGTCGTCGAATTTGCAAAGCAGGTGAAACCGTCCGCGCGCGGCGAGCTGGAGATTACCGCCATCAACCAGATGTATCTGGCGCGCGGCCAGCTCTCCGTCGAACTGTTAGGCCGCGGATTCGCCTGGCTCGACACCGGCACGCACGACAGCCTGATCGAGGCCAGCACCTTTGTGCAGACGGTGGAAAAGCGACAGGGTTTCAAAGTCGCTTGTCTGGAGGAGATCGCCTGGCGAAACGGTTGGCTGAGCGACGAGCAGCTGCGCACCGCCGGAGAAGCGCTGACGAAAACCGGCTACGGCCAGTATCTTCTGGATCTGTTACATGCTCGTCCGCGTCAGTATTAATCCGCTGGCGTGGGAAAGCGCCTTTTTCGGCTGTGCGACGGCGCGGCTCGATCTGGACGGCGACCTGCCGCTGAGCGAGGCGCTGCGCCAGCCGGCCGATCTATGGCAGATCAAAGTGCCCGCCGACCGGCTTGAGGCGATCGACGCTCTCTGTCAGCAGGGGTTTCAGCTGGCGGAAGGCGAAGCCGATCTGGCCATCAACATTAAACGCACCGAACGGCAGAGCGGCATCCGCATCGCCCGCGAGTCGCAAATTGGCGCGCTGCGCGCCGCCGCAGCGCAGATCTTCGTACAGAGCCGCTTTCGCGCGCCCTGGTTCGAGGCAGACGCCAGCGCGCGCTTTTACGCTCAGTGGATTGAAAATGCGGTGCGCGGCACCTTTGATCATCAGTGCCTGATCGCCAGCGATGAGGCCGGCGCGCTGCTCGGCTTTATCTCGCTGCGCGAGACGCAAGGCGAGGTGCGCGTCGGGCTGCTGGGCGTGCTGCCGCATGCGCAGGGCAA
>Ga0153961_1000255_pt1 | contig 15725 bp, 8 predicted proteins | sample TSFL045MetaG_FD_104748 | JGI IMG/M metagenome (GOLD analysis project Ga0153961, IMG submission 104748) | Attine ant fungus gardens microbial communities from Florida, USA - TSFL045 MetaG | ecosystem: Host-associated > Fungi > Mycelium > Unclassified | place: USA: Florida, Withalacochee...
CTTTTCCTCTTTTGAGGCGTGCTGATGGGGATCAAAGGGAATTGATCACAAAACAAAAGTGATAACAAATGAGAATATAAGAAGTCCCTGAGATGTCTCACAATTGTGTACTAAACAAGTAGGCACTGGGGAGATAATCAAATATAAAAAGAGAGCTTAAGAACAATAGGGGGTAGAGGGAAGACTCAAACAACTGAAAAAAATAATAATAAAGATTTTATAAATCCACTTGAGGTAAATCTCACCGTAATAGACTTTCTAAGACATACGTTCATCTCATGTCATGACACTACTGTCCTTATCTAGTCTAGTAGTCTGGCTTGCCGTTGATACAGCAGAACTACCTAGAACTCCTGTGCTATCATGTAGGCTCTTCTTCAGCTGACTGTACAACTGGAAGCTGACTCCAATGACACATAGTGAGCTATTAACTCCTAGCGTAAGCGAATGCCCAAGTCCATTGGGGCTTGAATTCCCATCAAGGGAGAGGTTTTGTGGGTTTTTAGAAACTAAAAGAGAATACTCAAAAAGATAGAAACTCAGTTACTCAAAATAGCTGTTAAGCTCTAGAGCAACAGAGAGGGGTGATGATGAGGGGGTGATGCTTGAGTTCCCTTCTGTGCCCTAGAGTATTTTATCATGATTACAAAGCAACAAGACAACAAAGAAAGCAAGACAAAGAAAACCTCTAAATTTCCAAACATAGCAAGGCTGAAATAATGAGACAGTACTCCTCCCAAACACTCGGTGACTACTCCCTACACACTAACCCTACTTCTGGAATCCTCCCTCGCACAGTAGATAGGTCTCAAGCCTCTTACTGGGCTGTAGACAGAGACAGCGATCCCAAGTTGTCTTGCTTTTGAACATATTATCTTTATCTACTCTTCCTTCTACATCTCTCTTCACTCTCTTTATTCCTCTTTCTACCTCCTATATGTCTTCTCATTACTCTGGAGTCCAGCTTTCTTCTACTGCTATTGCGATGTGAGTCCGCAACAGTTTGACTCTCTTGATCTTGCTATACTTAGCCATCAATTATGATAGCTTGGATCTGATTGTAACTCTTCTATAAATAATGCTACTGGCTGCTGAGGTATGATGTTGCTCAGGTCGCACTAACCTGTCTAAGTTTGCTTCCGTCCTTGAGAGCACTTCTAGAAGGAAAATCTGTTGGAAATCTGATATGGGGCACCTGTGCAAGCGTCTATAAGGTATATGTAGTGGTGGTTACAGCCACTACTCTGCTACTCAAGCTAGGTGCTCGAGTCCACAACTGGGCATCTAGGAGAACATCTCTGGGGGACCAAGCTCTTCTCTCAAGCTAGCTATTCTGGTTATTAGGGTGCAAATTGCCACTTATTTTGTTTAAACATTTGTATGGCATGACACTGCTACCACTAATTACAGAGCTAATTGACAATATGGGTAGCAAGAAGGTGTTCACTAAAATGGATCTGAGGTGGGGGTTCAATAACATGAGGATAAAAGAAGGAGATGAGTGGAAGGGAACATTTACAATGCATATAGGGTCCTTCAAGCCAACAGTTATGTTCTTTGGAATAACAAATTTGCCAGCCACATTCCAGGTGATGATAAATGAAATTCTGAGAGATTTGATTAATGAAGGCAAAGTTACTGTGTTTGTAGATAATGTGCTAGTAGAGACAGAAACAGAGGAAGAACATGACGAGATTGTGGAAGAAATACTGAGGAGACTAGAAGAAAATAACTTGTACATCAAGCCAGAGAAATGTGTGTGGAAAGTGAGGAAAATTGGGTTCCTAGGTAGTAGTAATAGGGCCTAATGGAATAGAAATGGAGGAAGAGAAAGTAGACAGAGTGCTCAGTTAGCCAGAGCCAAAAAATGTGAAAGATGTCAGGAAATTCTTGGGCCTTGCAAACTATTATAGGAGGTTTATCAAAGATTTCACTTGAGTAACAAGGCCTATGAACATACTAACAAGGAAAGATATAAAGTGGCAGTAGGGAGTGGAACAGCAAAAGGCATTTGACAAACTCAAAAGGGTGTTCACAACGAAACCAGTATTAGCGGCACCAGACTTAGATAAGGAATTCAGAGTAGAAGCCAATGCATCAAATTATGCTACTGGAGGAGTACTGTCAATAAAGTGCTCAGATGAAATGTAGAGGCCAGTCACTTTCATTTCCAAGTCTCTCAGTGATACAGAAAGAAATTATGAGATATACAACAAGAAGATATTAGCAGTCATTAGATGTTTAAAAGTGTGGAGGCATTTCCTGGAAGGAGCAGCAATTAAATTTGAGATTTGGACTGATCATAAGAATCTCAAGTACTTTATGAAGGCACAGAAGTTAAATAGGAAACAAGCAAGATGGGCTCTATACCTGTCAAGGTTTAATTTTACACTGAAGCATGTTCCGGGAAGCAAGATGGAGAAAGCAGATAGTTTAAGTAGGAGACTAGACTGGAAAGTAGGAGTAGAGAAAGACAATGAGGATGAGATGTTGGTAAAACTAGAGTAGCTGGAAATAAGGAAAACAGAGACAGTAGAAATAATAGTAGATGGAGTGGATCTATTAGAGGAAGTTAGGAAGTCAAAAATAAAAGACAATGAGGTAGTAAAGGCGGTGGAAGAAATGAAGAGAGCAGGGGTCAAGATGTTAAGAGATAAAGAATGGAGAGAAGTAGATGGCATTATGTATAAAGAAAGAAAAGTGTATATGCCAAAAGATGATAAATTAAGGGCAGAAATTATCAGGCTATATTACGATATGCCAATAGAGAGACATGGAGGATAGTGGAAGACGGTGTTACACTGCTAGAGAATTTTCTGCAGAAATGTACCATGGGATACACATTATACCCCTGGATTTCACTATTGGAATCCACTCTAGAGACCTCCTACAAGCCTCAGCCATAATCTAGACCCAAGATTAGGTACTTCTCTTAGGTAGTGACCAAGCTACCACATGCTAGATTAGCATATACCTCAGGAGGCAAGACTAATGAACTAGCATCAGATACAGACTATCAATATTGAAACTCTAGAAATCAGAGGCTCAGAGATATCTTTGGAATGCAAGACAATTTTGATCTAAAGCAGACTTAGACTAATATGACACCAAGACAGCAGATCAAAAGTCTATCAGTGACTAGTGATCCCATCACTGCTAGACTCAGTCAAGAAATGGACATGCCACCAGATGACGATTGTATCACTGACACTCAGACACACTATCACATGTTTTTAGACTGTATTTGGAGTAGAAGGAAGCTGGTTCAGAGTCTGGAGAACGATGGGTAAGAGTGAAGTATAGAGATGGAGCAGTATCATATGGTCATGTCCGAAAGGTATGGAGAACAGAAAGGTGGCAGCTGTCATGGCTGCATGGTAGTGTCATAGAGAAAAGACATGAGAGAGAGTAGTAGAATAGAGAGTTTCCTTCTCTATTTATTTTTAATTGAGTCTCTAACATTTGTAATATTCTAATATATTTTTCAGAGTGGAGATTGATAGGAGGAGCCTCCTTGGCCCTTGCCTTCATCTCAGAAGCTCTTGAGGTTGTAAATGCAATTCTCTTGAGTATAAAAGAGGTAATCTTGGTGAGAGGTTGAGTTGGTGAATGTTTCCTACCCTATACCCTACTCTTTTTTGAGACAAGATATAGTAGTTGCTCAGACAACCTTCTATGGAATAGCAGGCCTGAAAAGCCTAGCTAATTATCGACTCAGATCATATCACACCTATAAGGTTTGGTGTGGGAGTGCAGATGAGAGCTTGATTGAGTGTAGTAAGGTCCATGAGTGGTTTACTGACTATTCTACTAGTAAGCTTGTTATGGTATGTAAAGATGGACACCTTAGGGACACTATGCAAGGTAGATCTAGATTGAGCTCCCAATCATTCTATCTATTTTTATATTACAGATAAGCTGTGCTTTCCATTTTAATTTCTTTCTGATACCCCCACTTCCTTCTTCTCCCCACAAACCCTTTAGCACACAATTGGGAACTGTCACCACCCCCTTTCTACTTGCTAGTCACAGCTAAATTCCCTTTTGCCCCTTTCAATGGTAGAGCTGGTCACTTGAAACTTTTGGTGGCTAGGGATTACTAAAGAGGTGAAACAATATGTAGAGGGGTGCGACACTTGCCAGTGCAATAAAAACTACACAGAACAACCGGTAGGAAAATTAATACCAAATTCCATTCCAGAAAAACTGTGAACGCATATATCAGCAGACTTTATCATTAAGTTGCCTTTAGCACAGGGATATGATAGCATTCTAGTAGTAGTGGATCGGTTAACTAAAATGGTCTATTTTATACCAACTACAGAAAAAACATTGGCAGAGGGATTAGCAAGGTTGTTTAGAGACAATGTGTGGAAACTGCATAGGTTACTGGAAAGCATCATTTCAGATAGAGGACCCCAATTTGCAGTAGGATTAATGAGAGAGCTAAACAGGATGTTGGGGATCGAAAGTAAATTGTCAACAGCATTTCACCCACAGATGGATGAACAAACAGAAAGGGTGAACCAGGAGTTAGAGCAATACTTGAGGATGTTCATTGATCATAGGCAAGAACAATGGCCTGAATAGTTGGGAACAGCAGATATTTGCATATAACAATAAAGTACACTTGAGTACTCGAATGATGTCTTTTAAAGCAAATTATGGGCAAGATCCTAGGATGGGGTTTGAAGAAAGAAAGAAGGGGAAATATGAGGGAGCAAAGAAATTTATTGAGAAGATGAAAGAAATACAGGGGAAAGCAAAAGCAGCACTAGGGAAAGCGCAAGAGAAAATGAAAAAGTATGCAGACAGAAAGAGAGGGGAGGTTGACAATTACAAAGTAGGAGACTTAGTAATGTTGAGCACTAAGGATCTGAAGTACCAAATGGTTGGGAGAAGAACAGAAAAGCTGACGGAAAGATTTGTTGGCCCTTACAAAATAAAGAAAATAGTATCATCAAATGCAGTAGGACTGGAATTACCTAGTACAGTAAGAATACATCCAGTAGTAAATATTAATAGAATACAATGCTATGTAGGGCAAGTGGAAGGGCAGAGAAAAGACCAACCAGCTCCAGTTATAATTGAAGGAGAGAAAGAATAGGAAGTAGAGAGGATATTAAATAAATAATAGATAAGAGAAAAGAACAAGTACCTGGTGAGATGAAAAGAATTTACAGCAGAATCAGACATTTGGAAAGAAAGGGAGAATCTTGGAAATACAAAGGAAGCAATCAAGGAATTTGAAAAAGAGTATTGACAGAACATAAAAGAAGTAAACCAGCAAGAAAGAGAAGAAGAAGTATTTGAGAGGGGAGAATTGCCAGGGAGATTTACTGCAAAAAGGTTGTTTGGATGGTCAGATAAGAAATATGATGAAGAATACTGGGAAAGATTAGAAAGAAATTGGAGACAATGGAAAGGGGGACGACCTAAGAAAAGAAGAACAATGGAGATGATTAAGATGACAATAAAATAGGCAACATGGTTGACCTATACTATGAGTTATAGAGAATTCCTTGGGATAAGAAAACTTAAGAGGGGAGTGGTGTCATGACTTGGCAAAACAGCTAAGTCATTATTTATATTTCTTTTCTTTTTTGGACTTACTATACAAGAATGGAGTACAAGAAAGTATCATGTGACCAAGTGTCACAGTGTCATAAGTCATAAGTCACAGTCAGGTGACATGACTGAGTCACATAGGAACCATAGGAAGATAGTGCACAGACCATGTAGTAGTTATATAAGTAGTATAAGAAATTTAACAGAAACTCTATCAAGTTCTTCTTGTCAACTCAGACTTGGAGGGTAATTAAGTTGTCTAGGCTGAGTCACTACAAAAGATATATATCATGACTTGGCAAAACAACTAAGTTAATATTTATATTTCTTTTCCTTTTTAGACCTACTATGCAAGGATGGAGTGTGAGAAAGTATTATGTGACTAAGGGTCACAGGGTCACAAGTCACAGTCAGATGACATCACATGACCAAGTCACATAGGGACTATGGGAAATTAATGCATAGATCATGTAGTAGTTATATAAGTAGTATACAAGAATTAAATGAAAACTCTATTAAGTTCTCCTTGTCAACTCAGACTTGAAGAGTGATTAAGTCATCTAGGCTAAGTTGCTACAATATACTGTAGTGTAACCCATATACTTAAAAATGCATGTATATGAATATGTATACATGGACTTACTCTTTCTGCATGTCAGAACTGTAAGAGAACAAGACAGCTACTAGTAAAAGTAACCTCTGTCTGGATACTTGACTCTGGAGCATCATTCACTTCACTAGAGAAAAGAGAGATTTTATTACTTTTGAGAAGCTACTAGTGTCCTTCCCAATACATACAGCAAATGGCTTAACCCATATAACAAGAAAAGAAATAGTAGTTCTAAGATATCTTAATACAAAAAATTCAACAATAATAACTATACTACTGTCTGTCTTCTTTTGCAAAGATCTAACCTGCTGTTTACTTTTCTTGGGAGCCTTTTTGCAAAACAGACTTACTATCTCTAGGAATAAAAGCATTGTCAGTATCAACACAAAATCTGGCATAGAATATATAACCTTCAAACCAAGATCTTTGATAAATATGATTTATGTGCTATAAACATTAGATTGGGTACAACAATATCAAAATGCATACCTAAAATTGGCAGTTGACTATGAGACTGTCCACTGCTGCTTTGAACACCCATCCTAGGAGGTTCTAAGACATACAAGGGGACATACCATTGACTTTCTGAACATTGAATACTCTACTAATGACCCTGTATGCTCTAGATATGTACTTGGAAAACATTTCCCACAATAAGTTACTACAAGCAGAGATATATGATTACCTTTTATGATGATTTTATATCATATGCATGGATATCAACTCTAATAATAAAAAACAAAACCCTTTAGTATCATGACTTGGCAAAATAACTAAATTATTATTTATATTTACTTTACTTTACTTTTCTTTTGGACTTACTATACAGGAAGGAGTGCTGGAAAGTGTCATGTCACAGGAGTCACACTCACATGAATGGATGGTCACATGGTCATGTCACATGACAAGTCACATAATGAGTATAGGAAAGTAGTGTACAGAAAATAACAGGAACTCTATCAAGTTTTCCTTGTCAACTTGGACTTGGAGGGTGATTAAGTTGTCCAGGCTAAGTTGCTATATTTAGGCCATAAAGCAATTTCTAGCATATATTGAAAATTAGTACAAAGCTATGGTACAAATGTAAATATTAGATGGTAATAGGAAATACAAATCAAAGGCTTTTGATAAAGTCCTAAAGAATAGAGATATTAAAACATTACAGAGTACATCTCATACACTACAACAGAACAGTTGAGCAGAGTGTTTGATGTGCACTCTATTAGATAAAGCATAATTAAGATATCTTGATGCTTGCTTACCAGATAGCTGATGGAATTTCACCTTCTAACATACTTGCTATCTTTATAACTGAACACCTCAAATCAAACTTAATTGGTGCACTCCTCATGAAATACTTGAGAAGGAGAAGCCAATAGTCCATTACCTTCAAGTGTTCAGCTGTAGAGCATATGTCTATTTGCTGCAAGGAATATACAGGGACAAAATGTTCCCAAAATTGGAACTCATAATCTATCTTGGGATTATATCAGGAGGGCATGGAAATTTATTTATGCACTTACTAGGCAACATTGTTTTTACATCTGCTCATGTAGAATTCAATGAAAAACTCTTCCCTTGCTGTAAAGCCACTATAAAACAAAGATTACTAAATCCCAATATCCAACTACCTTATCTTAAAAATCTCTCAGAGCTTAAAAGTGATAATGACTTACTATATCAATTACTTCACAAAACAGGAAAACTCATAGTGACAAAGAGAATGCTAATGAAAATCAACAGGCACATTTACCTGTGCAAATTCCTAGTCAACTGCACTCAAATTGAGATGAGGATGAACCTAAAGAAGAAAAGAGTCAAATAATTCCTTCTAAAAGAAATCCTTCTTGGATATATAACATACCACATTGTGAGGCCTGAAATATATTCAGGCCTAAAAATAAACAAATTTCACAACTTTATATCCTAAAAGTAGAACTAAGATAAAATCACCTGCTAGATAGCAGAGAAGATACAGAGAACTTTACTGCCAAAGCTGGCTACTTAGCTACATAGCAGTATGCCTAGGGACATAAGATTGCTACCTGTCAGACTGTGCTTCAGGGGTTGCTGGGCTTGATCTCAACCAAGGAGTTGTGTTACTCTCTGTGCCTTGCCCACAACAATAAAAGGGAAAATGAGTCTGGAATAGATGAATTTAAAAGGAGCTAATGTTAAGGGTATAAGATCTAGAAAATATTGAAGCTGGAGTGCTACTTGCTAGGATGCTAACTTAATACTGATGGAAACTGTATATTACTTAGTCATCAGAGAGGGTGGGAGTTAAGGAAAAAGTGATGGTAATGGTCAAGATGCATTATAGTATTAGAGAAAGTCACAAGGGCATAATACTACCACTGACAGGCCAGTCACTTAAGAACCAGTGGAGTTGAGCCTGCAGCCCCATAGTATTATTGCTGAGAATAGCAGCTTAGTCAGGAAAAAGAAGCCTTATGTGGAAAAGTCTGAAAAAATACCTATTACAAAGAAACAAGACTAGTAGTCTGGCAGGAAATAAGAATAGGGTATGGCATTACTTAATCAGTGATGGCTAAGAATAGGATTGCATCAGAACTGATTTACCATAATCAAAAACAAAAGAGTAACAAAGAGTCTCAGAGAGCTATGATGATAATACCCAAAACTCCCTAGGCAAGAAAGGAAAAAGAACAGGTCCTGAGTTGCTGAGATAAGCCAAAGAAAGAGGAGATCACCATAGGGTTAGTGGTAAGTAACCTAGTAAAAGGGTACAAAAGAGAATTGTATACTGGGACAAATAATAAGATGTGGTACCAGCTTCTAATTGTGTGCTAAAGGTTTGAGGGGAGATAATCAAAGATGAAGGTTATAAATAACTAGAAAAAATATATAAGTTAGTTGTTATGAAAGGAATCTCTAGATTGTTGTTGCATAGCCTCCCTAAGGTGTCAATCTTTATATACTATGCCAAAAGCTCCTCTGGAAAATATAGTTAGTTGATTACTCATAGACCCTCTATACTCAATTGCCCCCTTGTCTACACTCCTAACACTGAACCTTACAAGTGTGATGCAGTCCAAGTGTATACCTAGCCAAGCTTTCTTAGCCTGCTGTTCTCTCTGAAGCCTGCCTAAGTTGCATCTGCTATTCCTTTCTAGATCGAGGTCTAGGTATATTCTGTGTTCTACTCAAGATATCCTACTGACTCCAAACTCTTACACTCAATAGTTTTGTATTTTACGATTCCAGAGACAGTGATGATAGAAGTAAATGCTAAGAGGTTTTCTTTCTTTATCCTCCCTGCCCTTGTCAGGTTTGACTCTAGAGAGAGAATTCTTCTATAGAAGCTTGGCCTCAACAGTGAATTGTGCCTGCTTCTACACTTGCCCCTTCTAGAACTCAAGAAGATTTATTAAGAGAGAGAGAGAAATGTGAGTTGACAAGGGTAAGGTCCTCCTGAGAGAGAACAAAACTAAGATAGTTACAACAATTGGTAATTATTTTAATAATTTGGAGGGTTCTGGAAAGGCTGATGGTGAGCTGACTAATTCCTGCATGCATACATCACACACGTGGTATGCATTACAGTGTCACTATTATGACAGCCCTAAATACTATATTAAAGTTATTACAAAGCTCTGAAACTCAAGGAATAAAATATAAAAAAAAAACTATTACTACTTTTAGGATTCCTTTGACTCTTTCTTGCCCTAAGTCCTTCCAAAATCCTACTGATTATGCTGATGGGGATCAAAAGGTTTGATCATGAAACAAAGATGAAAGCAAGGTCAGAGAGGCAAAATCTCCAAACTGCTTTACAATTGTGCACTAAACAAGTAGGCACTAGGGAGATAAATCAAATAATAGAGAGCTTACTGAAGATGAATGTCCAAAGAATAGCCAAAACATATTTAATAGAAACCTAAGAAGAAAAGAAATATTTTTAGTATTTACTCAAGAGAACTCTCACTGTAATAGGATCCCTAAGGCACATGTTTATCTTGTGCTATGACACTACTGCCCTTATCTAGTCTAGTAGCCTAGCTCACCATCAATATAGCAGTACTACCTAGAACTTCCATGCCGTTATGCAGGCTTTACTTTAGTGTTAAGGACAAAATTATAGAGAATGGAAGAGCAGAGTTATAAATAGAATTATACTCTGGAACAGAGTAGTATACTACTTTGGAGAATAGATAATACTTAGTGATGGTGTAACTCTAAGAGAAGACTCTGGTGGAAGAAAAAAGACATTGGAGTGAAGTATGACTTAATAAACAACCTTGGCTTCAACTTATGTGTTGCACCCCAGTCTCTGGTCGTAATATTGGTCACATATTTTGGAGTGGAAGGAAGTCATCAGAGAAGAGGTTCTAAGGAAGTAGAATAGGAATCCAGAGTAGATAGGGAGAGTATTAGGACCAAATAACGTTAATTTACCAACTGAGGAAATACACCATAACTACTTAGTACTTATAGGAAATCCAGAATAGGAGGAGAGTAGTCTACTATGCTATCCTACTAATTATAATTCCAGGAGAATTATTAGGAGAAATAAATTATATAATTGTCAGATTTCTAGACCATGATATTTAGCTAACTATACAACTGGAAGCCTACTTCAAAAACATGTAGCAAGTGGTTAGCTCATAGCATAAGCAAATGCCCAAGTCTGTTGAGGCTTGAGTCTTCCTTCGAGGGAAGTTTTATACAGTTTTCATAAAGCAGACACAAAAGAAAACCTCAAAATCACTCAAATAGCCTTTCAGCTCTAGAACAACAGAGAGAGAGATGATAGAGGGAAAAGTATTCTTTTCCCTTCTGTGCCCTAGAGTATTTTATTAGAATTACAAAGCAATAATACAACAAAAGAAAAGAAACAAAGAAAACTTTCAAATTCCCAAAGATAGTAAGAGTGAAATAATAAAACAGTACCTCTCCCAATCACTTGGCTACTACTCCCCACTCCTCTAATCCTACTCCTAGGGTTCTTCTCTGAATAAAAAGTGGCTCTTGAGCCTTTTGATGGACCATAGAAAGAGGTAGTGATCTTGAGTTGTCTTGCTCTTGAGTATATTATCTTCTTCAAACCTCTTCTTCTATCTTCCTATCTAATCTCTCTGCCTAACCTCTCTAGTCCTTCTACTACTCCTCTATATCTCATCACATCTTCAAGCCTCAGTTACTTCTGTTAGGTTTGTGATATAGTTCTCGAGAAGACCTGTTTTGCTAGTTTTTGCTATAATTAGCCATCAGCAATGATAGCTCTGATCTAATGGTAACCTAGATATTATAAATAAGTGACTACTGCTGAGATATGACATCATTCTGTTAGAAAACCATCTTCTAAGATTCTTTCTGCTCTTGAAAGTACTTTAGAGGGGAGTTCTGTTATAGATATATTATGAAATTCTCTGGACAATCCTTATGAAGTTTCTGTAGTGGTGATCACAGCCACTACTCTGCTACTCAAGTAGTATGCTTGAGTTCATGACTGGGCATTTAATAGTTATCTTTGAAGGGCCAAACTCATTTCTCAAGCTGGTTATTCTTGTCATTATAGTGAAAAATATCACTTTTATTGCCTAAATAGCTATCTGGCATGACAATGCATCTCTTTTTTGACTCCTTTCCATCAATGACACATTCCCACTGCTGTTTTCTTCTAGAATGTTCTTTATTCTTTGATGTTCTTCTCTCTGTTATTAGCTTGTGATTTAAAACTCCTTAGTTATCTGTTAAGTGTTAGTAAGCTCCAGCCATAGTCCCAAATCTCTAAGTCACATCCTAGATGTCATTTATCTAGATATAGCTGATCTGATACCATCAATGCTTATTTGCAATCAACAGTCCATGTGTCTAAGTCTGTCACTGGTATACTACTGGTTCTAGAGGGCAAGTATTCCATCTTTATCAAGGTATATCCCATACAAAGTGGATCTAGAATGTTCTCATTCAATATCTCTGTCTATAACCTGATATCAGCTTATCTTGCTTGCCTCCCAAGGTATTTGCATAAGCTCTAGATCCAGTTCTACTTGCTTACTATTTCATACAACACTTTGGTATGTTCTAAGGACTTATAATGGGTTCTAGAGTGAATTCTGGTTAGGAATTTGTTGGTATAAGGCATATAAAATGCTACTTTCTGCCACAAATTTGCTAGCAGTGTAATTCTAGAAACTTAGCAAGAACAAAATAGACCTGGCAAAACCAATAGAAAATAATTGAGAAAAAACAAGAAGGTACAGGATTCCCTATCACAACCAGAACAACCATTGTATTAATGGATTTATGACTAGGTTTATTATTTTCTCTATTTTTTTTGTATATTTCTTTTGTATTTCTCTAAACATATAAAAACCTCTACTTAGTAGGAAGAGTATAAGCAATCTTAGTAATCTTTTTCTCTAACTGGGTTTTCAAAGTGGAAATCTATTTTTAGAGTGATCAGATCAGATCAGTAATTAAGTTCCTTTGACTCAAGACTAAGTCAAAAACAAAAAAACTACAGGACAAGTAACTTAGCTGTAGGGATGATGTCATAGGAGCTCTAAAACAAAGTTAGGCATTGCTAGGGAGTCAAGTTATACAGGGTGTCATGACTTGGCAAAATGGCTAAGTCAATATTTCTTTTCTTTTAATTTTCTTATTGATAGATATTATCACAAATAGTTATAAGGGGACATCATCTAGGGTATCACTTAGTAAGTCTGGTGAGCTCATATCTACTAAGAGTTCTATATCCATTTGTATCACATTCCCACTGTTCCTTGCTTCTCCTATTTGTGTCATGCAGTGCGATGCCTTCTAATCTAATTAAGGACAATTGTGATTACTGATCTATGTGCATGTGACTGCCCATAGGATTGTCTAGTGTAGGCTATATATACTAGCAGAGTGTCATAGATGTACTTCACTTGAATCTCAAACTAGCTTCCAGGACTATCCATTAGCTTAAGGGTTATTGCCTCTGAGTGGTTTCCTAACAATGGTCACTTACTTGATTTTTGATCTGAGAAAGTATTCTTCAAAAGAGTTCAAAAGCAAGGTTTAGACAATGACAAAAGATGTTGTTAAGTCTGAGGTCTAATCCTTAGACTATGAGTTCTTACATACATAATTGTGATGGTCTGCACTAGAACAGATTATCATATACTACTACCTATTGTTCTATATAAGGCAGTGCCTTTGTACTGTAAATAGCAATAACTTAACCTTATGGAGGCTGTCCTTTGTTCTAAGAAAAGAACAGATGACTATCTATAGGTAATTAATAAAGTCTATGTGCAAACATTGAGGTCTTCATATCTCTACTGATATTAATCACCTTTAGGTCATTCTAGGCTCATTCTGAGTGGTATAAGGAGGGTTCTGATGAGTCTAGAACCAAAGCATCAATCATGGCAGTTTCTGAGATATTGGCAATTTAATAAACAGTACCATGGTAGTTACTAGTTGATCTGCCTGATATCTCAGCCAATATTGATTTTCTTAAGATGTGACTAGCATCAATCAAAAGGTCCTTTCAAGGGCTTTCCATAGCCATTGAGACTGTGAGAATTGTCAAAGAATTGATGGAAATATAGCCAAATGAAGTTTGTGGCAGATATATGAGAGTGACTCATAGGAAAGCACAGGACATTAGTCAGGGTTAGGGTTACTATTTGTGTATATATAGTGTACAGAATCTAACAGGAACTCCATTGAGTTCTTCTTGTCAACTTGAACTTGGAGAGTAATTAAGTTATCTAGACTAAGTCACTACATAAAGAGGATTTAAAGTTTTATATCTGATCACATAGTCAAGAGTACTACTATGAGAATAGTCTGATCACATAGCCAGAGAGTGCTACTGTGAGAATAACTTTGAAACAGGGTGTTAGAGTGATACTAGACAGGCAGAACTCAGGAACAAGACCAAGACAGTAATCTAGAATCATAAATCAGACTTCAAATATTACTACTACTATAGTATATTGGCAGAACCTTATTTAACAAACTTCCTTTCACCTTCAACTTCTGAATTCATTTCCTCATGAATTTGCATGAGGGACACTGTGTTGAAATATAATATCAGCTTATCATAACTTAGCAAAATGGCTAAGTCATTATTTATATTTCTTTTCTTTTCTTTTTACTACACAGAAAGGAGTGTGGGAAAGTGTCATGTCACAAGTGTCACAGTCACATGATGGGTATGGGAAAGTAGTGCACAGACTATGTAGTAATTGTATAAGTAGTGTACAGAAAATAATAGGAACTCTATTGAGTTCTTCTTGTTAACTTAGATAAGAAGGGAGACTAACTTATCTCAACTAAGTCTTTACATAGCTAGGGTGCTTTCTTAGGAGATTACATATTTTATTTGATTATTAAAAACTTTATATTCGCTGCTACCTATGTAATAGTCAAGGAACCCTAAATAGAAAGAAAAACAGGAAAAGTCCTAGCAGTATTAGCCTCTTCAATGTTGTTCAGGGAATATCTATAAGGAAGATAGGTACCTTATAGATCAACTAAAGAATATTAGTAAATGGAATAGAAGAGCAAGGAGTCAGGAATATACCAGAAAAAAAACAAACCTAGTTGTAGAAGAAGAGCAATAGGGGTATTCTAGCCCTAGTTATACCTACCAGAATAAAAATCCTGGAATTCCTAGCTATTGTCTATCTAGCAATGATTTTGTACTAGACCTTGTTGATTACAACCCTCTAGATGATATCAAAACAGAGGAATTGATATGCTTATGCCATGAAGGGGAAGCACCCCTGATCAATTACTTAATAAAATTTGCATACTCACTAGATGGTGATGGAAATAAACCTGAGCATGAACTAGACATTTTTAAAGTCCAAGAATGGCAATATAAAGATATAGCAAAGATAAAAAATCTAGATATTTGCAAGGAATTCAAACATGTCTTCCAGAATAAATTAGAGACACTCTAATAAAGGAGAACATTTGAAAAGGTAGAATGGCAATCTATAACCAAGCCAACTATAAAGTGTCAATAGATCTTTGATGTAAAACTAGATAGATAAAAAAAGGCCCACCTAGTTGTGAAGGGTTTTTCTCAGCACAAAGAAACAAACTATATGGATATCTACTCACCAGTAATACACTTTGAGACTGTGAGACTTATGCTTGGATTAGCCACCCTTGAAAAGTGGTATATTACTGGCCTAGATGTCAAAAATACCTATCTGTATAACAAACTTGACAAGAAGATATATATGGAGTAACCTAAAGGATACACCAAAGACACCAGCATAGTACTAAGACTTTGTAAAGCAATCTATGAACTGAAGCAAGCAAGGCTTGCTTAGTGGCACTAGCTTGATACTTCCATAAAAGAACTTAGGTTTGAATAACTCAAGTCTAAGGCTGGGATTTTTAGCTACTGCCAAATAGGGACAAACAACATCATAAGTATTTTTTTTTTTTTTTTTTTTTTTGGGAGGGGAAAAAACTGGTTTTCCAATTTAAATTTTTTCCTTTTTTTTGGCTTTAGTCAGGCCAAACCACAAAAAACCCCCTTGGGTTTTGAACCCCCCCTCTCCTCCCC
>Ga0153961_1000256_pt1 | contig 15690 bp, 11 predicted proteins | sample TSFL045MetaG_FD_104748 | JGI IMG/M metagenome (GOLD analysis project Ga0153961, IMG submission 104748) | Attine ant fungus gardens microbial communities from Florida, USA - TSFL045 MetaG | ecosystem: Host-associated > Fungi > Mycelium > Unclassified | place: USA: Florida, Withalacochee...
CTATATGTTGGGTGTCAATCAACTCACCGTTATCATTAACAAAGGTTACTGTGTATTTGTTAACAGTGGCTTTATACACCGCCGTTACTATAATATCTGACGTAACACAGCTGAAATCTGTGTCCCATCCACTGAATGTATAAGAATATTGGACATTACTTTCTTTAGTAGGTGCTTGCGGAACAACTGCCCCCTTGCCATATTCTATTTTTTGAGTACTTAAAACCGTTCCGTCATCGTTTACAAAGGTTACATTATAACTGTTAATGGAGTTTTTTTCAAAACCGTTGGTGTCCAATACAATTTGACTTCCATCCTCAGTAATTAAAACAAGAGCAACGGGATAATTGCCAATAGGTAACGCTTCAGTATTATATAACTCCGAAAAGCTCTTTGACTCATTTTTCAGTAAGTCAAGCTTTTTCTCTATATAACCCAACTGGTCGCCGCTTTCATTGCACACTAATGCTCTTAAGGTCAGGTTATGGCTGTCATAATTTCCTGTATTCTTTACTGTAAAATCAAATGTTTGGTCTTTGTCAGAATTTTTTGATACAGAAATTGAACCCATATATTTTTCGCTTACTTCTGAATAGTCTTCAACAATAAACGATGTTTGACCAGCAGCTAAAACTATATCATTTGATTTAATTACAGAAGTAACAACATAACTGCCTAGTCCAAGGTCGCTTGCCTGGACATAATCTGAGAACTTATATTCGGATTCAGGTGATAACGACAACGTTTTTGAAAGAGTGGTTTTATCGCCTTTTGATATATCAGTTATAAGAATTTCAAGATTAAGATTGTTAAAGTATGAATTTGTGCTACTATTATTAATAATATCTGTTATATTTATCTCCTCGTTTGCCTTGTAGATGTTTTTATCAGTCGATACATTATCTGTTATGTTGCCGTCAGGCTTTATAGTTACACTACATTTTGAAGACGATAATAATTCTTCATCGTTTGAATACCACATTATGCATACATCATAATCACCTGCTGCATATCCGGCAGTATTCCATTGGTAAGTACCGCTCCATAAATTATCTTTATATACTACAGCTAAAATGTCAGCTATCTTTTCAACGAGGTTGCCATTTTTATCTCTCACCTCAAGAACCCCGTTAGCACGGCACTGATATGCCGACACACTGCAATTCAAATAAATATTTACATCTTCATTAGCAGAATACTCAGCTTTATTTGTGTATATATCCGAAGTAAATACAACATCTTCATCAGCAAAAACAATATTATAGGCATATAAGAACAGGTCATCAAATGCTCTGCGACCAAATCCGGTTGTGGAGTGATTATAGCTGTGTTCCCAAGTTAAGGTAGAACCAATTACTACACCCTTGCCTATAGGATACTCAATAAGCGTAGGCATATTTTCACCCGCATTTAAGATTACCTTTGTATTTAGAGGTAGGGTATCTACATCAAAATATCTGTGACTTGCGAAGTTATTGTAAAGCTCACTGTTTGTTAATGCAATACCATCACTAAGTTCAGCGGTTACAATCGGGTGAGTTGCATCTTCAATATAGTTATTGTAAGAGTAGCGAACCTCCTTTATCATAACATCACCGGGAATGATTTTTTCACTTATTCCTCCTGCCCATCCGGAGTCACAAACGCCATATACCAACGTTCCGCCGTTATAGACAAAGTTATCAAGCTTACTCTTAATTTCATACATAATATTATAGAAAGCTGTATTTTGGTCATTTGAAACGTAAATCATTTTATAAATAGACAGGTCAGCACCCTTTGCCTCCTGTGCGCTCATTTTATCATATACAATGTCTAATTTGTTGAGTACAGTTTCAGCAGCATTTGACTTCCACGGCAAACTATCCTGTATGATCAGAACATAAGCAGTATCTTCAGAATCAATAACAGATAAACTGTTTTCGTTGCTAAATAAAACCTCATCTTGATACATCAATTTGGATACAACTGTCAAACTACCTGTACTTTCAGGTATAAAATTCAACTCAAAAGCCTCACCCTGCAGCTGTACGTCATTGCCGGAGAGAACTATAGATTTATTTTCACTAAGAATAATATTATCACCGTTTTTAACTGTTGTTACAAGCTCACACTCTTTACTTGCAACAGAATTATATGATATAAAAAATGTACCTTTTACAGTAGAATTCCTGTTAAGATATAACCTGTTTTTATCAACACTAACCTTAAAGTCAGTTACTACAGGACTAACATCTGATAAAATTAAATTATTAAGGAATTTAACTGCCAAATTTGTCTTGTATGCACTATCATAAAAGCTACCGTTGTTATTTTGCACATCTTGAAGCTCATCTATAACCGTTTCTGAATTGTCCAACTCTCCACATTCTAATTTTAGAATATTGCTTAACATATATATTTCAAAATTATTTTCTGACAAGTCAGTTTTACATACCAAATTTAGATAATCTTTTCCTTTATTAACACAAACATCAACATCGTCCGAGAGAAGGTTATTGTTGTGCATAAATAATATAATATTATATATTATATTTAATGTTAAACCAGGTTCAGAAGGGTTAGAGTCATTATATCCCCAACCGCCATCATCGTTTTGATGTTGACATAAATAATTTATGATATTATATATAATTTCATTATGGTTTTTATTATTTAACGAAACCAAGGCCTCCAAGGCTAAAGCACTATCTAAATTTTCGCTGGAATAATTTAAATTCAGCCCAAAGCCGCCATCATCATTTTGAAGCTTTATAAGCTCATCAACATATGAATTATATTTTGTTGCCATAAGCTTACGTGACAAAGTATCAGTATTTTCAGCTAATACTACTTTTTCAAGCTGAGATATCGCATTTTCTAAGCTATAATCGCTATATGACAATGCCTCAATACCATAACAAGTATCATTTATTATTAAATGATCGTTCAACCTACCGTCAGCAAGTACCTCTTCATTAATCCACCCAAAAGATATATTCATCATATTTTCAATTGCATTGTGAATAGTAGTTTCTGAGTTTGTTTCATTCTCTTCATACGCTAAAACCGGTACACTACAAGCAAAAATGCTTAATAACATTGTCAATATTAGCATAAGGCTAAAATAAGACTGCCATTTTAATTTTTTCATTCCAAATGCGCTCCCTCTTATCAGATTTTAATCGAGATATAAATTCACTCAAAATGAATATTATCATATTATCCTATTTCTTGTCAACGATTTCATCACTAATTTTATTTTTTACGAAAAAATTAAGTAAATAATTAGTAATTATACAACCTACACTAATTACTATTTTTAATTGCATAGAAAAAGCGTAGCAGCAAAATTTGCTACTACGCTTTAAGGTCTAACTTTTTGTGTCACTACAGGCATAACAAACCAATGAAATTTTTAATTTACAATAAGGGTTATTCCATAAAATATGAAAACAAGCTACAGCTTATCACATAATAAGTATATATGGCTTTTGGGTAGCATCAAGGCGACCTAAATACGACAGCATCATATCCTCACTAACAGCTACGCAACCTGCCGTCGGACTATCGCCACAGTGAAAAAATATGGCAGAGCCTTTTCCTTTTTCAGTATTATTGGTATTAAATTCTATTACACAACCATATTTATAGCTGACATAGTCAATCATATGCTCTGCACTGTTCCAGTCCTTATTGGTTGTTCCTTCTACCCTTTGATTGTAGTATACCGAGTCAGGATCGTCTACCCAATAGGTGTCATTGGTTACCTGAAAAGACGGCAAGCCTGTTGAAGGCTTATTATAAATATAAAATGCCTGACCTATGGCAAAAAGTCCTGCCGGTGTTTGATAGCTGCCCTCATAGGATTGACCACTGACCCCTTCACTGCCTACATAACCGGGGGCATCTAAATTGCAGCTTGACCATAGCCCTGTGCTGTCCTTACTAAACATAGAAATTTCTGCAGTATTGCCTGCAGACGATACTGTAATTATTTGTGAACACCCCAGTTGATTTAACTCTTCGTAAGACGTATTTCCCTCTTGTAAAAGAAAGGTTAGTTGTATCGGCTGTTGCCCTTCATTTACGGTCGACGACACCGTAGGCTGTGTTGGTTTCTCTGCGGTAGTTGTTGCACATTCGGTAACAGATTGCGTTGTCGGTGTATTTAGTTCGGATGCCGCCTGTGTCTCTGCAATGGCATTTTGCTTTGGCTTTTGCTCGGCTGTAGAGGTTTGCGTTGCATGTGTAGGTTCTGTAGCACCTTCGTTATTACTTTTTCTTAATGTCCAACCTATAACAACAGTAAGTGTATAAGCAAGCAAAAAAATGATAACCAAGCACAGTATAGATAATATGGTCTTTTTATTCATATCTTACAAATCCTTAATTAATCTCAATTTGTGGGTTTTTGACAGAGTCCAGCAAACCTATTAATGTATTCATATTCTCTGCTGTAATGTCAATACAGCCATATGTAGCACCCGGAGTGCTGTTGCAGCCGCATATGGTTATAACCGAACCCTTACCTGCCACTACTCCGCTTGATGTAATACCATCACCATTATGCTCTATGTATATTAAGGCATTAACGGTACCATCACATAGCTTTTTACCTATTAGATCTCGGCTGGTGTCATCTCTTAAGTCAGATGTGTCTTGAATTGTGTTATACAACGGTGAGTTTACATCGTCAACTACACACGTAGTTTCAGAAACTACTCTTGAAGGCATATTCGTTATTATTGAATGTGAACTTAATATAATGCCCAGCTTAAAAATACCGCTTGGTGTTATTTTTTTACCCTCTCCGTAGTCAGAACCAACACCGTTTGCACCTACCTTTGCACTACAGCTGAACATTTCTTCCCATTCTCCATCGCCCCAGTTGTAAAACTTTAAGGTAGCATTTGAATTAGTTCCTGTTGACTGCACTACAACCTTTTGCGAATAATCATAAGGGCAAGCAGAAGGTCCGCTTGACACTATCAGGGTTATCATCCTCCCCTTTTCTACGCTTGTACCGGCACTTATGCTTTGACTTATAATATAATTTTTCTGTACGCTGTCGCTGTGCTGATAGTCTATATTAACAACAAGCCCCTGACTTTCAAGGGTTGCCTCTGCCTCTGTATAAAGCTTATTTTCATAAGAACCCAGCAAAATCTCTGAATCGGATAATTCACTGCCGGACGAAACGGTGCCTGTACTTCCAGCCTTCGGATAGGTGCTGCCTTCCGTAGGAGCAACGCCGGATTCAACGTCACTGCTGCCATTACTTGATGAACCGGCGGAAGAATCATCATTGCCAAAATTGAGCTTAGGTATAACTATAGCAGCGCCGGCTACAATAACAGCAACTAAAATAACTATCAGCACAGTAATAACTGCAATAAGCGCCTTGTTACTGCTCTTTTGCGGCACAGACTGCTGCCATTGACTGTTCGAATAGCCTTGTGAACGACTGCTGCCATTATACTCCTTTACATTCACAAAGCCACTGCTGTTGGCACCGCCGCAATTCGGCTGTTTATTATAGTTGTTATCAGACTGACCTTTTAACATATTCGCCTGAGAAATAGTGTCGTCAAAATGCCCTATTGGTGCGTTAGGATTATTTTTAGCCTGCATTAATGCCTGCTTAAACGCCTCAGGCGTCTGCCACCTGTTTTGAGGGTTAGCCTCGCAAGCCTTTAAGATTACATTAACCAAATTCATATTGCTGCAATTGGTAGGCTTTGGGATTGGCTCGCATTTAAATCTTCTGTTATTCGACTCCTGCACTATGTCAGCGTTAATGGGCATCGGCAATGGCGGTGAAAAGGGTGGTCGGTTATCATTAAGCAATCTGTACATAACCATACCAAGTGAATAAATATCGGCTGTTCTGTTTACAACACCACCGTGAAAAATTTCAGGCGGCATATAGGTATATGTACCCTTTACCGACATTCCGCCGGTGGTCTTTGAAAGTACCTTAGACTCGCTAAAATCGCCTATTTTAAATACACCGTCTTTATTAATAAAAATATTTGCCGGCTTAATATCTCTGTGTATTATGTTCCTTTTATTTAACAGGGACAGTGCATCGCATAAATTTATACCTAAATTAATCACACAATCAGCTGTTACAGTATTATATCTTAAATAATCGGGCAAGCTCTGCAAAAATTCCATTCTTATAAAAACATCATAACCGCGTCCGTTTTCTTTTTTTATAACTAAGTGGTCTTCATAAGAAACAATGTTGGTGTTGCCCTTTAGCTGGTAGCAGGTTTGAATTTCGCTTAACAGCTTATCTCTTATATTATCGTAATAGGCACTGACAGAGGCATCATCCGTTGCTAAGCCCTCTGAAATTATCTCTGCATCTGTAATCCCGTCTGCAGGAATTTCGATATGCTTAACAGCCGAAATGTATGTGTTGCCGTACTCAACCTTTTCAGCCCTGTATACTGTACCAAAGCTTCCCTTTCCCACCTGGTTTTTAATATGCCAATCTCCCCATAGCGGAGAAAACTTCATTATATCCGACACCGTTTTACCCTCCTCTTAGTTACAGTAAAAATTGTAAAGTCAGCAAGCCTGACAATACACCGCAAACAACGGCACATAAGCCGCCTAAAATCCAAATTACCCTTTTCAGAAAATCCTTAGTATCCTTGCAACACTGTATAGCTATAGCAGTAGCATTATCCTTGCTGCCATTTTCAATAGCTCTATATACAAGGTCATTAGTAAGCTGCTGCATTCTGGGGTTCTTTTTTATAAGCTTTATAATAGTGTTTTCGTCCAAAGAATCAGTAACGCCATCTGTACAAATTAAAATAATATCGTCATTCTGCAACGAAAACTCCGGTGATTCGTAAATTGATATCTCCATATCCTCCGGGAAAATCCCCACATGCTGTGAAAGCTGGTGTCTGCGTTTATCGGTTTTAGCTTGCTCAGGAGTAAGCAAATTACACTCCACTAAGTGTGCCACCACCGTGTGATCTTTAGAAAGCTGTATAAGCTGACCCTTTCTATAAAGCATACAACGGCTGTCACCTACGTTATAAACCCTAACCTTGTTCCTTTTAACAATCGCCAAAGCAACAGTAGTACCTATTTTTGAATTAGTTTCAAGCATTTTTTGACATATTTGGGAGTTTGCCATATCTACAAAGCTTTTCACTCCTTCACTGCCATTTAGCTTTTTTGCCTTACAACATTCGCCTAATGTTACCATAGTAACCATTGAAGCAAACTCACCGTAGCTTTCACCGCCCATGCCGTCAGCCACAGCAAAAACACCATTGCTAAAACCCCGGCTGCAAGTAAAATGAGGTTCTGTATTGCTTTGCAGCATTACACCGTTTAAGTAAAAATTATCTTGATTTATTTTCCTGAACGCCCCTATATTAGAGCTTACCGAGGCAAGTATTTTTTTCTTATTCACAATTACCTCCTGTTGTTATTAAAAACTTACAGTATCTTACCGCTTTTGTTGTTCACCTTGCAACGCCCTCTATATTAAAAATATTTAAATATCTTATTTACTAATAGTACCATTTAGAACTGTTTTTTTCAATAGTCATCATAGCATAATTCATTACGTAATTTATTGACATAATATAACATGATTTACTATAATAAATTCAGGATTTAATCAGAGGAGGCTTGAAATGAATAATAATAAATATAACAGGCAGGATAACCAAAGCCCACCTTTTAATAACCAACAAAATAATCCTGATAATCAACACCTGAACCAACAGAAAATTTCAGCACCACAAAATAATTATAATGATCATTACAATTCATATTATGGCACAAATTTTTCACCTAACTGCAACAACAATCAAAACAGCGACTTGAATCGGCGTAGCAAAACGGCACCCCACCATCAAAACGCCCATCAAAGTCAGCAAGGATATCAACCACAGTCAAACGGTCCTCAGTACCAAAAACAACCACAGAAAAACAACCTTGGAGGTCAGCGGGGTTACCAAAATAATATTGGCAATAGCACTACAATAAGCACAGGCAGCCCCGTCAGCTACCAAAACAACAACCAATTTCCTAATAATAACCTTTATACAGAAGATTATGACAGAACAATTTCTGAATATACAAGCCGCTATAAGGACAACAACAGGTATGCATCACAACAATCAAACGCCTCTTTAATAATAATAGACAACACTCGAACCATCCGCACCGAAGAGCTTACATCAGATGAGATAACCATCGGCAGGCTTGGTGACATTATCATTTCATCGGCTATAGTATCTAAAAGTCATGGCAAGTTCAGCAGAATTAATAACCAATACTATTATGAAGACTGCGGCAGTCTTAACGGCACTTTGTTGAACGGTGTGCAAATTCAGGAGCAGCCCAATAAGCCATCACGAAGATATGCACTGGGAAACGGTGACGTATTAAAGGTAGAGATTGAAAACAGCATTAACAGCATAGAAAATATTATGGTAATATTTTCTACGCAGTCTCTTTCCCATAATAATTGGCAGTTTATAAATTTGTACCAGCGTAACACGCCGCTTCTTATAGGCAGGGCAGTACCTGACGGCAATTTGCAGCTGAATAGTATGCAGGTTTCTAAAAAACATGCACAAATTTTCTCGTATAACGGCGGCTTTATGCTACAAGACTTAAACAGTCTTAACGGTATATGCGTAAACGGCAAAAGAATAAGGGGTAATTACCCTCTGTATGAAAAAGATGTTATAAGCATAGGCAGTACCAAGATAATCTTCACAAACGGAAACGTTATATTCAATACTGACCCTAACGGTGTTAAAGTTGATGTTCAGGATATCAGTCGAGTTGTAAAGGGTAATAAGACCATTTTAAGCCACGTAACCTTAACTATTAATCCTTGTGAGCTAGTTGCGATAATTGGCGGTTCTGGTGCAGGTAAATCAACCTTTATGAACTGTGTAAACGGCTTTGAGCCTGCCACCAGCGGCAGAGTTATAATGGATAACCTGAACTTATACAGCAACTACAACACCTTAAAATCTCGTATAGGATATGTTCCTCAAAAGGATGAGCTTCACGACTTTTTAACCGTCAAACAAGCACTTATCTTTACTGCTCAGCTCAGACTGAACAATGATGTTAAAAAACAGGAGCTTAAGTCACGGGTAGATAATGTACTTAAAATAATGGACTTAAGCGACCACCGTAAAACTATGATTAAAAAGCTTAGTGGCGGACAAAAAAAGAGAGTCAGCATTGCTATGGAGCTAGTGTCTGACCCGGATATATTCTTCCTAGATGAACCGACCTCAGGACTTGACCCGGAAACTGAAACTGCACTTATGAAACAGCTTAAGCACCTTTCGTCATCTATTGGCAAAACTATTGTGGTAATAACACACACCTTACAGAATATACACTTATTTGATAAAATAATCTTTTTAGGTGCAGGCGGTAAGCTGTGCTACTACGGTACACCGAAGGAGGCTCTCGACTTTTTTGGGGTCGAGGCATTACCTGAAGCATATGAAAAAATTAAAAATAATGTAGATTACTTTGTAAACAAATACAATAATCAAAAGCGAGGCGGAAAAAGTGAATAGAAAAGCAATTAAAAAGAAAAGTGCTGCCCAACAGATGGGTACACTGATAATGCGACAGGTATTTATACTTCGCTCAAATATAAAAAAGTTGTTAATGATTATTCTTCTGCCTGTAGTAACCGCTGTAATTGTGTGCGGTGTTTCCAGTAACAGAATGTTTGAATCCTACGAGGACACCAAATCCACCTTGTTTACAATGGTTTGTGTAGCTATCTGGATAGGACTGTTTAATTCCATACAAGAAATATGCCAGGAGCGTGGAATATTAAAGCGAGAATATATGGCAAACCTCAAGCTATTTTCATACATAAGCTCAAAGTTTATAGTCCAAGCTGTTCTATGCTTGCTGCAAGCGCTTGTATTTTTGTCTATATGCGGTATTTTTATCGAATTCCCTGAAGAAGGTATTATAACAGGAAATGCTACGCTGGATATATTTGTCACTATGTTTTTAATTATGCTTGCCTCTGACGCAATGGGACTTCTAATATCCTCTCTGGTAAAATCAGGCGACCTAGCCAACATTATTGCACCTGTAATCCTTATATTACAACTGGTAATGTCAGGCGTATTATTTACACTGGAGGGCGCCACAAAGTACATATCATACGTTACAGTCAGTAAATGGGGGATGGAGGGACTTGGCTCTATTGCCAAGCTAAACGACCTTGAGATGAATGTTATTTTAGAGGCAAAGGATGATGCAACCAGACAAACACTGGAATCTGTTATGGAGCGTGAGGTTGAGGATATATTCTCAGCGACCACATCACATATTATTGAAACTTGGCTGATTTTAATTGGCTTTTCGGTTTTATTCCTGATACTTGCATCACTGGCATTAAGGCGTATTTCTAAAGATACAAGATAATTTATGATAATCTTATTCCAATTTACTTAGTGCAACATTGCTTTAATACATAAAAACTCCCACAGCTGCCACTGTGGGAGTCATTTTTTATACATTTGCTGTCTCTTGTTCAACAACCATTTCAGACTTATTGTCAGTTGTTTGCAGTGTAGCACCTTCATTTAAGTTGCCCTCATTTTTAAACACCTTTAATACCGTTAAAAACAATATTTTTATGTCCAATAAAAATGATATATGCTCTACATACCAAACATTAAGTTCAATCCTTTTATGCCACTCTACGCATTTCCTGCCGTTCACCTGTGCCCAACCGGTAAGCCCCGGGCGAACATTAAACATTTTTCTTTGCTCTGCTGTGTACTGTTCATATGGCCAAGGATGATATGTAAGAGGAGGTCGTGGTCCTACAAAAGACATATCTCCCCTTAAAATATTTACAAACTGAGGCAACTCGTCAATACTGGTTGCTCGAATAATTTTACCTACCTTTGTAACACGGCTGTCATTTTTGTCAGAGTAAACACCCGAGCCGGTCTTCTCAGCACCTTTGCACATAGAACGAAATTTATATATATTAAATACTTTGCCGTTCTTACCAATTCTTTGCTGCTTAAAAATAACCTCACCGGGACTTTCAAGCTTAATCAGAATAGCAACCACAAGCATAATAACTGAAGTAACAATTATTCCTACAAGAGATAAAACTACATCTAAAAATCTTTTAAAAAATTTATTGTACATTGAATCCCCTCCATCAGTATTTGCGGTTACGCTATGTACATAAGTCACTACAATGTATATTGTAATTCTAACCTCTTAAGTACAGATTGTCAACAAATTGTTCATATTTCTACCATAATACCAGAAATTGCCGATAAAAACAGAGCATCTGTAAAACAAATGCTCCGTTTAACATCTAAAGCTTGTTTTAAAAAATACTTCAAGCATACCTAGCTTAATTGTACCGAAATAATAAAACCGTCGTTATTGTTGCCATATACCTGGTAATCACTATTTTTAGGCACTGTTACGCTGGTTTGACTTCCTCCCTCAGACGGTACAAAATAAACCATCCAGTTACCTAATGCGTAATCACTAATGTAAAGCGGATTAGTTATCGGGTAATTCTTCAAAAGCTCAATATACTCCTCTAAACACAAATCATTTTGCATAATGTAGGAAGCATGGGGCGTTCCTACATACCTATAGTGCCATGTTTCATAGCCAATTTCTGTTATATCGGTTTTATTTTCCGGGTATCTTAAAATAAATCCATAATTAGCACAGTTTTCCAGAATCCAGCTGTAATCGCCCTCATTATCAAATACAGAAATGTTTCCCTCTTCGTCCAGCAACGAAAAGTCAACAGCATATCCTGTCTGATGCTCGCTATAACCGGGCTTTGCCACCAGCTCCTCGCCGCTGCTGTCACTACTGCTGTTATCCCCCGTATGTTCTTCGTTATACAGCTCCTGCTGTAGTTCTTTACTTCGATAAGCACTGCTTACCATTATATTTTTATTATTGGTACGATCATAAAAATCTGATAGCATATTATCAAGCGATTTCATAATGCTTTTATTTACTTTTACATCATAGTCAGATGCCGTGTACTTTGAACTTCCATTATCTAAAACCGAAACAAGATCATCACCGTCAAATCTGCAGGAATAATAATTATTTACAAGCACCAACGGTCCTGTATATAGCCTTTCATTATCTATATCCACGCTGGTAAAGTCTGTTTCTAAATTCAACCCGGTTACATTTGGCAAAGAGTCAACAGTACCGCCGTTGTGCGCCATTGCCGGTCCTGCATTTGCGGCAAAAACAATTATAAAAGCCGCAGTGCTTATATAAATAAGAAATGCCAGAGCTACCAGTATAGGATATTTGTTTTTAATAAACCTTTTACTAAACAACAGCTTTCACCTCATTGAAATAAATTTGTATCAATCTGCACCATCATAGCCCTCTAGCTTTGAGGTGCAATGCGGGCATCTTGTGGCGTCAATATCAATCTCACTTTTACAATACGGACAGTCCTTGGTAGTAGCTTCTTCGACTACGTCCTCTTCTTTTTTGCATATTGTCATAATTTTATTTACAATTTTAACCATAGTAAAAATGATAACAGCCATAATCAAAAAATTAATAATAGCCGAAATAAAATTACCAAACTGTATTGTGCCTACATTCAGCACTTTTGTCATTTCGTCAATAGACTTTACTCCAAGGCACTTGCTTATAATCAGCTGTATAAACGGGGTTATAATATCATTACATAACGAGTTTACTATTGTTTGAAAGGCACCACCTATAATCACCGCAACTGCCAGATCCAACACATTGCCCCTTGTAATAAACTCCTTGAATTCGCTGATAAGCTTTTTCAATTAAATCACACCCCTGCTTGCTATAATTATTTCACCTATAATGTACCGCTTTTCTTAAACAATTTAAATGCCCTATTTATTCAACTCAAAGCATAGCCTTATGAAATACCTTTTTGCCCTTTTTAACAATTATGCCATTAGCAACAGCCTCCTTAGTAACCGTTGCTTTAGGGTCTGCAATTTTTACGTCATCAATAGAAATACCACCCTGTGTTACCAGTCGTCTTGCCTCACCGTTAGAGGCTGTTAAGCCAAGCTTACATAACAAACCAAGCACTCCAATGCTGCCGTCAGTAAAGTCGCTGTCAGTCAGTACAGTTGTAGGCATATTTTCAAGGTTAGCCTTATTGCCAAATAACGCTCTGGCTGTTTCTTGTGCTTTGTCAGCCTCTTCTTTACCGTGGATAAGGCTTGTAACCTCATAAGCAAGAATTTCCTTAGCCTTGTTAAGCTCACTACCCTCCAGCTTGGCAAGCTCATCTATTTCTTCTAAAGGTAAGAATGTAAGCATCTTCAGGCACTTAATAACATCACCGTCGTCAACATTCCTCCAGTACTGGTAAAAATCGTACGGGCTTGTCTTTTCTGCCGAAAGCCAAACAGCACCCGATTGTGTTTTTCCCATTTTTTTACCCTCTGAATTTAACAGCAGGTTAATGGTCATAGCGTAAGCATCTTTACCCAGCTTTCTCCTGATAAGCTCTGTACCGCCAAGCATATTACTCCACTGGTCATCGCCGCCAAACTGCATATTACAGCCGTACTTTTGGTACAAAGCGTAAAAGTCATATGACTGCATAATCATATAGTTAAATTCTAAGAAGCTTAAGCCCTTTTCCATTCTCTGCTTATAACACTCGGCTGCAAGCATACGATTTACGCTGAAGTGCGCACCCACCTCTCTTAAAACCTCTACATAATTAAGGTCTAACAGCCAATCAGCGTTGTTTACCAACAAAGCCTTGCCTTCTGAAAAATCAATAAAACGGCTCATTTGCTTTTTAAAGCAGTCAACATTGTGCTGGATAGTTTCAGCCGTCATCATCTGACGCATATCTGTTCTGCCTGATGGATCACCTATCATAGCGGTACCGCCGCCAATAAGAGCAATAGGTCTGTTACCTGCCATTTGCAGGCGCTTCATAAGGCACAGTGCCATAAAGTGACCAACATGCAGGCTGTCAGCCGTAGGGTCAAAGCCAATATAAAATGTAGCCTTGCCGTTGTTGACCATTTCTTTGATTTCTTCTTCATCTGTAACCTGCGCAATAAGACCTCTCGCCACAAGTTCCTCATAAACTCCCATTGATACATCCTCCGATTACATAAAATAAAAAATCCCCTGTGTATAACAACACAGAGGACGAATTAACAAATCCGTGGTACCACCTCTATTTACCGCCAATGGCAGCCTTAGAGAGTATATACTACTCACTGCTGTAACGGGCTTACCCGACATCGCCTACTTTAAAAATAAACACTGTTCAGCAATACAGCTCACAAAGGTAACTTCACAGCAGGTGCATTACTGTTTTCACCAACCACAGCTTCTCTTTACTGCATTATCTGCCACTACTTCATTTGCTCATAGCTTTTAAAATCATTATAAATAAATTTCCCACCTTTGTCAACACATTATTTTGCTACAATTTTGATAATATTTTTAATCATTCTGTCCATCATCTATACCAATAATATCACAGCGCAGCTTATGCAGCCTTTCAAAATTCTCATCATCAAGTGTTTTGCTAAAATCAACAACCTCATCAACAGATTCGGGAGTAATTTCAGTATAATCGCTGTTTTCGTCTGTATCTTCACCGAAAATTGCGGTTAACTGTGAGGCTTGTATAACCCCTGTTTTGTCTGTAGGCTGTGTTGCACTGTCCTGACTGTTGCAGGCGCACAGCGCAACAATAGCGTATACCACCACAATCGCCAGTACAGCTTTATAAAATCTTGTCATATAATTCACCTTTAATACTATTAACTATAATTCAATTATACTATGTAAAAATAAAGCGTCAACATAAAGCCTTTAATATTTAATATTTTCCCTATGCTTGCGAATCATAAACACTGGTGAAAATAAGCTCAATATGATAAACTATTCAATGGTGATTATTTATGAAAGACAAGGATATACGAGAGCCATTGTTTAACTATCTGGACGACACATATGACAAGCTTAGGATTTTTGAGGAACTTTCCATAAGAGCTTCAATTGCCGATGTTGTGGTGGTACTGGACGACAAGCTGATGGGTATTGAAATTAAAAGCGATGCAGACACCTATACACGACTACCATCGCAAATTAAGGACTACAACCATTTTTTCGACTACAATTACATTGCTGTTGGCAAAAGCCACTCAAAGCAGGTACACAAGCACATACCTGACAACTGGGGAATTTTGTGCGTATATAACAGCGATAATGGTGTGCAGACAGAACAGCTGCGCCCTGCACAGCTAAACACCCACACCAAGGTAAAGTACCAGATTAAGCTGTTGTGGAGACTGGAGCTTAACAACATTTTAGAAAAAAACAAGTTGCCTAAGTATAAGCAAAAAAGCAAACGCTTTGTACAATTAAAGCTTGTGGAAAAGCTAACAGAAGATACGCTGAAATTAGACATTTGCAATGAGCTTTTCGAGCGTGACTACACTCTGCTTTATTAATACACACATATATATTTAAAATTCATTACCAAGATTGTCAACATTTTTAATTGCATCCATTGACAACTCAGGTGCTATAGACTATAATATTGTAAACAAAATTGCTTTTAACAGTTGACAATTTAGGAGGAGCTTAAAATGAACAAATCTGAATCAAAAAACAAAGGTGAACTTA
>Ga0153961_1000257_pt1 | contig 15655 bp, 19 predicted proteins | sample TSFL045MetaG_FD_104748 | JGI IMG/M metagenome (GOLD analysis project Ga0153961, IMG submission 104748) | Attine ant fungus gardens microbial communities from Florida, USA - TSFL045 MetaG | ecosystem: Host-associated > Fungi > Mycelium > Unclassified | place: USA: Florida, Withalacochee...
CATTAAAAATTTTTAAAAAAAAAAAAAAAAAAAAAAAAAACCATCTAGCTTTACTAAAATATAGGTACCTCCCCATAGTTTTCTTACTACCACCATAAGTTCTAGGTATTTTAGCTTCATTTTCTTGTTTGCTGACATTTCTATTGCTGAGTTTTTTACTAAGACTAGACTTCTTGGTTTGAGATCAAATTTGTGTATCTTGTGTTGCAGATCCTTTTTGAGTTATAGAGTTCTTTGTATCTTTTCTCTAGTTACTTTCTCTTCCATTTCTTCTATATGGGCCATATGTTTTGCAAGTGCTATAGCTCATAATTCTATAAGTTCTGATCTAGATAAAATTCTTTCTGGGTATCTGACCAGCCCACATTACTTCTATTATGTCTAGAGATAAGGTTAGTTATGCTCTTGTCACCATAAAGTAAGACAAGCAACTTGTCCCTTTCCTCACTGTGACTCTATCTGCTTACATAATATAATGTAAAGACCAAAACCATTTTTTTATATTGCCTCCTATGGCTTTGTACAACATTTGTCTAAGGTCCCAATGGAGTCTTTCTACAACTCTATTTGCTTGGAGATTATAAGGCAATATAGTTACTCTCTTTATACCATATTTCTCCTTTATCCATTTGATAGCTTTCTTGAAGGGTGCACTGTTGTCTGTGACAATCTTGACTAGACTTTCCCACCTATATATAATGTCCTCAAATAGCCACTGTCCAATAGACTTAGTATTCTCTTTTCTTAATGCTCTAGATTCCATCCACAATAATAAACCACATCGACCATGTACTATATACTTGCATCCATTTGATAGCAGATTCATGTGCACAGCATCTGCATGTAATACTTAAAATATAGATGGGATATGTGTTACTACAGGAGATATTTCTAGAGTGTATTTCTGTCTGATCTGACACAAGTGACATGTCCTAACGTACCAAATGACATCTTCCTCTATTTCTGGCCACTAGAATCTCTGTTGTAGTAGCTTTCCTATTGCATATGCACCTCTATGTTTCATATTGTCATAACATGATTTAAGTAAGTGCATTCTGTCTTTTTCAGCCACTACTAGCTAAAGGCTATTATTTCTAGCATTTCTCTTATATAGTCTACCATTCTCTTTATTTAGCTAGTAGTACAATGAAGTATGCACTAAACTAGCTTGCTTAGCTGATAAGGTCTTGAGTTTTCCTGTACCTCTAGTAGCTAGTAGTTCTCAGACTTTTATCAATCTATCTTCTAATCTTTTTGTACTTTCACTTCGTCTATTATCATTGTATTCTTCTCTATCTGTTTCTAGACTATTCTCTGAACCATTTTCCATAGTTTCTGTGAAGATCTCTATGAAACCTATCTTATTTGAGTGACCACTATTATTATTAAACTACCATTCTAGACTTAACAATCTGTCATTTCTAAGAATTTCCTATAGAAAGTCCTCTCTAGAATCTATCTCTTCATAAATTCATCTAATTCTAGGAGATCTGGCTCTTGAGGATTGTCATTTCTCAGTATTATATCTCTAGCTCCATCATCAGTACTATTTGTGAACTTCTTAGGAGGTGGATCTCCTAGGTACCATTTTCTTTTAGATAGTCCACTCTGGTCCAAATGTTTTTCCCTTTTTATATACAATCTCAAAAAAGAAGTTGGTGCAGATATAGTTTACCCATCTGTTTATAGTTGTATTAGATATCTTCCCTGGGTTATTCAGCATATCTATTAGATATTTCACATTTATTTCCATAATAAAGTTTCTGCATCCTCTAAACAGATAAATTTCTTGCTCTAGGACTTGTCTCAAGTCACACAGTTCTTTTTTAGGCTGAGAATATCTCTGTTGTCTTGGGTCTATCAATAGTGAATTAAACTTCACATAGTGAATCTTTTTGGATCTTCTTTGTCCCTCTGATAAATATAATATCCTATTGCTCTTCAAAATATGTCAACTACCAAAATTAGAGGCTGATTACTTAGGAACTTAGGATTTCTGGTATGAAAATACTCCTCTATAAGCGCTGAAAGGGGCAAAAGAGATGTTTACTGTGACAAGCAAGTAGGAAAGGCGGTGACAGTTCTCAATTGCATGCTAAAGGGTTTATGAGGAGAAGGAGGAAGTGGGGGTATTAGAAAGAAATTAAAAAATGAATACACAGCTTATTTGGAATCTAAGTATAGAAAGAATGATGGGAGCTCGATCTAGATCCTATCTGTATGGTGTCCCTAAGGTGTCCACCTTTATACACCATAACAAGCTCACTAGTAGAATAGTCAGTAAACCACTCATAGGCCTTACCATACTCAATTAAGCCCTTATCCGCACCCCCACACCAAACCTTATGGGTGTGATACGATATGAGTCAATGATTAACCAGGCTTTTCAGGCCTGCTACTCCATAGAAGGTTGCCTGAGCGACCACTGCATCTTGTCTCATGAAAGAGTAGGGTATATGGTAGAAAACATTCACCAACTCAATCTCTTACCAAGATCACCCCTTATATACTCAAGAGAATTGCATTTACAACCTCAAGAGCTTCTGAGATGAAGACAAGGGCCAAGAAGGCTCTCTCCATTAATCTCCACTCTGAGAAATATATTAGAATATTACAAATGTTAGAAACTCAATTAAAAAGAAATAGAAAAGGAAACTCTCTATTCTACTACTCTCCCTCGCATCTCTCCTCTATGACACTACCATGCGGCTATGACAGCTGTTACCTTCCTATCCTCCATACCTTCTGGACATGACTATGTGATTCTGCTCCACCTCCATACTTTACTCCCGCCCATCATTCCCTGAACCCCAAACTGGCTTTCTTCTACTCTAAATATGGTCTAGAAACACATGACAATGTGTCCTAGTATCAGCGATACAATCATCGTCTGGCAGTGCATCTGTTTCTTTACTGAGTCCAGCAGTGATGGGATCACTAGTCACTGATAGACTTTTGATTTGCCATCTTAGTATCATATTAGTCTAAGTCTGCTCTAGATTGAAATTATCTTACATTCCAAAGATATCTCTGAGCCTTTAATTTCTAGAGTTTCAACATTGATAGTTTGTATCTGAGAAACCTGATACTAGCTCATCAGTCTTGCCTTCCGAGGTATATGCTATTCTAGCATATGGTAGCTTGGTTACTACTTAAGAGAAGTACCCAATCTTGGGTCTAAATTATATCTAGGGCTTGTAGGAAGTCTCTAGAGTAGATTCCAATAGCAAAATCCAGGGGTATAATGTGTATCCCATATTACATTTTCACAGAAAATTCTCTAGCAGCATAACAGCGCCTTTAAGTCTTGTTGTGCTTTCTGCTGTATAGGTCCCTTACTTAGACATTATATTCTTCTTTACTATCTCATACAAAGGTGCCGCCACTGTTATGAAGTTGGGTATATAGTTTCTGTACTAGACTGCCGTTCCTAGGAAGGCTCTTACATCTATGGTATCTTTACAAGTGCCCCAATGCAATATCTTCCCAATTGTATCACTAATAGGCTGTTTCCCTTTGTACAAGCATTTAAATCCAACTATAGTGATTTTATCACTACAGATTGTTGTCTTGGGACCTGAGAAGGTCCCTCTAGCATATTTTATTCTCTATAGAATTCTATTAATGTTTCTAGATGTTCAAAAATAGACTTCTGTATTCCCAAATTTTGTTCTAGAGTCTCTACACTACTATCTGGTAATTCATATCTAGTTTCTAGTCCTCTTATAGGAACATCATCAATATAGGGAAAAGTATATCTTGGAATCTCCTGGCACTGATAGGGATCAAAGGGAATTTGATCACAAGACAAAAGTGATAACAAATAAAAATATAAAAGATCTCTGAGATATCTCACAATTGTGTACTAAACAAGTAGGTACTGGGGAGATAATCAAATAACAAAGAGGACTTTAAAAAGGGGGACTAGGAGGATAAAACTCAAGTAACTGAAAGAAATAATAATAAAGTTTTTATAAATCTACTCAAGGTAGATCTCACTGTAATAGGCTCTCTAAGATATGCATTTGTCTGGTATTATGACACTACTGCTCTTACCTAGTCTAGTAGTCTGGCTCGCTGTCAATACAGCAGAACTACCTAGAACTCCTGTGCTGTTGTGTAGGCTCTTTTTTAGCTGACCATACAACTAGAAGCTGACTCTAATGATATGTAGCGAGTGATTAACTCCTAGTGTAAGTGAATGCCCAAGTCCATTGGGACTTAAATTCCTATTGAGGGAAAGGTTTGGTAGGTTTTTTAGAAAGTAAGGAAGAACACTCAGAAAAATAGAGACTTAGTTACTCCAAATAGCTATTAAGCTCTAGAGCAACAGAAAGAGATAATGGTGGAGGTATGATGCTTGAGTTCCCTTCTGTGCCCTAGAGTATTTTATTAAGATTATAAAGCAAAGAGACAACAAAGAAAGTGAGACAAAGAAAACCTCCAAATTCCCAAATATAGCAAGGCCAAAATAATAAAACAGTGCCCTTCCTAAACACTAGATGATTGCTCCCTACTCTTCTAGTCCTACTCCTAGGGTTCTTCTCTAAACAGTAAATGGGTCTCAAACCTCTTGCCAGGCTGTAAAAAAAAACAGCAATCTTGAGTTGTCTTGCCCTCAAGCGCATTACCTTTATCTAACCTCCTTTCTGTCTCTCTCTCTTTAACTTTCTTATCCCTCTCTCTATCTCTTCTATGTTTTCTTATTCCTCTAGGACCCAACTTCCTTCTCTTGCTGTTGCAATGTAACTCCACACTGACTCGACTCTCTTGGTCTTGATATAATTAGCCATTAGTAATAATGGCTTAGATCTAATCATAACTCTTCTAAAAATAGTGCTACCAGCTGCTGAGGTATAATATCATTATGGTAGTACTAGGTCTTTGAAGTTTGCCTTTGTCCTTAAGAGCACTTCTAGAAGGAAAACCCATTAGAAATCTGATACAGGGCATCTAGGTAAGTATTTATGAGGTATATGTAGCAGTAGTCATAGCCATTACTCTGCTACTTAAGTAAAATGCTCAAGTCCATGACTAGGTATCCAAGGAACATCTTTAGGAGACTGAACTCTTCTTTCAAGCTGGTTATCCTGGTTATTACAGTGAAAAATGTTACTTATTTTGCCTAAACTGTTGTATGGCATGACAACATAGTATGTAGGCAACATGCTTCTTTCACTCTTACTACCAACATCATTGGTAGTGCCTAAGTGTAGACTAGTGTATTTTACTATTTGAAACTGTTATCCATCATGAATTCAAACATTGACCACACAACTGCTAGACCTGATAATACTACTTTCAACATAGAAGGGAACTAATTTTCTACACAACATGAGGCCAACATCCCTAGTAAACCCGTCTCCCCCATGGATAACGACTCCATGCTCTCAGAGGAGGATTACGCTGCCTGTATTGTCACTCAGAATAACATGGATGAAGATGTTGTCCACTCTCCCCTCTCCCAAAACGTTCCATTATTTGACTTTGTACTGTCCCTCTCCCAAACTCTATGTGTCACCAACGAGAAGAACCCTAGCCCTATCCCAACAACTGATACAATCACATCAATAGAACCCTCCTCTTCCATGGTTATCCCTTACAGTGCCAATGTTCCTACTGACCCTACTTTGTGGGATGGCAATTTTACGGCTACATCCCTATTCGGCACAAATGAGTTCCTAAATAGTGACATCACCAATATCTCTTGTTCACTTCAATGCATGGCATACTTTCTTAGGCAACGCAATCTTGAAGGATGCAACAAAAACAATATTAATCAACTGGAACCCTTTGGACAATCAGCCTGGGACTTCATATTAGCCATCTTCAAATCAGGATGGGATACTCTTACAACTGCTAACAAGTCAACCATCAGAGGCAACATCGCAAAAGAATTTGGCAAGGTAACCAGTCTTCCATCAAGAGAAAACATTTGTCATGGCACCCACATCAGTAAGGTACCCCCTTCTATCCCACCCTGCCCTTTAAAGGAAATCTTGGAAAAGACAAAGGCACTCCAACAAAATATCTCTACTAAAGGTAACTCCCACATATCATATGCCCAAGCTGCATTATATGTTATAAATGCCCTCAAGATCAAAGAAGCTTTTCCTGCTCTACCGAATAGGAAAGTTCTCGAAATGCACAATGCAGCTTTTGCACAACCTGTCAACAAAACCAAGAAAGTCCAATACACTATGAAAGGACCTTCTAGAAAATAGGCCATCATCCTGGTACCCAATGACCTAGCTGAAAACATTATGGGTAATGCTAGCACCTATATTTTCCAAATCAATGCCCTGCTAAAGAACATTAAATCATCAATGTGTTTGGAACTCATCTGTCCTTGTTCTGGTGAAATCACCATTATTACTAACAATGTACTAAACCCTTAGTGACCTTTCTGTCATAGAAAAATATTTCAAGTCAGTTAAGGGTATTAACAGCAACGATATTCCAAGTTCCCAACTCCCTCAATCAAAATCACACCTGAAAATCATGGGCCTTCCCTACTTACATGCTGATGGCAACAAAATTACCAGTGAGAACATCATAGACTTTATGAAGCACTTAGACCTTTTTGAGAATATTCCCCTAGCTACCAAACCACGCATTATTAAAGCGTCCCCTAAGTCAGATATGGCCATCATATGGTTTGATATATGGAACACCCAGAATGGTTCCAAAGCCAAATTGTTAATTAATCATTCTTTTAACTTAGGTTGACATATTACCATGGTCAGAGTGACTAACATGAACCTAGGGGTCCCCCAGTATCACAACTGTTGGAAATGGGACCATTCCACATACTCTTGCAGAGCTCATGGATTGCGATGCCAAAAATGCAGTGGACCATACCAACTCGAACACCACAGAGATCTAGCATGGTGCTGCAAAGCTAACTCCAAACTAAACCCCCCCTAACTCGAAACTGCCTAGGGCTTACCATGCTCTTACTTCTTCAAATGCATCAATTGCAAAGGTGAACATATGGCCAATGACTACAAGTGTCCCTACTGGAGAAACTGATTCAATAGAGACTAGCACTCAAAGAAGGCACAGGAAGCCTGGGAAACCAGGGCTAATTCAATTCACCTAGCCATAGGTGGTAAGAAACAATGATTAAAGAAACCCTAAAAATATTTTCATAGAATGTCAAAAAAAACAAAACCCTAATGAGCATTATATTAGAAAACAACAAAAACACTATGGATGTCATCTTCGTCCAAGAACTACCTAAGTCCCTTATCCAACGTGTCCCGAGTCATACTAACCCTCTAGGAGACCCAATATATGGCACCCCTAACTACCCTAACTAGACCTTATTTATCAGACAGGACTCAGCTCAGGAAAACTATGCAAGAGTTACAACATACGTCAACAAGAAATTATTGAAAATGAGATTTACTCTCAGACCCAATATAATCAATCACTGAGATATCAACATTCTAGTCTTTCACTCTGGCCAACACATTAACTACATCATAAACGTTTATTTTGATGACAACTAAAATGCTCTAATGTTTCTCAACTGAAACATTATTGATCTAAATGATACTGTTGTCATGACAGGTGATTTCAATATAAGAGATAATAATTGGAATCCCAACTTTCCTCATCACTCTATTCATACTAAGGATTTAGTCACTTTAGCTGAAAGCCTAAGTTTAGAACTCTTGCCCTCTCTCAACCCTGGTCCAACCAGATTTGCAGATAATCTGCGTGACACTAACTCTGTGATAGACTTAGTTTTCATCAACCCCAATAATCCATGTTTCAGCCAACACACTCTCTATCCTAAATTACGCAGACCCTCAGATCACATTCTACTCACTATCGAAGTTGGCATCAACAAGTCCAACATTGATAATTTCATCTGGTCCATATGCAAAGATAACGAAGAAGAAAAGAACTTTATTAAAGCTATAACTGACAATGTACTCTCCCTTGATACCTCAAATATCACGTCCAAAGAAAACCTGGAAACAACTGTCCAATGACTTGCAAACATCTTCAATGATGCATGGTACTCCCAAGCCAAAAAGAAACACATCACGAAACATTCTAAAAAGTAGTGGACACATGCATGTACTGAAAGTCTAAACAGATACCGTAATACAGGTCACATTGAACATTGGCGAGAATTCAAGTCAAATACCCGAATAGTAAAAAGAGAATTCTTTGACAATAAAATTCATGAAATTGCCTCTTCAAATAAAAGACCGTGGGACCTTATGAGCTGGGTAAAGAGGAAAACTTTGCCAACTATCAAATCTATCCTATACAAAGGTCAACCATGCAATACACTACTAGATCTGTGGCATGCCATACATTCATCTTATAACTCAGCTAAAAACAGACCTATAAATGCCTCCTTCTTAAACAAAATCCCTCAAGCTGACCAAATCCTATGGTCTCCTTTCTCAAAACAAGAATTCAAAGACGCTATAGCTAAGTGCTTATCATTATCGACTTCTGGTCTAGACCACATTTCCTAGAGATACCTCAAATCACTAATTGCAAATGATGGATACCTACTAAAAATTGCACAAATTGCTAATGCGTGTTTTGACTTAGAATTTTGGTCATCCCATTTCAAATTGTCCAGTATGGTGGTCATACCTAAACCAAACAAAAACAATTACAATTCCCCCAAATCATTCTGTCCTATTGTTTTACTCAATACTATGGGCAAACTCATTGAGAAAGTTATTAGCAACAGGCTTCAATTCCACTTATCAGCTAATGGCTTCCTCGACTCTCATTAGTTTGGAGGTATCTGCCAATAATCCACAATAGATGTAGGTGTATACCTCACTCACCTCATCAGGATGGGTTGGCTTCAACAATGCCACATAAGTGTTCTTGCCTTTGATATTACTCAATTTTTCCCTCCTCTCAACTACCAATTTCTCTCATTGTGCCTTAAAAAAGCTGGCCTTAATACTAATGTTATTCACTTTTTGTCATATTCTGGAAATATGATAATTATGTAATTTCTTTCTCCTAATAATTCTCCTAAAAATAATAATAGTAGGATAGTGTAGTAGACTATTCTCCTCCTATTCTGGACTTACTATAAGTACTGAGTAGTTATAGTGTAATTTGGCAGTCTGTAAATTAACATTATTTGGTCCTAATTTCATCTCGTCCTCTCCGACTCCTGTACTCTTCCCTTTAGGACCTCTGTCTTGACAACTTCTATTACCCCAAAATACGTGACCACCTCACAACTGGAGACCGGAGCGCAACACATAAGTTGAAGCCAAGGTCGTTCAATAAGTCGTTCTCCACTCTGGCGTCCTTGACTGTTTGCCGGAGCCTTCTTTCTACTATTGTTAAGCAACACTCCTCTCTAGCATAGTACTTTACTCTGTTCTGGATTGTAGTTTCTGTCTATTATTCTATTCTTCCATCCTCTGGAATCCTGTCCTTGATACTTTTTCAATAGCTACCACTCAGATCGCTCTACCTTATACTCATGGAACTCCTTTACTTCCCCCTCCTTTAATGTAAACATTGGCGTTGGCCAAGGCTTCGCTCTCTCTCCCATTTTATCAGCATTATATCTAGTTCCAATTATAAAAACGTTCAAAAAAAGAATTAAAAACCTCAATAAAGAAATTCCTACAGACATCCTCTTTTTTGTTGACGATGGACTTTTGATTTCTTAGGAGAAGAGCTATTCCCTTTCTAACTCCTTATTATATAGCTACAATATTATATCAAAAATCCTCATTGATGCCAGTCTCGTTATAGAACACAACAAGACTGAGATCTTCCACTTTACAAGAGCCCAACACCCCCCCAACCCATCCATCGACCTAACATCTGTAGGAGGCCCCATTATCAACCCTAAACCTATTTGGAGATACCTAGGTTTCTTCTTTGACTGAAAACTAAACTTTCATTACCATATCCACTTTTATGCTACTAAATGCCTCTTCATGCTCAGTGCCATGAAAATGCTAGGCAACTCCTCATAAGGCTTACTCCCCACGCAAAAATGACTCCTATACAAAACTTGCATCCTACCCATTGCAATATATGGATTCAACTTGTGGTTTTTCAAAGGCACCCTGATTGTAAAAAATATTAACGAACTAAAAAAAATGCAATGCAAGGCAGCTCTTTGGATTACTGGTACCTTCCAAACATCTCCTTCTAATGGCATTGAAGCTATTGCAGGCCTCATACCTATCACTCTCCACATGCACAAACTCAACAGCAGGCATTACCTCAGATATGGCTCCATCCCATCCTCATATACAATTAACTTGCTACTGGATTCACAACACGTGAAAAATCACTCTCCATACAAAGCTGTGACCTCCAAACTCACCGACAAATAGCGATCTAATCTTAAAAGTCCCATCAAGGATGTTAATGAACATCTCAATGGTGTTAGAGATTGTTACAATCTGCTCTTTTCTCTTTTTTCTCCAGGTTCAAGAGTAGTCAATTATTTCTCTAGTAGATTTAGTTTTCACTCTCCTCCCTCTTCATTCAATGAAGATCTCTTCCATCACCTCCAGAACCTTGATTAAGCCTTCAGGTCTTCTCAAATATCATCCCACAACATTGCTATCATAACAGATGAAGACATAAAAAAATCACAAGTTGCTACCATAGCCATACACATCTGAACTGACAATTCCATTGTCCAATGTTTGCAAGTCAACTCAATAAACGTTACATCAATAGAAGCAGAACTCATGGCTATCCACTTAGGCCTAATACCTGCTATGGAGGAGAAAAACATTCATAACATCATCGTCATTACCGATTCTATTGCTACAGCAAAGAAAATCTTTGAATCTAAAACTGACCCTCTCCAAAACATGTTCATCCTGGTCATATCGGCAATCGACTCCTTCTTCAGGAAAGATGGCAGAAACAAAATTCAATTTTGGTTCTGTCCTAGCAAAGCCAAGTGGCCCAAACACAAACTCGTAGACGACCAAGTCAAAGCCAATAACTATGCTTCCATCTTTTCCAGCAAAGAATGCAATAACATCCTCTAGAAATGGCAAGAATCCTTCTCATCCAATCCTAAAAGAGGCCAGTGTTTCCTTGACTTTGAAGATGAAAATCAAAATGTCATTAAACCAACATATGTTAAGGGCAGCTCGTGGCTTCCTTCCATAGGCTTTACCAACTCGCTATGTGTCCATTTCACTCGCATGACTACTAGCCATACTCCTATTAGGGAATACCAACAAAGATTCTTTCCTTATCTCTCCACTAGCTGTTTATACAGTGAAGCCGAGATTCAAACATGAGAACATATTGTTATGGAATGTGATATATATGACCCTTTTACATGCCCATGCAACATCATCATAAACAGTTTCATTTACTTTCTAGCAGACAACCCTAGCGCATTCAGTTTCAACAATAGTTGAGATCTCATCGCGGTGTGACCCTCTTGAGTAAAAGCACAGCACTTCTCTTCTTCATTTATCTTTCTTCTTATTTTCTCTCTTATCCCTTTTTTCTCTCTATGTATTTAAGTAGGTACTGTGTACTTACCACGGTCTGTCTTTGCACCCCATGTAATAAATTGATGATTTTTTTTTAAAAAAAAAACATAGTATGTAGGTGATGTTGTCATGGAATATAGGTACAGAATTTGTCCATTCCATGAGTAGAGTCACTAATCTGAGTGTGCTAAATAGTATCTGAAATATAGTCAAGTCTCTAGATTCTTCTGCTAGTACTCTCTTGTCATAACCAACATATGAATCTAATATACTATTGCAGGCTTTTCTTGCAAAGTGCATAGCTAGCACTTCTGTTACTGGTGGTAAACCTGAGTGAGCTATAGTCACTTTGTTTAGTAGCTCTAGGCTATAGACAATTCTAAGACTTTTTCTGTTTTTCTTTATTACACAAAACCATCTAGATCAATATGATGAATTAGAGGGCTCATAAACTCCAGCATCTATCTTTCTCTTTATTATCTTGCATACTTCCTCATATATTGCAGGTGGAATTCTAAACAATTTCTCTACCCATGGAATATGGGCTACTGTGGGTATCTCAATAGATGGGAAAAACTTCTCCTTGAATTTTTCTCTTTCTGTGTCATCTCATACAAAGGCTTTATTCTGTTTTACTATTTACTAATATATCAGTTTCCTTTCTTTTGACTACAGAAATTTTGATGAATGCACTGCGTTCAGCTTTTCTTTATGGTCTAGATTATAGTGCCTCTTTGTCTAGAACTCAGGTGGTCACTCCAGTAGTCTAGGCATATTTTTCAATAGATCTCCTATTATCTCTCTAGTGATTCTAAACCTTTCTAGTAAAGTTCCCAGTACTGGCTTCACCTTTAGTGCAACTGGCTTGTATTTCTTTGCAAAGCAGTCCATTATCTTGGCTAGTTCATTTGGGTTATCTAGTTCTTCTTCAACTGATATTACCTGTTGTCTACAGGTTTCTAACATCTTTATCTCTTGTAGAAGTCAATCTAGAAGCAAGCTATCCTCTTGTTTCAGGGAACCCATACTCTTTTCTAAGTATAATATTCTCAGTTCATCTGGAGTCAGCTCATTTCCTTCTAAGGGCAACATCTCACTAACAAAAGGGTTCCCATTACAATCTAGACTGATTATACAAGGAATCTTTCTTCTGTAGAACAGCTCAGACTTCTTGAGGTTTACCAAAAATTTGTCAGCTCATCTACTCTTTTAGGTAAGGCCCCTTTTTTATAGGTTGGTATTATTACCATTACTCCAGTATTTGGACAGGTGATGCATACCGTCTGGTTTTCTTCTTGATTGTTTATAATTCTGCTTTCTGTAATAGAGTCAAATGGCTACCCCATTAATACTGTATAAGGTGCCTCTTCCATAACATGGACCTGTAGTAGTACTGTCACTCCTCCTAAAGTAAAAGGTACATTTCTGGCTAGTCCACATGTTCTAGAAAGAGATCTATTTATACTCTGCATTTGTATACTAAGATTTAGGTCCTAGGGAACTTTGTTTGTAGCAACAACCTTCTTAGTTATTGACACAATTTGAAATTCACTATCTAGTAACACTTCTTCTTTGCTGACCCCATTAACAATAGTTGGCACAACTCTAAGATAGGCTATATCAGGAGCCAATTTCTCTACTTTCTCTTTTTCTTCTATTGCAAATACCTGACAGTCTCATTCTTCTGGGCTTAGTTCCTCTAAGAACTATAGGACTAGATTGGCCATAGCCCAAACTTCTATAACATCTCTATTTTCTATCTCAATTATCTCTTGTTGCTTTTCTAGCCTTTCTAGGCTATTGACTGACACTAACTTCTGTTGGGGCTGATTATTATCTGTTTCTAGATCTTGGTTCAATTCATCTCTAACTGATTGTTTGCTTGCAAGTATCTCTTCTAGAGCCATCTGTAATTTTGGTACCACAGTCCACAATTCTTTAGGAGTAACTTTCACTTCTTCTTTTAGTATTCTATCCAATATATCTTTTGCCTTAACTCCTTTCTTAATGGGCATCTCATTCTTTGAAGGTAAATCTTTTTGAGGAATCTACCTGAAGTATTTGGCTAGAAGTAACAGAATATCAACTACTAGTACCTGAGTAGGCACCTTACGATAAGGGAACTCATACTTCTGACTTGTAGTTGATATCTTAATTCTACTACAAGTTTCTTCTTTTGCATCTGTAGATGAGAAGGAATCCTCATCTAAATTTTGTCTATTTACCTTCAAAACCTTACTACCTTGAAAGCAAACCTGTTTTTGAAGGAGAGTTTCTTCATTGGTAGCTCTAAAAACCCAACCTCTTTCTAGGTATGGGGTCTTTTCTTGTTTGAATATATTCAGCAGCTATTCTCTTCAAGAACGACTTTATGTCTTCTTCTTCTGGTTCTGGAGTCAGCTCTCTCCCTAAACTTATCTTCTATAACATGACCTCAAGACTACTAACTTTCTTTCTTAGTTGGGATAGCTTCTCTGGCTGTCTACTTGATCTAGATTATATTTCCAGTTGCTATCTTACTGGCTGAGATGATATAATAATTCCTTTAATATCAGGTTCTTGATCTCATACACTGCAGGTTTCTAGTTCTGGGTCACCCCATATCATCACTGCAATGGAGAATGACAGGTATTTTCTGATGCAGTCCTTAATAGACATATTATGCTCTGTTGAAATGGGCTCTCCATTCGTGAATCTGACTATAAATTTATCCACTAGAATTAAATCTTTTCTCTCATCTTCTATCTTAGCTGAACAGAAAAAGAACAAATAGTCTGGTTCAAAGTAGTAGAAACATTTTCTAGGAGGTCTTAGCGGCCCTGTCTATGATAGTCTAAATCTGTATCTATTTGACAGACCTCCTATTTCTTTCTGCATCTGATCTTGAGTCTAGATTAGCATATAGATACTATCTAGAGTACCTTGTATGCTTTTCTCATGCTTTTCTTTAGTCTTCTCTTGTATCTCATACATTGTCTTTAATGTATTAATTTCTTGTTATATACTTTTTATGTCTATAGTAGGTTTTATTTTTCTAACTGATTCTTCTTTTAAGAACAATACTTGTCCTCTAGACTCTGGGTTGATCTTATTATTTCTAGACATAGTCGTCGAGGTATGTTTAAGTGCCCAAGTAATCATCTTTTTACTAACAAGATCTACTACTTTCTTTAGGGTATCCTGTATGCTTAATCTGGCATTTAGGACATCTTGAAATGAGTTATCTAACAATCAGACAAAGAGCTCAATAAGCTCTTAGTTTTTGATGATGGCTGGGGGTTTTAAACATTTCTGGGTGATATACATAAACTGCTGTTTGAATTTCATCAGCCACTTTTTGTCTAACAAGAAAATTCCTAAGTACTCTCTACATAGTCTGTGCAGTTGTCCTATTATTGTAAGACTCTAGCCACGATGACTTAAGTCCACTCCAAGTTAGAGTTGATAAGAAGAACTTGATAAAGTTCCCATTTGATTTTGTATACTACTTATATATTTTACTATAGTGGCTATGCAACATCCTCCTATGGTTCTCATGTTATTCCCATTATGTGTCTATCTCATTACATGTTGTGACTATGACTGTGACTTTATGTGATGTGACCAAAATGTGTGACTGTGACTGTCACATAATGCTTTTCTATGCTCTACCTTAGTAATGATCTAACTAAACAAAACAAAAAAAAAATAGAAAATAACTTAACCATTTTGCCAAGTTATGACAATTGTTCTTTGTTTTTCGCTCATAAGCTTTCTATCTTCAAATGAGCTAGAAACTAGTTCTAGGGTCCAGTCTCAAATTCTGGGAAGCTCAACCATTGGTTGGCTATATCTACCTTAACATAACTTATTAGCCAGTTGAGTTCTTGTCTATTATCTGATATTTCTATAAATCTAAAGAGTTGTTCTACTATTCTAAAAGTTCCTGAGCATCTTCATTTGTCTGTCCTACTTAGGTATGCTCGGGCTAAGGAACATAGGCATCTGTGTTTTTAAAGGCATTTTTTGCTGAGTAGTTAGTGGAGCAAGTGTTGGAGTATTGGATCGTGTAAGTGGTAACTGAGAATTGCTGTTAACTTGATGCTGAGCTGAATCTAGATCGTGCTCAATAAAAGACTCTTCAAGAATTGCAGTGTCACACCAGACAGCCATTTAGGTAATAAAAGTGA
>Ga0153961_1000259_pt1 | contig 15571 bp, 11 predicted proteins | sample TSFL045MetaG_FD_104748 | JGI IMG/M metagenome (GOLD analysis project Ga0153961, IMG submission 104748) | Attine ant fungus gardens microbial communities from Florida, USA - TSFL045 MetaG | ecosystem: Host-associated > Fungi > Mycelium > Unclassified | place: USA: Florida, Withalacochee...
CGCCGCCGCCGGCAGCGACTGGCTGAGCAGCGCGCCTGCGCCGCAGCCGGAACATTTCAACCTGCTCGATCCCTTTCATAAAACCTGGATCCCACTCGATCGCTGGGTGACCGAAGGCATCGACTGGGTGGTGACCCACTTCCGCCCGCTGTTTCAGGGCGTGCGCGTACCGGTGGACTATATTCTGAGCGCCTTTCAGCAGCTGCTGCAGAGCCTGCCCGCGCCGGTCGCGATTGTCGTGTTCGCCCTGATCGCCTGGCAGATCGCCAGCCCGGCGATGGGGGTCGCGACGCTGATCTCGCTGGTGCTGATCGGCGCGATCGGCGCCTGGTCGCAGGCGATGGTGACGCTGGCGCTGGTGCTTACTGCGCTGCTGTTCTGCATCGTCATCGGCCTGCCGCTCGGCATCTGGCTGGCGCGCAGCGAGCGCGCGGGCCGCATCATTCGGCCGCTGCTGGACGCGATGCAGACCACGCCAGCCTTCGTCTATCTGGTGCCGATCGTCATGCTGTTCGGCATCGGCAACGTGCCGGGCGTGGTGGTGACCATTATTTTTGCCCTGCCGCCGATGGTACGCCTGACCATCCTCGGCATTAAGCAGGTGCCAGCCGATCTGATTGAGGCCAGCGAGTCCTTTGGCGCCAGCCCGCGCCAGATGCTGTTTAAGGTGCAGCTGCCGCTGGCGATGCCGACCATTATGGCGGGCGTCAACCAGACGCTGATGCTGGCACTGTCGATGGTGGTGATCGCCTCAATGATCGCCGTCGGCGGGCTGGGCCAGATGGTGCTGCGCGGCATCGGCCGTCTCGATATGGGGCTGGCCACCGTGGGCGGGGTCGGCATCGTGATCCTCGCCATTATCCTTGACCGTCTCACCCAGTCCGTGGGGCGCGACGGCCGCAGCCGCGGCAGCCGCCACTGGAGCCATACCGGCCCGATTGGCCTGCTGACGCGCCCTTTCCGCAAATCCTGATTTTTCGGGCGGCCCGACGCGGCCGCCCGCCTCGCAACGCCGACAATAAGGAATAACTATGCGCAAGACCGCACCTCTCCTCGCCGCCGTGCTGACTACGTTCGCCCTTTCTCAGGCCACCGCCGCCGATTTACCGGGCAAAGGCATTACCGTTAAGCCCGCGCAAAGCACCATCGCCGAAGAGGGCTTCCAGACGCTGCTGGTAAGCCGCGCGCTGGAGAAGCTGGGCTATACCGTCGAAAAACCGAGCGAAATTGACTATAACGTCGCCTACACCTCTATCGCTGCCGGCGACCTTACCTTTGTCGCCACCAACTGGCAGCCGCTGCACGACGACATGTACAACGCCGCCGGCGGCGATAAGAAATTCTATCGCGCAGGCACCTACGTCTCCGGCGCGGCGCAGGGCTATCTGATTGACAAGAAAACCGCCGAGCAGTACCACATCACTAATATCGCGCAGCTGAAAGATCCGAAAATCGCGCAGCTGTTCGACAGCAACGGCGATGGCAAAGCGGATATGACCGGCTGCACCCCAGGCTGGGGCTGCGAAGCGGTTATCAATCATCAGAACGCCGCGTTCGGCCTGAGCGATACCGTGACGGCTAATATGGGCAACTATTCGGCGATGGTCGCCGATACCCTGGCGCGCTTTAAGCAGGGCAAGCCGATCCTCTACTACACCTGGACGCCCTACTGGCTGAGCGACGTGCTGAAGCCGGGCCGCGACGTGGTGTGGCTGCAGGTGCCGTTCTCGTCGCTGCCGGGCGCGCAAAGCAAGGTCGACACTAAACTGTCGAACGGCGCCAACTACGGTTTCCCGGTTAACACCATGCATATCGTGGCCAATAAGGCCTGGGCAGAGAAGAACCCGGCGGCGGCGAAGCTGTTTGCCGAGATGAAGCTGCCGATTACCGATATCAATGCGGAAAATGCGGCGATGCATGCCGGTCAGGCGTCTGAAGCAGATATTAACCGCCACGTCGACGGCTGGATTAAAGGCCACCAGCAGCAGTTCGATCGCTGGATTCAGGACGCACTCGCAGCCGCCAAATAAGTCACGACTCACTTCAGGGGCAGCGCGCGCCGCCCCTTCGCCTTTCAGTTCGCTGCTGGCTGCCGAACCGACTGGTACGTCCTGTCAAATTACCCATCAATGAAATAGTTTTTTGGGTTACTATTACCCGATTATGATTATTACTCTCTGCGCTCCTGATAAATGAATGATCACCGCCATACGCTGACGCCTGCGCTGGTGTTGCTGATGTCTGTCGCCACGGGTCTCTCTGTGGCGAGCAACTACTATGTGCAGCCGCTGCTCAATACCGTCGCCCAAAACTTCGGCCTCTCCGTCAGCATGGCGGGTTTTATCGTGACCACGGCGCAGCTTGGCTACGCCTGCGGTCTGCTGCTGCTGGTGCCGCTCGGCGATATGCTCGAGCGTCGCGCCCTGATCGTCGGCATGAGCCTGCTGGCGGCGGGCGGCATGGTTATCACCGCGACCGCCTCTTCTTTTACGCTGCTGCTGCTGGGCACCGTGCTGACCGGCCTGTTTTCAGTGGTGGCGCAGATTCTGGTGCCGCTCGCCGCAACGCTGGCGCCGCCGGAGAAGCGCGGCAAAATTGTCGGTACGGTAATGAGCGGCCTGCTGCTCGGCATTTTACTGGCGCGTACCGTCGCGGGCGCGCTGGCGCAGCTGGGCGGCTGGCGCACCGTTTACTGGACCGCCAGCGTCCTGATGATACTGATGGCGCTAGCGCTGTGGCGCTTTCTGCCGCAGGTTAAGCCCACCGTATCGCTGAACTACCCGCAGCTGCTGAAATCGATTTTTCAGCTTTACCGCGCGAATCGCGTGATTCGCACTCGCGCCTGGACCGGCTGTCTCTCTTTCGCCAACTTTAGCGTGCTCTGGACGTCAATGGCGTTTCTGCTCGCCTCGCCTCCTTACGGCTACTCCGAAGGCGAAATTGGGCTGCTGGGGCTAGTCGGGGCAGCGGGCGCGCTGGCGGCGCGTCAGGCTGGATCGCTGGCGGATAAAGGCAAAGCCAGGCTAACCACTACGCTGGGCCTGCTGATTATGCTCGCCTCCTGGGGCATGACGGCGCTGGGCGCGCACGCTCTGATCGCGCTGATTGTCGGCATTCTGCTGCTCGATCTGGCGGTTCAGGGGGTGCATATCACCAATCAGAGCGTGATCTATAGCCAGATGCCTGAGGCGCGTAACCGCCTCACCGCTGGCTATATGACCAGCTATTTTATCGGCGGCGCGTTTGGTTCGGTGCTCTCCGCCAACGCCTTTCACCTTGCCGGCTGGTACGGCGTATGCGCCGCCGGTGTCGTTATGACGCTGCTCAACCTGCTGATTTGGTGGCGCGGCTACCGCTTTGAAACCCCTTTGAGTAAGTAAATAAAATACCAAAAATGTGATTGAGTCTGGTCACGAATGGTTAGTTTTGTTATGGTTAGCAATAAACCTATTCACATAGGTTATTTTTTCCCAGGAAATTATTTAGCGGGAAAAAAGTTTCCATACGTGTAGATATCGTGCCCTGCCGCAACAAGCAGTAGAGCACGAGGGTTTCGTGCCCAGGGTCAGGGAGTGGCCTGGAACCACCTGATGACGACAGTGTGATTTTTTGAACAATTGCGCGGAGTAAAAATGACTACGCTTAATCTGTCACCATCATTACTATATTAGTTGCAACTAGTGAGGTTTTTTAATAATGGAAAGTTCGTTTACTCCCATTGAACAGATGCTTAACATCCGCGCAAATCGCCACAAAGATTTCCCGCTGCACGAAATCATTCTGACGCGTCTGTGCATGCACATGCAGGGAAAGCTGCTGGAAAATCGCAATAAGATGTTAAAGGCGCAGGGAATTAACGAAACCTTATTCATGGCGCTGATTACGCTGGATGCGCAGGAAAATCAGAGCATTCAGCCCTCCGAGCTGAGCGCCGCGCTGGGTTCCTCACGCACCAACGCCACGCGCATCGCTGATGAGCTGGAGAAACGCGGCTGGATCGAGCGCCGCGAGAGCGACAACGATCGCCGCTGCCTCCATCTGCATCTCACCGAAAAAGGTAATGAGTTCCTGCGTCAGCTGCTGCCGCCTCAGCATCAGAGCCTGCAGTACCTGTGGTCTTCGCTGTCGAACGACGAGAAATCGCAGCTGGAAGGCATTACGCGCAAGTTGCTCAATCGTCTCGATAAAATGGACGAAGATCAGGTCATCGCCTCTCTCTCCCGTTAATAGCAAGAACTGCGACACAATCACCTGTCGAAACCGTTATTTTAATCCCCTTTTATCCGGCCAGCGCCCTTGTCGCTGGCTTTTTTCGACTCGGGCTCCGTGAAAAGGGACGATCGCGCCCCGGCATATGAAACAGTTGGAGACAGAGATGAGTGCAACAGCGGAGGCGCAAAGCCCGCAACAGCCAGCCCAAAAAAAGAAAACACGCAAAAAAGTGCTGATTCTGCTGGCGCTGCTTTTTGTGCTGGCTGGCATCGCCTGGGGCATTTACTGGTTCCTGGTGCTGCGGCATTTCCAGGAAACGGACGACGCTTACGTGGCGGGAAACCAGGTGCAGGTGATGGCGCAGGTGTCGGGCAGCGTCAATAAGGTCTGGTTTGACGATACCGATTTGGTAAAGAAAGGCGACGTGCTGGTTTCGCTGGATAAAACCGACGCCGAGCAGGCTTTTGAAAAAGCGCAGACCGCGCTGGCCACCAGCGTGCGTCAGACGCATCAGCTGATGATCAACGCGAAGCAGTATCAGGCGAGCATTGCGCTGCAGCAAACCGCGCTGGCGCAGGCGGAAGCGGATCTGAAACGCCGCGAGCCGCTGGGCGCCTCTAATCTGATTGGCCGCGAAGAACTGCAGCATTCGCGCGACGCGGTCGCCACCGCAAAAGCGCAGCTCGACGTAGCGGTGCAGCAGTATAACGCTAACCAGGCGATGATTCTCAACACCTCGCTGGAAGAACAGCCGGCGGTGAAACAGGCCGCCGCGGAGCTGCGCGACGCCTGGCTGGCGCTGCAGCGTACCGATATTCGCAGCCCGATGGACGGCTATGTGTCGCGCCGCAGCGTGCAGGTCGGCTCGCAAATCAGCACCAGTACGCCTTTAATGGCGGTGGTGCCCGCCACGAATTTGTGGATCGACGCTAACTTCAAAGAGACGCAGCTGTCTGGCGTGCGCATTGGGCAGGACGCGACGGTCGTGGCCGATATCTACGGCGACGACGTGGTCTATCACGGCAAAGTCGTCGGGCTGGATATGGGCACCGGCAGCGCCTTCTCGCTGCTGCCCGCGCAGAACGCCACCGGCAACTGGATCAAAGTGGTTCAGCGTCTGCCGGTGCGTATCGAGCTTAACCATGACGATATCGTGAAGCATCCGCTGCGCATTGGTTTGTCGACGCTGGTAAAAGTCGACACCACTAATAAAGACGGCAGCGCGCTCGCCACCAGCGTTCGCCAGCAGGCCGCCTACAGCACCAATGCGCTGGCGATTGACCTTGCGCCGGTGAACCAGCTGATCACTGATATCGTTCGCGCCAACGCCGGATGATTACGCGGAGGCTGTCATGGCACAAAAACCGCTAGAAGGCGCGCCGCTGGTCCTGATGACCATCGCGCTGTCGTTGGCGACCTTTATGCAGGTGCTGGATTCGACCATCGCTAACGTCGCGATTCCGACCATCGCGGGCAATCTGGGCGCGTCCAACTCGCAGGGCACGTGGGTCATTACCTCGTTTGGCGTGGCGAACGCCATCTCCATTCCAATTACCGGCTGGCTGGCGAAGCGCGTCGGCGAGGTGAAGCTCTTTACCTGGGCGACCATTCTGTTTGCCCTTGCCTCCTGGGCGTGCGGTATGTCGGAAAGCCTGGAGATGCTGATTTTCTTCCGCATCCTGCAGGGCATCGTGGCTGGCCCGCTGATTCCGCTGTCGCAAAGCCTGCTGCTCAGCAACTATCCGCCGGCTAAGCGCAGCATCGCCCTCTCGCTGTGGGCGATGACGGTCATCGTCGCGCCCATCTGCGGGCCGATTCTCGGCGGCTGGATCAGCGATAACTACCACTGGGGCTGGATCTTCTTTATCAACGTGCCGATCGGCGCGGTAGTCGTGATGCTGACGCTGCAGACGCTGCGCGGTCGCGAGACCCGCACCGAGGTTCGCCCTATCGACGTGGTGGGTCTGGTGCTGCTGGTGGTGGGCATCGGCTGTCTGCAGGTGATGCTGGACCGCGGTAAGGAGCTAGACTGGTTTAACTCGACTGAAATTGTGGTGCTGACGGTGGTCGCCGTGGTGTCGCTGGCGGTGCTGCTGGTGTGGGAGCTGACCGACGATCACCCGATTGTCGATCTGGCGCTGTTTAAGTCGCGCAACTTCACCATCGGCTGCCTCTCTATTAGCCTGGCCTATATGCTCTACTTCGGCTCGATCGTGCTGCTGCCGCAGTTGTTGCAGGAGGTCTACGGCTACACGGCGACCTGGGCCGGCCTGGCGTCCGCGCCGGTAGGGATTATTCCGGTGATCCTGTCGCCGATTATCGGCCGCTTCGCCCATAAGCTGGATATGCGTCGGCTGGTCACCTTTAGCTTTATCATGTACGCCGTCTGCTTCTACTGGCGCGCCTATACCTTCGAACCCTCAATGGACTTCGGCGCGTCGGCCTGGCCGCAGTTTATCCAGGGCTTCGCGGTCGCCTGCTTCTTTATGCCGCTCACCACCATTACCCTTTCGGGACTGGCGCCCGAGCGGCTGGCGGCAGCGTCGAGCCTGTCGAACTTCGTGCGTACGCTGGCGGGCTCGATTGGCACCTCGATTACCACGACCCTGTGGACCAACCGGGAATCGATGCACCACAGCACCTTTACCGAGTCGATTACGCCCTACAATCCCAATGCGCAGCAGATGTATACGCAGCTGGAAGGCATGGGAATGAGCCATCAGCAGGCATCGGCCTATATCGCTCAGCAGATCACTAACCAGGGGCTGATTATCTCCGCCAACGAGATCTTCTGGGCCTCGGCCGGCGTATTTTTAATTCTGCTGGTGCTGATCTGGTTTGCCCGCCCGCCGTTTGGTTCCGGCAGCGGCGGCGGCGGCGCGCACTAAACGCTTAAAAAAAACGGGCCTTTCGGCCCGTTTTTTTATGCGTTCTGGCGCCACCATTCGGCAAGCAGAATGCCGGTAGCCACCGAGACGTTAAGACTCTCGACGTTGCCGGTGCCGCCGATCGACAGGCTGATATCGCCCTGCTGGAACGCGCTGTCGGACAGGCCTTCGCTCTCCTGCCCCAGCACCAGCACCATCTTCGCTGGCAGTTCGGCTTTTGCCAGCGGCGTCCCTTCATGGCTTGAGGTGGTGACGATGGTGTAGCCCGCTTTGCGGAACGCTTCCAGACCCGCGGCAAAACTGTCGCCGCTAATCGCCTGAACGTGTTCTGCGCCGCCTTCAGCGGTACGCACCGCCGCGCCGGACTCCAGCAGCGAGGCGTCGTTCACCAGCAAACCTTTCACGCCGAAGTGCGCGCAGCTGCGCATAATGCCGCCCAGGTTGTGCGGGTTGCTGACATCTTCCAGCGCCAGCACGCAATCTTTCTCACCGGCCTGGCTCAGCCACTCGCTGACCGCCATGCCCATGCGTTTTTTGATAATAAAACAGACGCCGCCGTGGTGTTCAGTGCCGGAGGCCTTCGCCAGCTCGGCATCCTCAACGACGTGATAGGCTTTGCGGTTCGCCGCCAGCCAGCGCAGCGCTTCGCGGAAACGCGGCGTCACGCTCTGCACGAACCAGGCGCGCACGATCGCTTCCGGGCGGCTCTGGAAGAGCGCCTGACAGGCATTTTCGCCGTAAACGCGCGTCTCTTCCTGACGCTGGCGACGGATCATTTCCGGGTCGATAGCGACTTTGCCGCCCTGCTCCGGCTGTTTCTCTTCTACCGACGCGCGCTCGCTCGGCGGACGCGATACGGTGCGCCACGGCGAGAAACCTTCATCGCTACGTGGTTTGCGGCTGCCCTCATCGCTGCGAGGGCGACGGCTGCCTTCGTCGCTGCGCGGCCTGCGGCTGCCGCTCTCTTCGCTACGGCGGCCAGGGCCAGAAGAACGACGCGAATCTTCCTGACGGGCTGGGCGGCCACCTCCTTTACCGGTACGCGGGTTCGGCGCGCGTGAGCTGTTCTCGCCCTCATCTCGCACGTACATCACTTTTACCTTGCCACTTTTGCCTTTAAATTCGTCGTTCATCTGATCCTCCTGCATTGAGAGCGCGCAGATTACCTGATGTATTAGCGCTTAGCTATCAACTATTGAACCTATTGGACAATCCAGTTTGAGGGCCGTTCGCAACCTTCTCATAATGGACGCTATTTATAAAAACGACACCTGCAATCCCTTTGAGGTAACTATGAATACGGTATGTGCTTCCTGTCAGGCAACCAATCGCGTTCCTCCCGAACGCGTTGCCGATGGCGCTAAATGCGGCCGCTGCGGCGGCGATCTGTTTGATGGCGAGGTAGCGAACGCGACTGCCGATACGCTGGATAAATACCTGCAGGACGATCTGCCGGTAGTGGTCGATTTCTGGGCGCCATGGTGCGGCCCCTGCGTTAACTTCGCCCCGGTATTTAAAGAAGTGGCGCAGGCGCGCAGCGGGCAGGTGCGTTTCGTTAAGGTCAATACCGAAGCGGAACCCTCGCTGAGCGCGCGTTTTCGCATCCGCAGCATTCCAACCATTATGATCTTTAAGAAGGGCGAGATGGTGGACATGCTGAATGGCGCCATGCCGAAAGCCCCCTTCAACGAATGGCTGGATGAATCACTGTAACGACTGGTTCATGCACGACCCAGGCAAGCGGGACAGTTTATCCCGCATCCTGTCAGCATCCCCGCTCAGGCCAGCCGCGCTGGCCTTTTCCTTTTCGCGTGCGCTTCGATTACACTAGCGTTTTACTTTTCTTGCTAAGCCATGACTGATAACGCCGTTCTCCGCCTGCGCGCGCAGCGCCTTGCCCGCGCCACTCGCCCTTTTCTCGCCCGAGGCAACCGCGTCGTACGCTGCCAGCGCTGCTTGCTGCCGCAGAAAAATTGCCTGTGCGCGACCATTCAGCCGCAAAGCGCGCGCAGCCGCTTTTGCCTGGTGATGTTCGATACTGAACCGATGAAGCCCAGCAACACCGGGCGGCTGATTGCCGATATCCTGCCGCAGACCGACGCGTTTGGCTGGTCGCGCACCGAGCCCGATCCGGCGCTGCTCAGCGCCGTGGCGCATCCCGACTATCAGCCGATGGTGGTATTTCCCGCCTCCTATGCCGATCCCGGCCGCGAGGTGCTGACCGCACCGCCGCAGAGCGGCAAGCCGCCGCTATTTATTATGCTCGACGGCACCTGGACCGAGGCGCGCAAAATGTTTCGTAAAAGCCCCTGGCTCGATGCGCTGCCGGTAATGTCGCTCAGCGTCACCGCGCCGTCGCGCTATACCCTGCGCGAAGCGCATGGCGAAGGCCAGCACTGCACTGCCGAAGTGGCCGCAGCGCTGCTGGAGCAGGCTGGCGATCTGGCGGCGGCGCAGGCATTGCGACAGCACTTCGAGCATTTCCGCCACGCCTACCTGGCGGGCAAACCGCACCATCCTGCGCATCAGAGCGCCATCACCGAAAGCCTCTAGCGCCTGCGGGGCGAAATGATGGTGCGGCTCTCAGCCTGCGATCGTCGCATCGGCAAAGCGCATTAAAAGCGATTACAATCAGGCCAGTCGACTTCGGGAGAGTGGAATGAGCCAACGCGGACTGGAAGCGCTGTTACGACCTAAATCCATTGCGGTGATCGGCGCCTCGGACAGGCCGGGACGCGCCGGTCACTTTATGATGCGCAATTTGCTGGCGGGCGGTTTTAGCGGCCCGGTGCTGCCGGTGACGCCCAAATATAAAGCCGTCAGCGGCGTGCTCGCCTGGCCCACTATCGACAGCCTGCCGTTCGCGCCCGACCTGGCGGTGATCTGTACCCACGCGAAACGCAACCTCGAGCTGCTGCAGCAGCTGGGCGAAAAAGGGTGCAAGGCCTGTATTATCCTCTCCGCGCCCGCCAGCCAGCTAGGGGCGCTTAAGCGCTGCGCCGCACAGTGGCAGATTCGCCTGCTCGGCCCTAACAGCCTTGGGCTGCTTGCGCCCTGGCAGGGGCTTAACGCCAGCTTCTCGCCGGTGCCGATTGAAAAAGGGCGCATCGCCTTTATCTCTCAGTCGGCGGCGGTTTCTAATACGATTCTTGACTGGGCACAGCAGCGCAGTCTGGGCTTCTCCTGGTTTATCGCGCTGGGCGACAGCCTGGATACCGACGTTGACGATCTGCTCGACTTTCTGGCGCGCGACGGCAAAACCAGCGCCATTCTGCTCTACCTCGAACACCTGAGCGACGCGCGGCGCTTTGTCTCCGCCTCGCGCAGCGCCTCGCGCAACAAACCTATTCTGGTGATCAAAAGCGGCCGCAGCCATCAGGCGCAGGCGCTGCTCGGCACCCACAGCGGGCTGGACGCCGCCTGGGATGCGGCGATTCAGCGCGCCGGCCTGCTGCGCGTGCAGGATACACATGAGCTTTTCACCGCCGTGGAATCGCTCAGCCATATGCGTCCGCTGCGCGGCGACAGGCTGATGATCCTCAGCAACGGCGCCGCGCCTGCCGCGCTGGCGCTGGACGAACTCTATGCCCGCAACGGTAAGCTCGCCGTGCTGAACGACGAAACGCTGGCGGCGCTGGCCGCGCTGCTGCCGGAAGGCGTGGGACGCGGCAATCCGCTCGACCTGAAAGATGACGCTACGCCGCAGCGCTATGTCGACTGCCTGAATATTCTGCTCGGCAGCCACGAGCTCGACGCGCTGATGATTATCCATGCGCCCAGCGCGGTGGCGCCCGCCACCGAATCGGCGCAGCAGATCATTCAGGCTATCGCCGCCCATCCGCGCGGCAAGCAGGTCACGCTGCTGACCAACTGGTGCGGCGAATTCTCCTCGCAGGCGGCGCGCCGCGCCTTTACCCAGGCGGGCATCCCCACCTGGCGTACCCCGGAAGGCACGGTCACGGCGTTTATGCATCAGGTAGAGTACCGCCGCAATCAGAAGCAGCTGCGTGAAACCCCGACGCTGCCCGCCAGCCTGACGCAGGACAGCGCTCAGGCGCATCAGATCCTGTCACAGGCGCTGGCGAAAGGCGTCACCACGCTCGACACCCATGAGGTGCAGCCAGTGCTGCAGGCGTACGGGCTGGCGACGCTGCCGACCTGGATTGCCGGCGACAGCCTTGATGCGGTCGCTATCGCCGAGCGTATCGGCTATCCGGTAGCGCTCAAGCTGCGCTCGCCCGATATCGCCCATAAATCAGAGGTTCAGGGCGTGATGCTCTACCTGCGCAACGGCGCAGAAGTGCAGCAGGCGGCCGAGGCGATCGTCGATCGGGTTAAGCAGACGCTGCCGCAGGCGCGCATCGAAGGACTGCTGGTGCAGAGCATGGCGAATCGCGCCGGAGCCCAGGAGCTGCGCATTGTGGTGCAGCAGGATGCGCTGTTCGGTCCGATCATTCTGCTCGGCGAAGGAGGCGTAGAGTGGCAGGCGGACAAACAGGCGGCGGTAGCGCTGCCGCCGCTTAATATGACGCTGGCGCGCTATCTGGTGATTCAGGCGATCAAAAGCGGCAAAATCCGCAGCCGCGGCGGGCTCGATACGCTCGATATACCGGCGCTCAGCCAGCTTCTGGTGCAGGTCTCCAACCTGGTGGTGGACTGCCCGGAGATCCAGCGGCTCGATATCCATCCGCTGCTGGCAGCGGGCAGTGAATTTACCCTGCTGGACGTCACCCTCGATCTGGCGCCGTTCAGCGGCGACAGCGAAGCGCGGCTGGCGATACGCCCCTATCCGCAGCGGCTTGAAGAGCGGGTAACGCTGAAGGATGGGCAGAGCTGCTTGTTCCGCCCTATCCTGCCGGAAGATGAGCCGCTGCTGCGCGCCTTTATCGCGCAGGTCACCAAAGAGGATCTCTACTACCGCTACTTTAGCGAGATCAACGAGTTCACTCATGAGGATCTCGCCAATATGACGCAGATCGACTATGACCGCGAGATGGCCTTCGTTGCGGTGCGCCAGCAGCAGGGAAGCAGCGAGATTATCGGCGTCACGCGCGCGATTTCCGACGCCGATAATATCGACGCCGAGTTCTCCGTGCTGGTGCGCTCTGATTTAAAAGGGCTCGGCATGGGACGGCGGCTGCTGGAAAAAATGATCCGCTATACGCGCGATCATGGCCTGCAGCAGCTCAACGGGATCACCATGCCGCATAACCGCGGCATGATTACCCTGGCGCGCAAGCTGGGGTTCGGGGTAGACGTTCAGCTTGATGAAGGTATCGTCAGCCTCAATTTACCCCTACGCAAAGACATCAGCTAACCTTGTAGAGAAAGGTAAAAAATGGCCGACCACATCAGGTTGATGTTATTATTTACCGTTATGACCCTGATTTGATGGCAAAAGGCCATGCAATGAAACGAGAAGAAGCGCACTGCGATGCTGACTAAATTCAAACGCAATAAGCATCAACAACACCTCGCACAGTTGCCGAAGCTGTCACAGTCCCCTGCGGACGTGACAACGCTCTACTCGCCAGCCGACTTCCGTCGCACGCTGCTGGAAAAGATCGCGGCGGCGCAGCACCGTATCTGCATCGTCGCGCTCTACATGGAAAACGACGATGCCGGTCGCGCGGTGATGGATGCGCTCTATGCGGCGAAACGCGCGCGTCCTGAGCTCGATGTCAGCATTCTGGTCGACTGGCATCGCGCCCAGCGCGGACGCATTGGCGCGGCGCGCGGCGTTACTAATGCCGACTGGTATTGCGAGATGGCGACGCAGCATGCGGATATCGCCATTCCGGTTTACGGGATCCCGGTCAACACGCGCGAAGCGCTCGGCGTGCTGCATCTGAAAGGCTTTATTATCGACGATACGCTGCTCTACAGCGGCGCCAGCATTAACGACGTTTATCTGCATCAGCACGATAAATATCGATATGACCGCTATCAGCTGATTCGTAATCCGCAGCTGGCTGACACCATGTATGAGTGGATTAACGTCAACCTTAAGCAGTCGGAAGCGGTCAACCGCCTTGACCGTGAAGAGCGTCCTTCCAGTCCAGAAATCAAAAATGAGACGCGCCAGTTCCGTCAGGATCTGCGCGGCTTTAACTATCAGTTCATCGGCGATGGCCATAACGAAGAGCTGACCGTTACGCCGCTGGTCGGGCTGGGCAAGCGTAGCCTGCTGAATAAAACCATATTCCACCTGATGCCCTGCACCGAGCAGAAGCTCACCATCTGTACGCCCTATTTCAACCTGCCGGCGATTCTGGTACGCAGCATTATCCATCTGCTGCGCGAGGGCAAAGAAGTCGAGATTATCGTCGGCGATAAGACCGCCAACGACTTCTATATCCCGCCTGAACAGCCGTTTAAAATTATCGGCGCGCTGCCCTATCTCTATGAAATTAACCTGCGCCGCTTCATGAGCCGTCTGCAGTACTATGTCGACAACGGACAGCTGGCGGTGCGTCTGTGGAAGGATGGCGAGAACAGCTATCACCTGAAAGGCATTTGGGTCGATGATGAGTGGATGCTGATTACCGGCAATAATCTCAACCCGCGCGCCTGGCGCCTCGACCTGGAAAATGCGGTGCTAATCCACGATCCGCTGCAGCAGCTCGCCGAGCAGCGCGAAAAAGAGCTAACGCTAATTCGCACGCATACTCAGATTGTGAAGCACTTCCGCGATCTGGAAAGCATCTCCGACTATCCGGCTAAGGTGCGCAAGCTCATTCGTCGCCTGCGTCGTATTCGTATCGACCGTCTGATTAGCCGTATTCTCTGATCGATTGCCTGCGGCGCTGAACGCCGCAGGCAACCGCGTCTTTGTCAACGCTCGCCGCTCTTCTGCTGGCCTCGTTTTTAAAACGCGCCAGCAGATTTTTACAGCTTAATCCCCTTTCCGCGCCTGTGGAGCAGCAGCGACACCAGAAACGCCAGCGCGCCCATCGCCGAAACATACCAGAAGAAGGTGGTCTCAATCCCCTGCTGCTTCATCAGCAGCGCGACGTACTCCGCCGAACCGCCAAAGATCGCATTGGCTACGGCATAGGATAAGCCGACGCCAAGCGCGCGCACTTCTGGCGGAAACATTTCCGCCTTGAGGATGCCGCTGATGGCGGTATAGAAGCTGGTGATCAGCAGCGCCAGCATAATCAGGCAAAAGGCCACAGTCGGACTTTGCACGCTTTGTAGCGCGGTAAGAATAGGCACGGTGCAGACAGCGGCGCCCGCGCCAAAGATCAACATTGATCCCCGACGGCCAATTTTATCGGACAGCGCGCCGATAACCGGCTGTATTAGCATAAAGACCAGCAGCGCGGCGGTCATCAGGCCGCTGGCGCTTTTCGCATCCATGCCCGCCGTGTTCACCAGATACTTTTGCATATAGGTGGTAAACGTGTAAAAGCTTAGCGAGCCGCCTGCGGTAAAGCCGAGCACCATCAGGAACGCGCGCGTATGGTTACGCAGCAGGCCGGTAATGCTGCCGGCGTCTTTATGATGGCGGCTCTGATTATCTGAGGTCTCATGCAGCGATCGCCGCAGCCAGAGAGCCACCACCGCCAGGATCGCGCCGAGGAAAAAGGGGATACGCCAGCCCCAGCTGCGCAGATCCTCTTCGCTGAGGATAAACTGCAGCACCACCACCGTCAGCACCGCCAGAAGCTGACCGCCAATAAGCGTAACGTACTGAAAGGAAGCGTAAAACCCCTTACGTCCTTCCAGCGCCACCTCGCTCATATAGGTGGCGCTGGTGCCATATTCGCCGCCCACCGACAGTCCCTGAAACATGCGCGCCAGCAGCAGGATCGCCGGGGCCGCGATACCAATGCTGCCGTAGCCGGGCAGGCAGGCGATGACCAGCGAGCCGAAGCACATCATGCAGACTGAGATGAGCATTGATTTTTTACGGCCGTGCCGATCGCCGATATAGCCAAACAGCCAGCCGCCGATGGGACGCATCAAAAAACCAGCGGCGAATACCCCTGCGGTTTGCAGCAGCTGCGTGGTGGTATCGCCTTTGGGAAAGAAGATATGTGCAAAATAGAGTGAGAAAAATGAGTAGACGTAGAAGTCAAACCACTCGACCAGATTACCCGACGACGCGCCGACAATCGCCCAGACGCGTTTCTTGCTGATCCTATTTTCTTCTGTCCCATGTCGAGATGGGCGCGAATTGATTTCTGCCATGCGTTACCTCAAGGTCCTTGCTGATAAGCAGCGTTAAAACAATGAGTAAAGCATTTCATCCGTGACAGCGAAACGTTATCGCGGCTGCGCTGCGCTAAATGTGATGCGCAAGAGGTTTAGGTGTAACGCGTGAAACTGAGGATAGGGTTTTATTCTGGCCTGAAAATGCAAAAAACCCTGACCGTGAGGTCAGGGTTATCGCAGTTGGATGCCTGGCAGTTCCCTACTCTCGCATGGGGAGGCCCCACACTACCATCGGCGCTACGGCGTTTCAC
>Ga0153961_1000260_pt1 | contig 15521 bp, 14 predicted proteins | sample TSFL045MetaG_FD_104748 | JGI IMG/M metagenome (GOLD analysis project Ga0153961, IMG submission 104748) | Attine ant fungus gardens microbial communities from Florida, USA - TSFL045 MetaG | ecosystem: Host-associated > Fungi > Mycelium > Unclassified | place: USA: Florida, Withalacochee...
CGCCGTGAAGACGCGCTGAACTTTAGCGAGCAGGACTGGGACGACGTGATGAACATCAACAGTAAAAGCGTCTTTTTCCTGTCGCAGCAGGTAGCGCGCCAGTTTATCGCGCAGGGCCAGGGCGGTAAAATCATCAATATCGCCTCAATGCTCTCTTTCCAGGGCGGTATTCGCGTACCCTCCTACACGGCGTCGAAAAGCGCGGTCATGGGCCTGACGCGGCTGATGGCGAACGAGTGGGCGAAACACGGCATTAACGTCAACGCGATCGCGCCGGGCTATATGGCGACCAACAACACCGAGCAGCTGCGCAGCGACGAAGGCCGCAGCGCAGAGATCCTCGGCCGTATTCCCGCTGCGCGCTGGGGCGTGCCGGAAGATATGATGGGGCCGATAGTTTTCCTCGCCTCCTCCGCTTCCGACTATGTCAACGGCTATACGCTGGCGGTAGACGGCGGCTGGCTGGCCCGCTAGGTTCCTGCTGGCAGAGACGCTGATCCGTCACAAGCTTTAGCCTGGAACAGTCAGAGGCCATCAACGGCGGCGCAATGCCGCCGTTTCGCTAAAAAAATTCACTCTTCGTTACAGCGTCACAACTTCTCATTTACTGGATAAATCCCTATACTGGATGCATCGACAGTTTGCAGCCAGGTTTTATCATGACGGGCGAAGGCCACGTAATTTTCGCTATTGCCACCGCTATTTTTGCCAAGCGCGCGGAGCTGACGCCCGTACTGGCGCAGGCCGACTGGTGGCATCTTATTTCCGCTTCGCTGCTCACCTGTTTGCTGCCCGATATCGATCACCCTAAATCCCTGCTCGGCCAGCGGCTAAAATGGCTCTCTTATCCTATCGCCCGCGCCTTCGGCCACCGCGGCTTTACCCACAGCCTGCTGGCGGTGGCGGCCAGCCTCTGGCTGTTTCAGATAAACGTACCCGACGACTGGCTGCTGCCTGCTGATGTCTTACAGGGAATGACGCTGGGCTATCTCAGCCATATCGTTGCCGATATGCTGACGCCCGCCGGCGTGCCGCTGCTGTGGCCATGCCGCTGGCGCTTTCGCCTGCCGATCCTCCGGAGCCAGAAAGGCAACCAGCTGGAGCGCACGCTCTGCCTGATACTGGTCGGCTGCTCGCTGTGGTTTCCAGCCGGCGCGCCCTCATTTGGTGCACAGGGCTGGACTTCTCAGCTGTTTGATACGCTACAAAATGGCGTTTCCCGCCTGATATCTGCCCAAAAAGCGCATTAAAGCAGCAGAAAACGCTGTCTGGTTATAAGGCATTCCATTTGGATATAAGTCGATGCCTGAGTGTACTGGTAACATACCGCCACTTAATTCGTGCGTCACATTATCTGGCGTTCCGGCGCGATCAGCGTCGCCGGGCGTCTCTTTGGGAGCCAACATGGATCTACCTCTGATTCTTAATCTTGCCGCTTTCGTTGCGCTACTGCTGCTGCTGTCGCGCCTTGGCCGTCAAGGCTGGAGCCTGTCGAAAAAGGTGCTGGTCGGTCTGGTGATCGGCGTGCTGTTCGGGCTGGCGCTGCAAACCATTTATGGCGCGCAGAGCGACGTGCTGAAGACCTCGATTAGCTGGTTCAACATCGTAGGCAATGGCTACGTGCAGCTGCTGCAGATGATTGTCATGCCGCTGGTGTTCGCCTCAATTCTCAGCGCCGTCGCCCGCCTGCATAACGCCTCATCGCTGGGCAAAATCAGCCTGCTGACAATCGGCGTGCTGCTGTTTACCACCGCTATCTCCGCGCTGGTCGGCGTGCTGGTGACCGGCCTGTTCCATCTCAGCGCCGAGGGTCTGGTTCAGGGCGCGCAGGAGAGCGCGCGTCTTGCCGCCATCCAGAGCAACTACGCGGGCAAAGTGGCGGATCTCACCGTGCCGCAGCTGCTGCTCTCTTTTGTGCCGAAAAATCCGTTTGCCGATCTCACCGGCGCCAGCCCGACCTCCATCATTAGCGTGGTGATCTTCGCCGCCTTCCTTGGCGTGGCCGCGCTGCAGCTGCTGAAGGATGACGAAGTCAAAGGCCAGCGCGTGCTGGTGGCGATTGACACCCTGCAGTCCTGGGTGATGAAGCTGGTGCGTCTGATCATGAAGCTGACGCCTTACGGCGTGCTGGCGCTGATGACCAAAGTGGTCGCCGGTTCTAACCTGCAGGACATCATTAAGCTGGGCGGTTTTGTCGTCGCCTCTTACCTGGGTCTGGCGATAATGTTCGGCGTGCATGCGCTGCTGCTGTCGGTAAACGGCATTAACCCGCTGCGCTTCTTCCGCAAGGTCTGGCCGGTGATCACCTTCGCCTTTACCAGCCGCTCCAGCGCCGCGAGCATTCCGCTTAACGTGGAAACCCAGACGCGCCGCCTGGGCGTGCCGGAATCGATCGCCAGCTTCTCCGCCTCTTTCGGCGCGACAATCGGCCAGAACGGCTGCGCGGGCCTCTACCCGACCATGCTGGCGGTAATGGTTGCGCCGACCGTCGGCATTAACCCATTTGATCCGGTCTGGATCGCCACGCTGGTGGGCATCGTTACGCTGAGCTCGGCAGGCGTGGCGGGCGTAGGCGGCGGCGCGACCTTCGCCGCGCTGATCGTGCTGCCGGCGATGGGCCTGCCGGTGACGCTGGTCGCCCTGCTGATCTCGATCGAACCGCTGATCGATATGGGCCGCACCGCGCTCAACGTCAATGGCTCAATGACCGCTGGCTCTCTCACCAGCCGCTGGCTTGGCATGACCGATAAATCGGTGCTGGAGAGCGACGAGCACGCGGAGCTGGCGCACCGCTAAGCGCAGGCCGCTCCCTACAAACCGGGCCATCGCGCCCGGTTTTTTTATGCCCGGGCTTCACAATCCGCCGCCTTTATGGCGACGCCGTTAAGAAAGCGTTAAGCGTGGTAAAGAGAGGAAAAAGTCGCGCCCCTGCGCTTGTTTTCACCGCCAAAAAGGAGAATGCTGCTGGCAGTTATCGCAGGAGAAAACCCATGAAAAAAGTTATCGCCTCGCTGCTGGCGTTAACGCTGTTGTCGCCAGCGCTTGTCTCTGCTCATCCCGGCGGTTGGGGTCCCGGTCCTGGCCCGCACTGGGGCGGCCACGGTCGCGGCTGGGGCGGTCCGGGCCCGCTGCGCTTTTTGCCCGAAGCGGCGACCGCGGTGCTGATTGGCGGCCTGACCTACTACATGCTTAACGGCGCCTATTATCAGCGTCAGGGCGAAAACTACGTGGTGGTTCAGCCGCCCGCTGAGCCGGCCGGCGCGATGCGCGTGCTCGATTTTAACGGTCGTCGCTTTTACGTGCAGGAGGGGCACTACTACCAGCGCGATATCAGCGGCGAATATATTGAGGTGCCGCGCCCCGCAGGACTCTAATCAGCCATAACGAAAAACGGCCCGTCAGTGACGGGCCGTTTGCTTTCTGTTCTTTCGGTTCGCAGCTTACTGCGCAGCCTGCGGATCGGTATCGTAATCTTTGCAGCTCTGGAAACCGTAGTTCATGACGCGACCGGTGTCGCTGTAGCTCACGAAATAGGTTTGCGGTTTGCCGTCGCGTTCACCCAGCACATAGGTCTGACAGGTGCCGCGCGCGTGAACCATGGTGATTTCAGTTGAAGCCGGGCCCGCAATCTGGCGAACCTGCTCGCGCGTCATCCCCTTTTTCACATCCTTAACTACGGGCTTGCTCACGTAACTCTCAGCACGATCGTAAGCCGTACAACCAGACAGTGCGACCAGCGCCAGCGCCGCAGCGATACATCCCATTGCTTTATTCATCAAGTTGTTCCTCGTTGTATTGTCCATGTAAGCTTAAGCCTGGAACAGAAATGCAGATTAATCAACTTTATGGCGCATTTTTAAGTTCAGTCTGAATCGTCAGGTTAGCGTAAAAAAGCTGTTCCTGCCGCGATCGCCCCGTATAATCCGGCGTGAGAATAAGCACTCTCAAAACGACTTTGCGGAGGCAGGATGAACCAACAGCGTGAAGCGCGCGACGCGCGGCATCGCACGCGCCAGGATGAGATTATCGCCGCAGCGCGGCGCTGTTTTCGTCATTCAGGCTTCCACGGCGCCAGCATGGCGCAGCTCGCCAGCGCCGCCAGCCTTAGCGTGGGGCAAATCTATCGCTATTTCCCCAGCAAAGATGCGCTGATCGAATAGATGGTGAAGCGTATCGTCGACGGCCGCGTCGCCGCGATGAGCGCACAGAGCGACGCCAGCCATATCGCCGATATGATCGCCCACCGCGCCACGCTGAACGAAGAGGATGAGATGTTGATGCTGGAGGTGGCCGCCGAGGCGAGCCGCAATCCGCGCGTCAGCCACATCCTGCAGGCCGCCGAAACGCGCCTGTTTCACAACGCCTGTGAAAAAATGCGCGCGGACTATCCCCACCTTACCGAGCCGCAGCGCGCCGCCTGCGTTGAAGTGCTGGCGGTGCTGATAGAAGGCACCGCTTTTCGCCGCCTGACGACACAGAAAGCGTCGGCGGATCTGCTTTATACCCTATACAAAAAGATGATCCACGACCTGGTAACCCCCTCAGAGGACAAATGACACCTGCACGCAATAACCGACTGGTCTATGCCGTCACGCTGGGCCTGCTGGCGGCGCTCGGCCCGCTCTGCATCGATCTTTACCTGCCTGCGCTGCCTGAGCTGGCGCGCGATCTGCATACCCCAACCGCCACGGCGCAGCTTAGCCTCACCGCCGGCCTGCTCGGCCTGGGCGCCGGACAGCTGCTGTTCGGGCCAATGAGCGACAAATTCGGCCGCCTGCGTCCGCTCACCCTGTCGCTGGCGCTGCTGTTTATCGCCTCAATCGGCTGCGCGCTGGCGCAAAATATCCACCAGCTGCTGGTGGCGCGCCTGTTTGAAGGAGTGGCAGGCGCGGGCGGCGCGGTGCTGTCGCGCGCGGTGGCGCGCGATATGTACAGCGGCCATGAGCTGACGCGCTTCTTCGCGCTGCTGATGCTGGTGAACGGCCTGGCGCCGATCGGCGCGCCGGTGCTGGGCGGCGTGCTGATGACGCTCCTAAACTGGCGCGGCATCTTCATGGTGCTGGGCGCGACGGCGCTGCTGCTGATCCTGCTGGCGCGCTGGAAGCTGCACGAAACCCTGCCGCCCGAGCGCCGCAGCCAGGGCTCGCTCTTCTCCGCCTGGGCGGCGCTGGGTCAGGTGGTGGTCCATCGTCCCTTTATGGGCTTCTGCCTGACGCAGGCCTTTATGATGTCGGGCATGTTCGCCTATATCGGCGCGTCGCCCTTTGTGCTGCAGCAGATTTACGGCCTGTCGCCGCAGGCGTTCAGCTTCTGCTTTGCCGCGAACGGCATTGGGCTGGTTATCGCTTCGCAGGCCAGCGCGCGCCTCTGCCCGCTCTGGGGCGAATATCCGGTGCTCAAGGGCGGCCTGACGCTGGCCTTCGTCGCGTCCAGCCTGCTGCTGCTGACGGGCCTTCTCGCCGCGCCGCTGCCGCTGGTGCTGGTGGCGCTCTTTTTCACCATCGCGAGCAACGGCGTTATCGCCACCACCGCCTCGTCGCTGGCGATGCAGAGCCAGGGCCATCGCGCCGGCAGCGCGTCGGCGGTGATCGGCGTTTGCATGTTCTCATTAGGCGCGGCTGCGGTGCCGATTACCGGCCTGGGCGGCACCTCGCTGCTGAGCATGACCGCCACTATCTTCGGCTGCTTTATGCTGGCGATTCTGATGTTTATCTTACTGGCGCAGAAACCTGCGCCGCGGGCGTAAACTGACTGATATCGCAACAGTTAACCGGAAACAACTGGCGCTTTGGCTTGTTGTTTTCGGCGATGCGCGTTAGCTTTAATGGATGGTTCGCACGGCCAACCGTCCACTGTCTTGAGGAGAGATTCATGTCACTGCAGCAGGAAATCATTACGGCACTCGGCGTCAGCCCGGTTATCGACCCGCAGCAGGAAATTCGCCGCAGCGTCGATTTTCTTAAAAGCTACCTGAAGCGCAATCCGTTTCTGAAGACGCTGGTGCTGGGCATCAGCGGCGGTCAGGACTCGACGCTGGCGGGCAAGCTGTCGCAGCAGGCGATTAGCGAGCTGCGCGAAGAAACCGGCGACGACGCCTATACCTTTATCGCCGTGCGCCTGCCCTACGGCGTGCAGGCGGATGAGCAGGACTGTCAGGACGCGCTGGCGTTTATCCAGCCCGACCGCTCGCTGGTGGTCAATATCAAAGAGTCGGTGCTGGCCAGCGAACGCGCCCTGCGAGAAGCGGGCGTCGAGCTTTCCGATTTTGTGCGCGGCAACGAGAAGGCGCGCGAGCGCATGAAGGCGCAGTACAGCATCGCCGGCATGACTAAAGGCCTGGTGGTCGGCACCGACCACGCGGCGGAAGCGATTACCGGCTTCTTCACCAAATATGGCGACGGCGGCACCGACATCAATCCGCTGTTTCGCCTTAACAAACGCCAGGGCAAGCAGCTGCTGAAAACGCTGGGCTGCCCGGAACACCTCTACCTGAAACGTCCCACGGCGGATCTGGAAGACGATCGTCCTGGCCTGGAGGATGAAGTGGCGCTCGGCGTGACCTACGAGATGATTGACGACTATCTGGAAGGCAAAAGCGTCGCGCCGGAAACGGCGAAGATCATTGAAAACTGGTATGTGAAGACCGAGCACAAGCGTCGCCCGCCGATTACGGTGTTCGACGACTTCTGGAAATAACGCCCCTGTTCCCCTGCTGCCCGGCAGGGGAAATGTTATCCCGCCTTCATGTTCACCGATTAACCCGCTGGCGAAAGCCTGAGCAGCCTGATATGCTGTATGAATACACAGTTACAGGAGTCTGTCTTGGTTCGACGTGCCGCCACGCACCGCCTCGAGTTCGACGCGGCTGCCATCTACGAATATCCCGAACACCTGCGCGAATGGCTGGAAGGCTTGCCCAATCAGCCTGGCGTCTACACCTTTCACGGCGACAGCGAGACGCTGCCGCTCTACATCGGGAAAAGCATCAATCTGCGCTCGCGCGTGATGTCGCACTTCCGCACGCCGGAAGAGGCGCGCATGCTGCGCCAGGCGCGCCGCGTCAGCTGGATCCCCACCGCGGGCGATCTCGGCGCGCTGCTGCTGGAGGCGCAGATGATCAAGACGCAGCAGCCGCTGTTTAACAAGCGCCTGCGCAAAAATCGCCAGCTCTGCTCAATTCAGATCGCCGGCGGCAAGCCTGAGGTGGTCTACGCGCGCGACGTCGATTTTTCCCACTCGCCCAACCTTTTTGGCCTCTACCGCAGCCGCCACAAGGCGCTGGAAACGCTGAAATATCTCGCCGACGAGCATCAGCTCTGCCACGGGCTGCTCGGGCTGGAGAAGCTGAGCGCCAACCGCGCCTGTTTCCGTGCGGCCCTGCGCCGCTGCGCCGGCGCCTGCTGCGGCCGCGAGACGCTGGACGATCATCAGGCGCGGCTACTGGAGGCGCTGGAGAGCGTGCGGGTGATCTGCTGGCCGTGGCAGGGCCCGGTCGCGCTGATCGAGGAGGGGAAACTGATGACGCAGATCCACGTGATCGACCACTGGTTCTATCTGGGATCGGTCAGCGATATGGAAGAGGCACGCCGCCTGAAGCGCGCGCCGAGCGGCTTCGACCACGACGGCTATAAAATTTTGTGTCGGCCGCTGCTTTCCGGCCACTACCCCATCGAACCGCTATAAAAAAACCGCCGACGCTGCCCAGACTCTTTGCTTGTCTGGACAACGTCGGCGGTCTTACTGCCTTACCTCAGCCGATTATTCAGCGGCTGGCGGCGCCATTTTCTCGTCGTGCGGGCCTTTCTCAGTCAGACGCTTTTCAAAGTTGGCGTTGTACTGTTTCTTCTGCTCCGGCGTCAGCACGTTATAAAGTTTGTTCTGCGTTTCCATCATCGCCACCGCGCGCTCTTTCGCATCGGCGGTCATTTTCTCCGCCTGCGCTTCCGCTTTCGCACGGTCGAAGGTGTCAGAGGCGATAATCGCGTGACCGGCGCGGCGCTCTTCCAGCGACGGACGTTTAAAGTCTTTATGGCTCTCCTTCATGATGTCGCGAATCTGGCTTTTCTGCGCATCGGTCAGGTTCAGGCCTTTGAACATCATCATGCCGTGGTGCATCGGCGGCTTATGCATCGCCTTTTCGCTACCGGCCGGCGGCGGCGTCAGGTTGTCAGCCGCTGCATGGACCGCGCTTGCCGCACCGAACGCCAGAGTAGAAGCCAGAATCAGGGAAGTCAGTTTACGCATAATAGTTGTCCTTATCATTCAGTTAATGACGACAGCAGCCTGTCGCGTCTTCGAGAACAAGATTACGCTGCTGAATGTCAATCTCTCAGAGAGTGAGTAAAGCCGTGAAAGCATAAAAGACAAAAATCAGGCAATCATGAAGAGAATAAGAAGAATCGGGTGAAGAATTGCAAAAGATTATGAATTCAAAGCGGATTTGGCAGGAATTATGGAGGAGTGTAAGGGTTTCGGCAGCAAAGCGGAAGAAAAATTCGCCGCTCTACTGCCGGACTGGCTATCAGCGCGGCAGCGCCTCCGCTGGCGTCTCCTCCTCTACCAGCATCAGACCGGCGCGCAGGCCAGGCGCCACGGCGGGATTGGGAAACAGCACATATTCGCGCGCCTGCTGCACGACGTAGCGCGTGGCGCCATCCTCAGCCAGCAGCGTGCCCTGCGAAAAGGCGGTAAAGTTACGCGTCTCCGCATCCATATGCAGCCGGAACTGCTCGCTGAGTCGGGTTATCTGCTGCGCCACCCGATAGCGACGCGGCTCCTCTCGCGCCTCCGGCAGCGGCTCCCCGCTCAGCAGCGCCGCCAGCGCCTGGCGCGCCGCGGAAAACTGCGTCAGGTCGTTGGCGCCAAACGGCAGGGCCTTGCCCAGCTCCAGCGTACAGCTCGCGGCGCGAAAGTTCGCGCAGCTAAAGTGCGTAAAGGTGCCGCCCGGCGCGGTGTGGAACACCAGCGCTTCGAGCCCGGCCGCCGCCAGCCAGCCGAGAAAATCCTCTGGCCAGGGGCGCGGACTGAGCGGCAGCACGCCGAAGCGCGTGTGCCATGAGCCCCGAATGGCGGTGTGCAGATCGAGATGCCAGCGCGGCTGCTCCGCTTTGCCCCCTTGCTGCCAGAACGCTTCCGTCGCCTGCTCAAGGCGCAGCGCGCGCCGCGCCTCGTCGCAGTCGTCAATCTGCTGCCAGCGGCCGCCGAACAGGCGATTGACGTCATGGCGCAGATAACGCTTCCCGGCACGCAGCGCCGCCGGATTGCCGAGGATCGCCAGCACGCGATGACGCAGCGCCATCTCGCCGCGCAGCAGCGCGCTAATCAGCGCGTTCATGATCTCAACCGGCGCGGTCTCATTGCCGTGAATGCCGGCCGACAGCACCAGCGCCTGCTGCGGCTCATCGAGCGGATCGAGCTGCAAAATACCGTGATCGATCCACCGCCAGCGCAGCCAGGGCGTTGCGCCTTCCAGCTGATGCGGCGCCTCGCCTGACAGCGTCTGCTGAAGAAAATCGTGCATTAAACCTCCTTTGTGCGCTGAAAGCGCCGCTTCCGCTACTGCTGAAATGCGTAAACGTTGCCTAAGTCCAGCAGCCGGGTCAGCTCGTCCAGCGCGTCTCGGCCCTCTCTTAACAGCTGCGGGTCCGCCAGATCCGCCTGCGTCAGACGATCGCGATAGTGACGATCTACCCAGTCGTTAAGCGTGGCGAACAGGCGATCGTTCATCATCACCGCCGGATTCAAGGCCTGTCGCTCCTGCGGCGTCAGCACCACGCGCAGCCGCAGGCAGGCCGGGCCGCCGCCGTTTTGCATGCTTTCGCGCAGGTCGAAGCTCACCAGCTCGCGCACCGGGCCGCCCTGCTCCACCAGCTCGCTCAGGTAGCGCCAGACGCCAGGATGCTGGCGCGACTCTTCGGGCAGCACCAGCAGCATCGCGCCATCGTCGCGGCTCAGCAGCTGACTATTAAAAAGATAAGTGCTGACCGCGTCCGCCACCGAGACGCGGCTTTCGGGCACCTCGATAGCGGTAAAGCCCGGCACGCGACGCTGCAGCGTCGCCAGCAGCGCCGGCTGATCGACGAACGCCCGCTGGTGGCAAAACAGCGCCGCACGGTTGCTGACCGCGATAACGTCGTTATGAAACACCCCCTGGTCAATCACCTGCGGGTTCTGCTGAGCAAAAATCGTGTGGCGCTCGTCAAGCTGATGCAGCCTGGCCACCGCCTGGCTCGCCTGCAGCGTCTGGCGCGCGGGATAGCGTCCCGGCGCGATGCCGCCGTTGTCGTCGCGTCCGTAAATAAAGAGCTGCAGGCTGCGTTCGCCATACTCGGCGCCGAGGCGGTTATGGTTCGCGGCCCCTTCGTCGCCGAACAGCGCCACCTGCGGCAGCGCGTCGTGCACGTCGAAATGCTGAGGATCGCGAAAGATAGCGCGCAGCAGCCGGGCGGTCTGCGGCGCCTCCATGGCGCGATGGAATTTGTTGTTCAGGTTGGCGACGGTGAAATGCACGCGCCCGTCGGCGCTGTCGGCCGAGGGCGACACCGTCGCCGCGTTGGCCACCCACATCGCCGAGGCGGAGCTGACCGCCGACAGCAGCCCGGGCGACGCCTTCGCCGCCTGCGCCAGCACCTGTTCATCGCTGCCGCGGAAGCCCAACTGACGCAGCAGCGGCAGGTTCGGCCGCTCGTGCGGCGGGATCACCCCCTGCACAAAGCCTTTGTCCGCCAGCGCCTTCATCTTCAGCAACCCCTGCTTTGCCGCGAGGCGCGGGTTCGACGGCTGATGCTGGTGGCGCGTCGAGGCTTCGTTGCCAAACGACAGCCCGGCATAGTGGTGCGTCAGGCCAACCAGCCCGTCGAAGTTCGCTTCCGTTGCTTTCATACCTGCTCCTCGCGCGCGGAGAAATCGAGCCCCGGCGAAAGCGCGGCGGGCAGCGTCAGGTCGGGCGTCTCCAGCGACGCCATCGGCCAGGCGCAGTAGTCCGCCGCATACCAGGCGCTGGCGCGATGGTTGCCCGACGCGCCGATGCCGCCGAACGGCGCGCTGCTCGCCGCGCCGGTGAGCGGCTTGTTCCAGTTAACGATCCCGGCGCGCGCCTCCAGCAGCAGCTGGTCGAACTGCGCGCGCGACGGCGAAATCAAGCCGCACGACAGGCCGTAGCGCGTCTGGTTGGCGAGGCGGATCGCCTCATCGAAGCTGTCGTAGCGAATGACGTTAAGCAGCGGGCCGAACACCTCTTCGTCCGGCAGGCCGCGGACCTGCGTAACGTCGATGATGCCTGGGGTCAGCAGCGCGCTGCTGCGCTGGGGCCAGCGCATCTCCAGCAGCGGCGTGCCGCCGAGCGCGACCCGCTGCTGCCACGCCTGATAGATCTTTTCCGCCGCCTCGACGGAGATGGCGCTGCCCATAAAGGGCTGCGGCTCGGCGTTCCACGCGCCCGGCTGCAGCCGCGCGCTGACCTCCAGCAGCCGCTGCAGGAAGGCGTCGCCCGCCGCGCCGCGCTTCACCAGCAGGCGGCGCGCGCAGGTGCAGCGCTGCCCGGCGGTGATAAACGCGGACTGGATAGCGATATGCACCGCCGCGTCGATATCCGCCGGATCCTCGACGATCAGCGCATTATTGCCGCCCATCTCCAGCGCCAGCATTTTCTCCGGCTGGCCGGCGAACTGCCGGTGTAGCTGATAGCCGGTTCCCGCGCTGCCGGTAAAAAGCACGCCGTCGATCTGCGTCTCTGCCGCCAGCGCCTGTCCGGTGGCGCGCGCGCCCTGCAGCAGCGCCAGCACGCCGCGCGGCAGGCCCGCCTCCAGCCAGAGGCGCACGGTTTTCTCCGCCGTCAGCGGCGTCAGCTCGCTCGGCTTAAAGAGTACGCAGTTGCCCGCCAGCAGCGCCGGCACGATATGGCCGTTAGGCAAATGGCCGGGAAAGTTGTAGGGTCCGAAAACCGCCAGCACGCCGTGCGGCCGGTGGCGCAGCGAGCTTTCGCCCTCGTGCTGTTCGCCGGTGCGCGCGTGGAAAGCTTTTACCGAGATAGCGATCTTATTGATCATCGCCTGCACTTCGGTCAGCGCCTCCCAGCGCGGCTTGCCGGTTTCAGCGGCGATGATTTCCGCCAGCTCGGTTTTATTACTCTCCAGCAGCGCGGCGAAACGTTCGGCCAGCGCCTGACGCTCGGCGAAGGGGCGGCGCGCCCAGCCGGGAAACGCCTCGCGGGCGGCGGCGGCGGCCTGCGCGATCTGCTGCGCCGTGGCGGCCTCGCCCTGCCACAGCGTTTCGCCGAATACCGGATCGATTTTACGCAAGGCGTCGCCGCGGCCCGGCTGCCATTCGCCATTTATCATTTGCGTCATGCTTTTTTCTCCTCGCCGCCCAGCGTCACCACGCGCAGGCTGTCGCCTGGCTCAACGTGCAGCGCCCTGAGCTGATTCTCATTAAGTACCACGTCGTGCTGCTCGATGCGCGCGGGCAGCAGCGCGACGCGGAAACGGTGATAGTCCAGATTCGCCACCAGGCAGAGCGGCGCGTGTTCGTCCGGCTCGCCGAGCACGGCGCTGCGCACGTGGCTTTTGCGGATGGCGCGAATGTCGTCGATTTCACACTCCAGCGTCGGGCCGCCGTCGAAGATGTCGATATAGTTGCGGTAGCGGAACCCTTCCGCCTCCAGCACCGCGCGCGCGGGCGCGGTCTTCTCATGCACCTGGCCGATTACCGCCCGCGCCTCTGGCGACAGGTAGTCGATATAGAGCGGATGCTTCGGCATCAGCTCGGCGATAAAGGCCTTTTGGCCGGTACCGCTGAGGAAATCCGCCTTGCGGAATTCCATCGAGAAAAAGCGGCTGCCGACGCTCTCCCAGAAAGGGGAATGCCCCGCGTCATCGCTGACGCCGCGCATCTCCGCCACCACGCGATCCATAAACTGCTGGCGAAAGTTGGCCATAAACAGAAAGCGCGACTTCGAGAGCAGATAGCCGTTTTTGCCGTCGCGGTAGTCGGGGTCGAGAAACAGCGTGCAGAGTTCGCTGCTGCCGGTATGGTCGTTGCTCAGCGACAGCGTCGGCAGCGCGGCGTAGACGTTGAGCTCTTTTGAGGCGTGCACCTGGGTGCCGACGCGAAAGTTATACCAGGGCTCCTGCAGCCCGACAGCTACCTCAATGGCGCAGATGCCCACGGCGCGATTCGCCTCGCTGTCCGCCAGCACGAAGACGTAGCCCTGTTCGGCGCGCGGCAGCGTCCCCTGCCAGGTTTGCAGCGAACGCTCGATGCGCGCCTGCAGCGTAGGGCTGTCGACCGGCAGCGAGGTCAGTCCGCCGCCGGTTTTGCCGGCCAGCGTCAAGAGCTGCGCCAGATCGTCATGTTCAACAGGGCGAATCACCATCATGATGTCGATCCTCGCGCCAGGTGTTCGCAGGCCGCGGCAAAGCGCGCCATGCCGGTTTTGACCTCCTCTTCGCTGATATTCAGCGCCGGCGCGAAGCGCACCACGTTCGCGCCGGCGATCAGCACCATCACGCCCTGCTCGGCGGCCGCCAGGTTAAACTGCTTCGCTTTGCCGGCATAGTCCTCATTCAGCACCGCGCCAATCAGCAGACCCAGGCCGCGCACCTCTTTAAACAGATGCAGCCGCTGGTTAATCTCCTCCAGCGCCTCGACGATCCACTGATGGCGTTGAGTGACGCCCGCCAGGGTCGCCGGCTGGTTGATCAGCTCCATCACCTTGCCCGCCACCGCGCCCGCCAGCGGATTACCGCCGTAGGTGGTGCCGTGGGTGCCGACATTCATCACCTGCGCCAGATCTTCGCGGGTCAGCATCGCGCCGATAGGGAAACCGCCGCCCAGCGCCTTGGCGGTGGTAAGCACGTCCGGCGTCACGCCGTAGTGCATATAGGCGTAAAGCGAACCGGTTCGGCCCACGCCGCTCTGCACTTCGTCAAAAATCAGCAGCGCCTGATGGCGATCGCATAGCGCGCGCAGGCCGCGCAAAAAGGCGGGATCGGCAGGCAGCACGCCGCCTTCACCCTGAATCGGCTCGACGATTACCGCGCAGGTGTTGTCGTCGATCAGCTGCGCCGCCGCTTCCAGATCGTTAAACGGCGTATGGCGGATATCGGGCGGCAGCGGCGCGAAATCTTTTGAGTAGGCGGGCTGACCGCCAGCGGAAACGGTAAACAGCGTGCGGCCGTGAAAGGCGTTATTAAAGGCGACGATGCCGCTTTTATGCGCGCCGAAGCGGTCGTGCGCCGTTTTGCGCGCCAGCTTTAGCGCCGCCTCATTGGCTTCGGCGCCGGAGTTGCAGAAGAAAACGCGGTCGGCAAAGGTGGCGTCGATCAGCTGCTTCGCCAGCCGCAGAATCGGCTCGTTGGTGTAGCCGTTACCGGTATGCCACAGGCGCGACGCCTGCTCGGTGAGCGCCTGCTGCAGCGCCGGATGCGCATGGCCCAGTGCGTTAACCGCAATGCCGCCGGCAAAGTCGATATACTCTTTACCGTTCTGATCCCAGAGGGTCGAGCCTGATGCGCGGACCGGTACAAAGTTCGCTGGCGCATAGACCGGCACCATCCATTGATCAAAATCGTGACGCGAAACCTGCAGTGACATAACTGTTTCTCCTGCCTTCCCGCCCGACGCGCCGGCGAGTAAAGCGAATGTTTTAAATTTGTGAAATTCGGGTAAACACGACCCTACTGTAAATTGCAGCTTGCGTGCCAGCCAGAGGAATAAATGCATAAAATGGATTGAGCGACGTAATATCAACAAGTTACGCCATGTCTGTATTCACTTTAATTGCATATATAGTGAATAGTTTTGGCCGCACCGCGCCTGCGCCGCATAATCAGTAGCGGATTTATGCAGTTGCCGGAGTAAATGTTGCTTTTGTGATCGCTCCTGACTTTTATGTTCAGATTCAGGCAAAAAGCGCACCTTAGGGGTGCACTGCGCCCTTTTTAGGGGCAGGTAAGCCGCTTAAAACCGAACGTCCTATTTTTTTGCCCAGGGACAACGTTGGCGAACCAGAGGGAATAATGCTGAATAGAAATAACTACGACGACTATTATTCGGCTGACGACAGTTGACTGATGAGCGTTACAACAATTATTACTGACGTTATTATCAATGCGGCAATAAGAATTAGTGATGGCTGTAATACTTGTAAGCAAGCTAATTATTAGAGATTAACCTACGCCAGCTTATTTGCACTTTTCTGGTAAAGCTTGATTTTCATCCGGGATTAGCTAGCGCCTCGATCGGATGATGTCGAACGCAAACACGGCATAAGAAACAAAATAAAAGCGATATAAATCAATAACGTAAAAATACATAGCGTCGTTAACGTCAGGCTACGAATTAATCACCCTCTGGCGAAAAAGATTAAAAAAACAGCAGAGCCGACCTGGAAGCCAGCTCAGAAATATTTAGTTACACTTATTGCACTAGGTCAAATTATCCTTTTGTGTCATTTTTCTTTCACCCCAGATAGCGGGGAATAATAATTAACAAAGACAGGGTAAATATAAATGATGAAGCGC
>Ga0153961_1000264_pt1 | contig 15293 bp, 16 predicted proteins | sample TSFL045MetaG_FD_104748 | JGI IMG/M metagenome (GOLD analysis project Ga0153961, IMG submission 104748) | Attine ant fungus gardens microbial communities from Florida, USA - TSFL045 MetaG | ecosystem: Host-associated > Fungi > Mycelium > Unclassified | place: USA: Florida, Withalacochee...
AGTCCTTAACCAGCAAATAAGGCTTAAAGGGTTGTAAATATCCAAACATAGACTTCTCCCGAGGTTGTTATATATATAAGTATATTTTACTATATTTAAAAGCTGTTATAATTAACAATATGTGAATTTTTTTATTAAATAATTGAAAATCTGACATTTTTTCTTTATACTTGTTTACATAATCCTTATACAGTGGTGGAAATATGAATATTTACGATTTTGACAATACGATTTTCAAGGGTGACAGTACAGCAAAATTTTATATTTACTGTCTTAAAAAGCACCCAAAAATATTATGCACCATACCCGGACTTTTTACTGCCTTTATCAGATTTTATGTTTTAAAAAAAGGAACCAAGACTGAATTTAAAGAGAAAATGTACCGTTTTTTGCAATTTTCCAATACAGAAAAGGACGTTGAGGAATTTTGGAAAAAACAGATAAATAATATCAAGTGTTGGTATATAAGTCAACAGCAAGAGGACGACATAATAATTTCTGCATCACCTGAATTTTTGCTTAACACACCTTGTAAAATACTGGGCATAAGGTACCTTATCGCCAGCAAAGTCCATCCTCACACCGGCAAATATACAGGCATAAACTGCCACGGTGCAGAAAAGGTGTCAAGACTTTTTGAAAAGTTTCCTGAAAATATTATAATTAACAATTTTTATTCAGACTCTTACAGTGATACCCCGCTGGCAAGGCTGGCTGAAAAAAGCTATTTAGTCAAGGGTAGCAATATGACACAGTGGGACTTTTCAAAAGCCAGGTAAAAATATATAAATTAAAAATTTCTTTTATAAAGCCGATTATAGCAGTTTTCATTGACAAAATATGATACGTTATGATAAACTTTTACCTTGTGATGGTGCGTTTTTTGCATCCAACTTGATAAAACTAAAATAAGAGGGTTTTAAGTATGGAAAACAACTTCTATACACCAACTGAAATAATTAGCAATAATATAAAAGCCAGTACCAATAAGGCAAATATGCCCCTGATTAAAATGATTTTACTGGGCATAATGGCAGGTGCATTTATTGCACTGGGCGGTGCAGCGAGTAATGTGGCTGTACACGATGTATCAAACATAGGTCTGGCAAGGGCTTTGGCAGGTGCTATCTTCCCTGTTGGTCTTATGTTGGTGGTTATTACGGGCAGTGAACTTTTTACAGGCAACAATCTTATGATTATGGCATGCTTGCAAAAGAAAATTAAACCATTACAAATGGTGCGAAATCTGGTAGTGATTTATTTTTCAAATTTAATAGGTGCGTTAATTATTGATGTACTGGTTTTCTTTTCGGGTCAATTTGACTTTACCACAGGCGGGCTTGGTGCCTATACTATAAAGGTAGCAATAGCAAAAACAACAATTTCACCAATGACAGCCATTGTAAGTGGCATTTTATGTAATTTGCTTGTTTGTCTTGCCATTATAATGTCAGGAGCTGCAAAGGAAATTACCGGAAAAATACTTGCTATTTTCTTTCCGATTATGGCATTTGTAGTATGCGGCTTTGAACATTGTGTTGCTAATATGTTCTATATTCCATCAGGTATGCTTGCCGCAACTAACCCCACATATGTTGACAAAGCAAACGAGCTTTACGGTATAACAGCACAGCAATGCACCAATTTGACACATTTTGCAGGTGTCGATGCTTTGCTTTACGTTACAATCGGCAATATGATTGGCGGTATGATTTTTGTCGGCTTACTTTTATACGCCGCACATATAAAAAAATGGTGTAAATAATTTTACGTTAATAACCATAAATACGAAACTCAAAATTTGATATTAGATTTAAAATAATTGTAGGTTACAGAACAATTTGGCATTGGTTACAATTTAAAAGCAGTATTCTCTACATTAAATTGTGACTTGTATAAGTTGTTCTGTAACCTTTTTTGCACACTCTTCACATAATTTTTATTACAACGGTGGTTTATTCTAAATTTATTACATCTGCATATTGTTTGAATAGTTAACAATATTATGTTATACTAGCCTTATACGTACTACAACTTCGCTAAAATGCAAGGAGTAACAATGAGCAACAAGGTTTTAAAGAAATCAATTACTGATACCCAAGATATTTCGGTTGAAAATATAGCAGGAAATATTGCTGAAAAACCTGAAAAACAAAAAAAGGTCAAAGTAAAAGAAAATCCTGCGAAAAAAAAATATAAAACAGTTGTTACGGTTGGTATAATCATTATTGTGCTTGCGATTGCTGCCACTTTGACCATATTTTTGTTCAACAACCAAAATGCTGAAATTCAAGAATTGGATGAACAGATTACCAGCAGCGAACCAAAACCCGTGCCTGCCACTGATGAATCTATAAAATTCGATAAGGAACGGTATAATATAAAGATTGGTAAAAGTGTTAAGGCAACCTATAAATATACGCCTCCTACTAAAGATATAAAAACACCAACCCCTTATGTAACCTTATCATCTAATAATATAAATATTGCTACTGTGGACGACAAGGGTAATATCACGGGTGTATCTGTTGGCACTACAAGTATTGTCGCCGTAGCAGACACCGGCGTTTATACCACCGTGCCGGTAACAGTAACAGCACCTGAAAGTCACACAATAGATGATGTACCGTTGTTGTATCAAGGAGATGATTATCCCTCTGGCTGCGAATCTGTAAGCTCAACAATGCTGTTACAGTATTACGGATATAAAATTGACGTAGATGATTTTATTGATGACTATCTTATTACCGATTACTTCGAATTTGACGAAGATGGACAAATGATAGGACCGGACACTTACTCCGCATTTATTGGCAGTCCATATTCAGAAGATTCACTTGGGTGCTTCCCACCCGTTATAGAAAAAGCAATGAACAAGTATTTAAAAAGTCGTAATCACAGAGCAGTGGATGTAACAGGTGCCTCAATGGATTTTTTACTTGATAATTACATAGCCAGTGACCAGCCCGTGTTGATATGGGCAACAATGTGGATGATGGAGCCGTTTGTTACATACGAATGGACTGTAAAGGGGGCAACAAATAACTCACCTTATAATGATGGTGACACCTGCCGGTGGCTTGCCAACGAGCATTGTATGGTACTGGTAGGGTATGATAAGGACAATTATTACCTAAACGACCCACTAAGCCAATCCACAATGACTTATGACCGAGAAACCTTTGACATGCGTTATGCGCAAATGGGCAAATGTGCTTTAGTTTTAGAGGAAATAATCGAGTAAATTTATAATACCAATAAGGTTTGCTTTCAGACAGAGTTTATGTCTTGCACTTGTTTAGTATAAAACTTTCATCCTAATACTAAACACCATTTGAAATGAGACAATCTTTTTGAGCAGATTTTGTTGCGGACGAGTAACATACTAAAGAAAAGCTGGTATCTTTCGAGGACACCTTACTAAGTATGACGTAAAATATGTCAAAAGAATTTATATATGTTTTTATTGGATATTAGTATCAAGCCAAAAATAAAAAACCACTGTAAATCGGCTCTCACAAAGCCGTTTACAGTGGTTTTCTGTTTACAATTATTCATCCATCGCTTCTATTCTTTTTTTGCGTAATTCCTTGTTTTGCTTTTGTGTTTTTATAACCTTCATTCGTGAGAATTCTTCCCTTTCCATTTCATCCAAGGCATCAGTTATAGACTTCACATTTTCTTCAAAACGTGGAATCATAATATTTTTTAGTGCATTTGCACGTCTTTGAGTAGTCTTAATAGCAACAGCAAGTCTATAAACACTATTTTCAATTTCGGCAAGATCAGCAGTTAGCTTTTTAACCTGTATAAACTTAAACCTTGCATTATCAAGTACGTTGTTAGTTGCATACATACCATAATCAAGGGGGATTTTTGTATCGTCACAGTTTATAGTAACAATGGGAATTTCTACACCCATTACACTTCTGTAAGAAAGATGCAGTGAATTTTCTACAGGAATTGAGCTTGCCCTAGCACTGTTAAATCCAAGAGTAATATTGGCTGTTTGCAGGCTTAAGTAAGCTTCGCTGTATGCGTCATCAATTTTTCCTTGAATTTCATTAGCCTTGTCAATAAGAGCCATCATTTCACGAATTAGAATATTTCTCTTTTTATCCATAAGGTCATAACCAACCTTTGCAAGAGTCAACGATTTTTTAGTGTTTATTAAGTTACCTTTTGTGGCAACAGCATTGTTTGCCATTTTTCTCACCTACCTTCAGCAAAAGGCTATATTCGAAAATTATTAATTAGCTTCCGTCTGTTCTGCTGTAGTTTCTTCAGACCGTTCTGCCTCTTTTTCTTCGATATTTTCAATATAATGAGCATTCAGGGTTTCATCATCTACACGGTCAAGCTCATTCTTCGGCAAGTGAGACAGCAGCTCCCAACCCAAATCCAGACTCTGCTCAATTGTTCTGTTTGCCTTAGGTCCCTGATTTATGAACTTATCCTCAAACAGCTTGCCAAACTGAATATACTTTTTATCAACCGCCGAAAGCTCCTCTTCACCTATTACTGATGAAAGCGAGCGGGCATCCATAACCTTTGCATAAGACGCAAACAGCTGGTTAGCCAGTGCCTGATGGTCATCCCTTGTAAATCCCTTGCCTATGCCGTCCTTCATCAAACGTGAAAGTGAAGGCAACACAGACACAGGCGGGTAAATGCCTTGTGCCTGCAAGCTTCTGTCAAGAACTATCTGTCCCTCTGTAATATAGCCTGTCAAGTCCGGGATGGGGTGAGTAATGTCATCGTTAGGCATTGTCAAAATTGGTATTTGCGTAACAGAGCCCGTTTTACCCTTAACCATACCTGCACGTTCGTAAAGAGAAGCAAAGTCTGAGTACAAATAACCCGGAAAGCCCTTTCTGCCAGGAATTTCACCTTTAGATGTACTGAATTCACGCAATGCTTCTGCATATGATGTAATATCTGTCATAATAACAAGAACATGCTTGTTTTGTTCAAATGCCAGATACTCAGCTGCCGCCAATGCACATTTAGGCGTTAAGATACGCTCAATAATAGGGTCGTTGGCAAGGTTTAAAAACATTACAACTCTTTGCAGTACACCGGATTCTTCAAAGCTCTTTTTAAAGTAGTCTGCAACATCGTTTTTAACACCCATTGCGGCAAATACTATTACAAAGCCCTGCCCTGCCTCATCAGCAATTTTTGCCTGACGAACAATTTGAACGGCAAGCTCGTTGTGGCTCATACCTGAGCCAGAAAAAATAGGCAGCTTCTGACCTCGAATAAGCGTCATAAGAGTATCAATAGTAGAAATACCTGTGTTAATGTAGTTTTGAGGATAAATACGTGATACAGGGTTTATGGGTGAACCGTTAATATCATACTTTTTCTCAGGGAAAACATCACCCAGACCGTCTATAGGCTCGCCAGAACCGTTAAATACACGACCTACAATTTCAGGGGACATAGGCATTTCCATTGGGTGACCTGTTAGTCTTGTTCTGGTATTTGTAAGAGAAATTGAACGTGTACCCTGGAAAACCTGTACCACTATACGTTCACCCTCCATGGTAACAATTCTGCCTCTGCGTATAGAACCGTCGTCTAACCGAATGTCCACAACCTCATCAAAGAAAGCGTCCTTTACGCCGTCGATAACTATCAGGGAACCGTTTATTTCTTTAACTCCCACATAATCTATAATCATTGGTGTTTACCTTCTTTCAATGAATTTACGCCTGAACTGCAGTAATTTCTGCAATCTTTTTATCTATTTCATTTATGTATTCGTCAAACATTTCAAGCCTATTGTTTGGAATATCGTACTTCATTTTCAACAGCTTATCAAATAAGCCTGCCTTCAATACACGGCTAATCGGAATATTGGCACTTACAAGATGCTTTGACCGTTCATAAAGGTGCAAAATTGTTTTCATCATTAACAACTGCTTTTCTATAGTTACGTAGGTATCGTCCGGGTGGAAAGCATTCTGCTGCAGGTAGCCAACTCTGATAACCTTAGCAATTTCGATAGTCAACTTCTGGTCGTCAGGAAGCACATCTGCACCAATCAGCTTAACAATTTCCATAAGGGCACTTTCCTCTTGAAGAATAGAACTTATGCTATTACGGCATTTTATAAACTCCTCGCCGTGGTTTTCAACAAACCACTTGTCAAGGTCTGTGAAGTATTCACTGTAGCTTCCAATCCAGTTAATGGCAGGGTAATGCCTTGAATAGGCAAGAGATTTGTCTAATGCCCAGAAGCAACGAATAAATCTCTTGGTATTTTGTGTAACAGGCTCTGAAAAGTCACCGCCCTGTGGTGAAACAGCACCAATGATAGTTACTGAACCCTCGTCGCCGCACAGCGGCGTTACACGACCTGCACGCTCGTAAAACTCAGCAAGCCTTGACGGAAGGTAAGCAGGGTAACCTTCTTCAGCAGGCATTTCCTCAAGTCTGCCTGAAATTTCTCTTAATGCCTCTGCCCAACGCGAGGTAGAATCTGCCATAATTGCAACATCATACCCCATATCTCTGTAATATTCAGCCAGTGTAATGCCTGTATAAATAGAAGCCTCACGAGCCGCAACAGGCATATTTGAGGTGTTAGCAATCAGCACTGTTCTGTCGGTCATCGGTCTGTTATTTTTAGGGTCAATAAGTGCTGAAAATTCATCAAGAACCTGGCTCATCTCGTTGCCACGTTCGCCACAGCCAACATATACAATAATATCAGCATCACACCATTTTGCGATTTGGTGCTGCGTCATAGTTTTTCCTGTACCAAATCCTCCGGGTACAGCGGCTGTACCACCCTTGGAAACCGGAAAAAGCGTATCTATAACCCTTTGTCCTGTAATAAGCGGAATAGTAGGAGCAAGCCTTTCCTTTACGGGCCTTGCTGTTCTGATAGGCCATTTTTGGCAAAGCGTCAAAGGGTACTCCTCACCGTTATCAAGCTCTAAAGTAACTACCGTGTCCATTAGCCTGTACTTACCGTTTGCAGCCACACTTTTAACTGTACCGCTTACCTTTGGCGGTACAAGCAACCTGTGCTCAATAACAGGTGTTTCAGGCAGAGTAGCGTAAATTTGCCCGGATGTAAGCTTGTCGCCTGCTTTTACCTTTAGCGTAACATCCCACTCTTTTTCTAAGTCAAGGGAAGATACTGCAACACCCTTTGATATAAACGCACCGCTTTTCTCAGCAATAGCTCCCAGCGGACGTTCAATACCGTCAAAAATATTCGTAATAATTCCGGGTCCTAAAAGTACATTCATAGGTGACCCTGTGCCCACTACAGGGTCACCCGGTTTCAGCCCTGAAGTCTCCTCATAAACCTGAATTGTGGTAATTTCATCTGTAATGGTGATAACCTCACCAACAAGCTTTTCTTCGCCTACATATACCATCTCCATCATGGAGAAGGCTTTTGTTTTCAGTACGGTAACAACAGGACCGTTAATACCATACACAACATTCTGATTTTCCATTTAAAATCATTTCCTCTCTATGGAGTTTGCTCTTATCTTACATGCAAGTCAGCGTTGGTGTAGAACCACTCTCTTTGCTCTTGCAGCTTTGTGTCCAGGGTTTTATCAACAGCAATCTGCCTGTCAGGACTATATATTCTGAAGCCCCCTATAGTAATATTAGCAGCCTCTTTTAATGTACAATTACCCGCAAATTGCTCAGCCAGCTTCTTACCCAACGGCATATCGCGTTTACACATACAAAGCTCTACATTATCATTACCAAAATACTCTGCACACTCTTTTGCATAAGTGTTAAGCTTTTTTTCGTATTCCGGTGTTTTTGTATATTCCTGCAATTTAGCAGTAGCTTTGGCGAAAACCTCTTCCGTAATTTTCTGACGCTTTTTAAAAATTTCCAGATTTCCATGTGCCTCTTTCTTTGCCATATCAGCAGCAATAGATGCCTTCATTGCGTCCTGTTCCCTATGAATAAGGTTATAGGCATCCCTCAAGCCCTCTTCTTCAGCCTTCTGAATAATCTTTTGTTCAAAGATTTCAGTTTCAGACTGAAGTGCCTCACGCTGCTGTTCTGCATATTTTTCAATAGCCGCCAGAAATTTACTTTCGTTGTCGCCTACACTTGTATTAGCAGGTTTGTCGTTAGCCATAATGGTAACTCCTCTCCCAGTTATAGTTTAATACCTATTGCATCCTGTACATATTTGGTGATAGAATCCTTTGTACGGCCGTTGCCGTGCCTGTCTGGAATTTCAACAATTAAAGGATGCGAACGGTTCAGCTTTAAGTCATAGATTAATTCAGGGCATAGTGACACCAGTCGCTCGGTCATAAGTACCACAGCAATATCATCAGTGTTCATTGCCTGTTCCAGTGCATTGCGAACCTCATGCTCCTCGTGCACTACCACGCCTTCAATACCTGCCAGACGCATACCAAGCTGAGTATCCACATTATCACTTATTAAATAAAAACGCATAAATCCACCGTCTTTTATGTATGTGTTTATTAGCACTTTGTGTAAATAAGAATTGAGATAAGCAAGCCGTAAATAGCAACACCTTCGCCAAGCACAACGAAGATAAGTGCTCTACCAAATGCTTTAGGGTCTTCTGAGGTTGCACCAATAGCAGCCGGAGCAGCGCCTGCAACAGCAATACCTGCACCTATACAAGCGGCGCCTGTAGACAAAGCACAAGCAAGCAGACCTAAACCATTAGAAGTTGTTGCAACAGCAGCTGTTGTATCAGCTGCGCTTGCCATTATAGGGAAAGCCGCACAACAAATTAGTACAGCAGCAAATGAAAGCATTTGAAGAATTACCGACTTTTTTCTTTGGGCACCGCGACTGACAGCCTTTTTAACAACTAACGCAGATGCAATAATAAAGATGATGGGTAATAATAGTAGTAAGAATTCCATAATAATAATCCTCCGTAAATATTGATTTTTATTTTATACCGATCCTGCTTAAAATAAATTATAAATAAAGCTATTTCTTAAAAAGAATCAGTAATATACAATTAATAAAACGACTCGCCTACTTTGTGTTCAGTCTTTTTAACACAACAGGATTATATGGTCTGCCTGCACCACTGTAGAAGCGGCTGAACATCTCGTAAAATTCAAGACGTAAGGTCTGAATAGATACAAGCAAGCCCTCAAGACCTATAACAAACAGGTTACCAATCACTAAAACTAAAATTCCGCCTATACTTGGCAGTCCGCCAACCAGTTCCATTAGCGTAAATACAACAATCATCATACCTGCGTGCACCATTACAAATGCACCAACCCTTAAAAATGACATTGTATTTGACAGGTAGGAAAGTACTGTTTCAAACATTTCAAAAGCATTTTGAACACAATAGTCACCCCATTTTTCAGGCTTCCAGTCCTCTTTGCCCTCTACCAGCCTACCAAGTGGTTCGGCTAAAAAGATTAGCACCAACGGTAAAATAATCAATAGCGGAATTGTTATGATATTAAACAAATTTATGCCAAACGCAAACAGTGAAACTATCCCTGCACAAGCAAAGCCGTACATAACAAGCCCCGCCAAACCGTTTGAACCAAATAACGCACTACCCATGTTCTTTTGCTTTAGAGACGAGTAAACATTCAGGCACATAGCCAACAATACAAGCAAAATACCTATTGCAACAGAGGCAAGAATTACATTAATAATATCCTTGCCCATTACATCAATAGGTTTTTCTTCAAAACCAAACCATGCCTTGTACATTCCATCAAAGGCATGTTCAAAACCAAAGAACGAGCCAAACAGTATCCCAAATAATGACGAGCATATTCCGCAAGGAACAAGCACCTTACCTACCTTCAGCCCTTTTAATTTGTACATAATAATTCCTGCAATTGCAAGCACTATGCCATGACCAAAGTCACCAAACATAACACCAAACAAAATGGTATAGGTTATAGCTACAAATGTGGTAGGATCCATTTCATTATATTTTGGTACACCATACATATCTACATAGAATTTGTATGGCGTTGCAAACCAGTTGTATTTCAATTTAATAGGCGGAGATTTTCCCAGCTGATTAATGGCATCGTCAGTACTATATTCCACACTTTTAATTTTATCCAGATTTTTAGTAACAGTGTCGGCAATATCAGCAGGTATCCAACCACATATAATAAAGCTTTCTTTATCTCCATTATAAATCATTGCATTGCCTTTAACATTCTGATAAATAGCCTTTTCTGTTAGTTTTGTGTAGTACTTCATACACTCATTGAAGTGATCCTTTACAAACTGATCACGTTTACTCTCGGCTTTACTTAGCTCTTCCTCCAGCTTTTGCCTGTTTTTCTTTAGCTTTTCTGTATATTGTTCGGGTGTACCATCGATTTCAGAGGCGTCATACCTTTCAAAATATAAACCGGAAAAAATCCTGTCTATTTTATCCGCCTCATTAACCGGTGCCATATAAACACCCCAACAGTATTCCTTATCAACAGATGATGTAAAAAACATTACATAAGGATTATCCTTATAATCCTCCTCCAGCTTTCTCATACTGTTCACAGGAATTCTTCCGAAGCTAGGCTTAATATATTCGCATGCTCTTACACGCTGCATATCCAGCTTAACTCCCATAAAATGCGATGTCTGTTCAATACTTCTTACACATTGTTCAATAGCCTGTTTTTTTTCTGCAACATTAACAGAGTGTTGATCCAACTGCTCAATAAAGGCTTTACAGTATTCTAAAAGATTAAGATCACTTGGCTCAAAATGCTTTATATCTACAAGCGCAGGCTCAATATGTGCAACTGAAAGTGAATTATCAAATTCTGCCAACAGGTCAGCATACTGATTTTGCTCTGACAAACTGACAAAATTCTCGGTGTTGGAATAAAAACTGGTAACCGGCTCAGGTTCAAACGACTGTGAGTCGCCCAACACCTTAATTACCCTGTTAATATCTTCCTTAAGACCGATTACGCTAATCACTTTCATAGGAGAAACGGACATTTAATTTCCTCCCTTCTTAATTTACAGTATTAAATCAATAATATTATTTATAAATTAGGAGACTTTTAACCTTTTCAGGTTCAACACCGTAGCGTACACCCTCAATTATATGAATAATATTATCGGTTTCAGTTTCAGCAAGTGCATAATATGCCACCAACACAACTGAAGGATTAACTGAAAAATACATGCACTTGTAGCATTCTTCGTACAAAGCTTGCTGTGGTATTTCACAGGTAAAGCTGTACTCCAGCTTAGAAATTTTCTTTCCGGCTGACGTTTGCTGCATTAAGGAAAAAAGCTCTTTGGTATCCTGAGCATTGCACAACGCCTCAATTTGCCTTTCCTTTAATGAACCAAACGGCAACAGCTGTTTTCTTATCTCGTCAGGCTCCAGCTTATAATATTTTTTCAGTCTAAAAATTCTTGTAAAATTACGCAGGTCTATGTTAGTATCAAATATTTTTCTAAGTGCCTTACGCTCTGCACCGCTTGTTTTATCAATAATTTCGTATACTGTTTTAAACATATAATTATAAAGCACATTTTCAACGTCTGACAAATTAACAACGTCACCTCGTTTTGGTCTGAATGGCGCCAGTAATTTAGCATACACAGACTTACCCAAAACATTTAAAAACTCATCATAATTGGTTACATTTGAAAGTGCAGCCAGATTAATAGATGAAACCTTTGAAAAAAACTTAGGTAACGAACTATAAAACTCGTGCGGATTACCACCGTTAAACAGCACTAAAAAATTTATTATCTGACCAATTTCCGCCTTCATAAGGGTATATTTTGAAAAATCCTCACCGACAGTTATCTCATACCTGCAAAGCGACTCATAGTCCTGAAACAGCTGTTGTCTTAAAACCTCTTCAAGCTGTCCTCTGTGTATATCCTTTTCACTTAGCTTGTTGAGTAACGGTGCATATTTTTCGTTACTTTTTAAGCACGACAAAACTTCGGGTACCGTGCTGCAAGCAAGCAGCTTGGCATAGTCATTTTCTTTCAAACGCTTGCCGTACATTGCCCTTGCTTTTGAAAAAATGGCATTCGATGCATAAGATAATGCCACCACTTATCCCTCCTTATGTGAGATGAATAAAAAATTATGAATTAATCACATTGTCAACAATAGCGTCAACCCATTGCCGACCGTTTTCTGCATAAGATTTATCCATTGCTTCCAGGCAGCTTTTTTGCTTAACCTCAAGCTCTTGCCACTGTTTTTCGGCGGCAGCACGCTCTACAGCTTCGTTCTTTTTTATTCTTACTCTTGCACGGCTAATGTAATCATTATAAATGTCGTCCTTCTTTTTGGCTATCTTCTTGTAAGAATCTGCCTTACGTTGTTCAGCCTGCTTGTTTTCAATACGAACCTTTTCATCCATATTGACGATTTTAGACAACATATCCTGCATTTAATTACCTCCATACATTTAAATTTGTAATAAGATTTTTACCTTTTACATAAAAACAATATGTAAAATCTGATACACCTTAGTACAATGACAATTTTACCACTTGTTACCTTTGATTTCAAGTATAATACTCAACCTTTAAAAAATATGCAATTTATCTAAATTATAACTATTATTCAATTAATTTTGACTAATTACATAATTTTATTACATATTTACCTTTTATAAAAATGAATATCGGTCATTTTGAAACAACATAACGCAAAAATTGCATTTTTGCTTATTATTATGCCTAACTTTAAGCAAAAAATTCAACTGCAACACAATTTTCTGCAAAAAAGAAGGCACCCATAAATGGCAGTAAGCCATAAGGAAACATTCAAGCAATTATGACTTTTGCCAGGTAAACGGAAATGAAAAACTCTATGTGGTTGAGAAATCATTCACATAGAGTTTTTATTTTCAGCAATATGCAGATTTTTGTTTTTAGTTTTCCAGAGGAACGCATAGCAGTCACCGCAGGTGGCGATCTCAGAGGTTTGGGATATGTCACCAACAAGCATTTTAAAGGTTTTTACTGCAACGGGAAATCCTCTAAAATACGTAATCTTACGGAAGATTGCATTGCTTACGGGTAGCAATGCAACACTTTTACAAAGTTTTTCTATAGCCTATTCTATATCCAATCTCTTTGCTCTTTTTATGACAACATGATATTTTTTCGGTATATCAGTTTCTGGCATAGTTTTGTGAACATCACAGGTTCCTGCCGCTTTTGCCGTTTCATAATACCAGCGCTTATAATCAAGAATATCCAAAGTATCCTGTACCTGCTTTAATTGTTGCAGCACAGTTTCCCTCTGTCTGTTAATTAAAGCGAGCCTTTTGTCTATGGTAGAATCGCCTTCGATACACCAGTCAATAAAGTGTTTAATCTCTTTTATTGGCATACCGGTTTTTTTCAGGCACTCGATGATAGACAACCATTCAAAATCAGAATCCTTAAACAAGCGGATACCACCGACGGAACGCTCTACAAAGGGTAAAAGTCCCTCTTTGTCATAGTATCGCAGCGTGGAAGGTGCTACGTTAAATTTTTTTGCCATTTCTCCAACCGTATAGAACATATAATAAAAGCTCCTTAAAATTTTTTGAAAAACCCTTGACTTAAAGTTGGCTTTAAGTTGTATATTGTAGTTGAGCTTGCAAGAGTATCTTACCAACCCACCACAAAAAAGTCAATAAGGAGAAATAAAAAATGATTCTAAACGAGTATTTTACACTTTCAAATGGAGTTAAAATTCCCAAATTAGGGTTAGGGACATGGTTCATTGAGGACAGCAAAGTGCCGGAAGCAGTGAAACAGGCCGTACAGATTGGCTACCGCCACATTGATACAGCGCAGGCATACGGCAACGAGATTGGAGTTGGCCGTGGAATCAACGAGTGCGGCATTCCCAGAAGCGAGCTGTTTGTGACGGACAAGATTGCGGCAGAAGCAAAGTCCTATGAAGCGGCGGCAAAATCTATTGACGAATCCCTTGAAAAAATGGGTCTGTCATACATTGACCTGATGATCATTCATTGTCCGCAGCCGTGGGCGCAGTTTCGGGCAGACACCCGCTTTTTTGCCGAGAACAGAGAGGTATGGAAAGCGTTGGAGGACGCATATCAGGCTGGCAAAGTCAAGGCAATCGGCGTTTCCAATTTCCTGACAGACGATTTACAGAACATACTTGATTGCTGCACAGTAAAACCGATGGTAAATCAGATTTTAACCCATATCAGCAACACGCCGCTTAAACTGATCTCTTTTTGTAAAGAGAATGGTATCCTGCCGGAAGCCTATTCTCCGATTGCTCATGGGGAAGCACTGAAAAACAAGGATACTGCAAAAATGGCGAAAAAATATGGGGTATCATCCGCGCAGCTTTGCATCCGGTATGTATTACAGCTCGGCATGGTTGCCCTGCCGAAGACAGCAAACCCAGAGCATATGAAAAACAATGCGGATGTAAACTTTGAGATTTCGGATGATGACATGAATATGTTGAAATTTGTACAAAAAATTGAAAACTATGGGGAATATAGTATATTTCCTGTGTTCAGCGGTAAGTGAAAGGGGTAATAGGGTATGAAGGTATTGGCAATCAGCGCAAGCCCCCGCAAGGGCGGTAATTCGGATGTTTTGTGTGACCAGCTTTTGAAAGGCGCTTCCGAAAGTGGAAATGAAGTGGAAAAAATCAATCTGTCGGACTTAAAAATCAGTCCCTGTGTGGCCTGTTATAGCTGCCAGAAATTCGGACGGTGTGTGAAAAAGGATGATATGGAGCGAGTTCTTAATGAACTGATTCATGCCGACATCATTGTCCTGGCAACACCTGTGTATTGCTATTCAATGGATGCGCAAATGAAAATCATGATTGACCGCTGCCTGCCCAGGTATCAGGAAATCAAGGACAAAGATTTTTATTACATCATTACGGCGGCTAATCCCGAGCATTCTGCGGCGGATGAAACCATTGCCGGACTGCGCGGGTATCTGCGGTGTTTGCCCGGAGCCAATGAAAAAGGAATTATCTATGGCACCGGAACCTGGGATAAGGGCGATGTATATCGGCACCCATCCTTTGAAAAAGCCTATGAAGTGGGAAAGACGATAGAAGGGAAATAACATGGCAATCAGTGAATTTGCAAAACAGTATCACGAAAAAATGTTTCCGAACTGTACTTCCGTATTATCGGAAACAGATCCGGAGTTTATGGAGCGGTTTGAGAATTTCGCCTTTGATGAGGTAATAAACCGGGATGATTTGGACGATAAGACCCGTTTTATGGCAATTTTAGCGGCTCTGCTTGGCTGTCAGGGCAGTGACATGTTCCGGG
>Ga0153961_1000266_pt1 | contig 15202 bp, 9 predicted proteins | sample TSFL045MetaG_FD_104748 | JGI IMG/M metagenome (GOLD analysis project Ga0153961, IMG submission 104748) | Attine ant fungus gardens microbial communities from Florida, USA - TSFL045 MetaG | ecosystem: Host-associated > Fungi > Mycelium > Unclassified | place: USA: Florida, Withalacochee...
ACGGGAATCGAACCCGTGTCTTCGACATGAAAAGACGATGTCCTAACCACTGGACGAAAGGGACCAAAAAGCCATTCTTCATATACCGCTCCGTGGGCTCCGAGAATAGAAGTGGTTCGTTTTCTTTCTATACGAAATTAAAGATTTCGTTTGTGTTCATGTTGGCGATTTCAGATGTCAATTCGGCGGTTCGTCCCCCCTTCCTACGGGTTCCCCCACCCCCCTGAATAAGTAAGGCCCCGCTCTTTCTAATAAAAAAAAGAGGGGCGAAGCGCCCGTTTGAAGTGGCGAAGGCCTATGCTACAGTAAGAAAAAAAGTAGGTTTCGGTTACGAAGTCACTTAGTCGAACTATAAAGAAAGGGAGGCTAAGGTTACGAAGTAAGGTCAACTGGTTAAGGAAAGCTCAGGTTATGAAAAAGTTTAGCCGTTAATTAATTAAGTAGTAGTGAGACGTCGGTACGGAGTTGCGTCAGCTGTGGATATAGACTAGGCTAAGGGGCGGACTTCATCTCTTCTATTCTCTTCACTTACACCTTACACTTCTGCTGAGTCTAACGAGGCTCAGGCGCGGAGCCTTCCACTGTCACTGTGGACCGAGACTACGCAAAGGTAGAACATCATAGAAACTTCGCTGACTTTCTCATAAACCTTGATTTCGCTACGCTCAATAAGAAGCCGGAATAGCTTAAATTGGTTCGTGTTCCGTTTCCAAAGTCAGTCGTCTTTACCCAAGTGTGAACTTCAGACGACTCTCAAGCGGTTCCATTCCTTCTTACTGTACTTCTGGGTCAACCCGAATGGGAAGAAGGGGGTCAGCCAAACAGCGGTCCACTTTGTACGTTTGCTGAGCAGACCAATCAGTTATTTTTTCTTAGAAAAAGAAAAAGGAAGGGAACTTCTCACCGAAGGAGGCAGTAGGAATGAAGGAGGCGGGAAGCTACCGCTTCTAGAACGGTTGCTTATCCTTCACTTTTTTTAGAGCGTATCGCTATTCAAAAAAAAGGTTTATGTAATCGGAAAAATGATTACAGTTGCGGAAACCAGAGAAAGTCGGGAACCATCGGTTACCTTTTGAATAAAAGTAGCGACGAGCCTAGTATTACGACTACAGGGGGAGAAGCTTTGCTTCGTAGACAGCTTCGCTTCCTCGTCGCTTCTTTCTAGCGACCAGCTTCTCAAGTGGGTGGCTTGGTAAGCAAGCTACCTTCAGCATCGGTAAAATCCCTATCAATAATAGGCCGGAATGGTGGGGAAGGAAGCCCTCCCTACTTCAATGGAAAGGGGGGAAGAGCCCTTTCACAGCCGCTCCTCTACAACTACCTTTCGCCCAACATGATCACGAACGAAGACAGATAATTGCGTAGATAGGAGGACGAAACGAACCAACCCACTTGTCCTGATCGGAACGATTGAAGAAAGAAAGAGAATGGTGTCCCCTTTCGCCCAGGGGACATCGTCGGAGAACAATGTCGGGGACAGCGTGAGAACCTTCCGTTGCTTACACCCTTTAAGTGTTGGTTCTTCCGGCGATAGATCTGGTTTCAAGATCTATGAACAAGAGAGATCCCTAAATCTCCATTTGAAAAAAGAGATGAATAGATAAGGCGAAGCCAGCTGAAGGAAGGGCGCTAACGAGCAAGAAAACGGATGCGCTAACGCGCAACGGCTTTCCTTTCTCTGATAGAGGCTCGCTTCTTCAATTCAAGTTCAGCTTGCTGCTTTTCATTTTGATAGGAGTAGGTGCTTGCTGCTCGCTCGCTGTCTACTAAATGAGCCTTTACTGCCCGCCCGGCCCCCCTCTTTAATCTTAAGTAAAGTGAAGTCAAATCAATGAAGTGAACAGCCCAACCTCTTTGTTTGAAGCTTTGTTTCACCTAATTCGGAAAGAGAACAATAGACTTGCAGCTATAGTATAGGAAAAAGCTTCTCTTTGATAGCGGTCATAGGGGAGTTCAGAAAGGATCTGATCGTAGATAGAGACTGAAACCTGTGCGGGGGTAGGGGCGGATGTAGCCAAGTGGATCAAGGCAGTGGATTGTGAATCCACCACGCGCGGGTTCAATCCCCGTCGTTCGCCCATCAATAAATGGACCATTTGTTACGGAGACAGAAGACAAACCTAGAAAGCTTTTTTTCTGCAAGTCATCTCGAGGCTTCAAACGCGTCCAAGCAATTGGTATCCGATTGAAAGAAATAGATTCGCGTCGCCTACTTGCTGAAAGCACAAATGAAATGGCCGATCACGAATTCTATGAAGTTTTTAAGACCTTTTTTAGTTCATAATGAATGAAATGAACCCCCGAGCAAATCTCCCCTCCCTTTTACTAAACCAGAGGAGAGGCAGCGAAAGAAGAGAAGCTTACTCTATTCCAGAAGCAGGAATATCGGGACGGAGACAGCTACTTTGAGAATGAGAGGAGTCTTGCATTAGTAAAGGAAAGCACCTTTCTTAGTTATTAGTAAGGTTGTAGACTTCTTGTAGTTCTCTTTCCCCTATGTTTATTCTCTATAAGAGATAGAAGCTTTCCCGCTTGCAAGGTTTCGAGCTCCTCTTTCTGGAAGAGATTGAGGAAATGCTCCTTCCGTGAGGGGCCTTTCAACCTATAGGAAGCTCTCTCATCCGAGTGGAGTTAGGCCCATTTCCTAGCCTAGTTTTAAGCAGAACAGCACCATCCTAGTCCAGAGCAGTACTTCTCTTATGGGCTCGAGGCAAGACAAGCAGCCCGCTTCCTCAATTGCTCAAGGAACAAGATGAAATAATGCTTTTGTGGAACGTCTTCTGGCGAGGCTTTGAGATTAAACCAATATCTTTCTATTTGAAGCAGTGTGCGGTATGCCTTCAATTCAACAAGCATACGCTGGCTAGGATATCCCGAGCGAGTCAGCTAAAGAGAGACGGAAATCTCAGTACTATTCTGGCATTTCACCGTAAGAGGATCCTTAAAGGTGATTCCAAAAGTGATTTGCTTGTCCAGTGGTACTTGTCGCTTTTCTCCGAAGGCTATTGAATTAGCTAAACCACGTGGGTAAAAGTCCATGGATTGGGCCTATTCTTCATCGGATACGAGAGCAGGAAGAGCTTCTATTCCATCAACACAAGTTATTCCAGCAACAGCTCTTACTGTAACAGAACTAGGACCGTCAACTCCAACTGTCCTTATAGGCGAAAGCCACCTCCTTGACAGATTACGGAGCTACCCAGCTTCTCTTAATGCCAAGTAGTAGAAAAACCGCTTTCCCTGTAGTCGTCAGCTCGTTTTTGACAGATCCGATCGGGTGTTCATAATCTGGAGTAAAAGGATTCGAACCTTTGCATGCCGGTACCAAAAACCGATGCCTTACCACTTGGCTATACTCCATACGGCCTGTTTTGGACGGTAGAACGGGGAGAGGGGGAAGGGCGAAGCAGGGCTCGAAGAACGAGCCGAGCCGTGCAAGGACGCGGGGATATAGCAAGTAAGCAGAAAGGTTCTCCCTTTAGGACCGACTACAACAAGCTCACGACTCTAATAGAAAGAAAGGGTAAGCTCTCTGCTCTATTTGCTTGCAATGCTATGCCTATCAAAGTTGGCGAACGCTTCTGTAACCTTAGACTCGTTACGCTGTTCGACTGAACTCGTTAGCTCCACGTCCACCGAAAGTAGGTAACCTTCGTCACCGTTGGTTCCCGTAACCAAACCTTTCTTATCTTTTTTTTATTATGTCTTTCTGAAGGGCTTGCGGTTCATTACACCAAATTCAGCGAACTATTGAAAGAGTACCAAATGCTGACGGTAACGAAGGTTACCGGGCCGATGCGGCCGGTTACCGGGAACCTTTTGGTTCCCGGGAAACTACGTTCCCTTTGTAAAGTAGGCCTTTTTATAACTAATTAGAGTTGACATGAAATGGATCACGGAAGAAGACATAAAAGATGAATGAATGATTCAATCCCTTCCCACTCACACGGGTTCTTCTATTGAAGAGGTTCCCCGGGCGTACATAAGAGCGGAACCTAGATAGAACGCGGAGCACCGGCCCCGGCCGCCGATACAGTTACCATGCTTACCAGCTCTTACCATTGCCGCCTATAGATATAGATGGGGGGTAGGCGGGGCTAGCTTGCTTCTCTTCCCCTAGGCTACCTGCACATCTTATGTGCGAATAAAAGGAAGCGAGCGGCTCTTCGCTTAGTAGACGGCCGCCGGACGACGACCCCTTCTTGTTCTCGCCCAGCCTTTTTTTTTTAGAATCCTAGACTAAAGAAGAAGGCTCCTGAATCAGCGCAGGGAAAAATCCGCAAGCAGGAGAACTGTACTAACCTGCCGCCGGTTACTTTATCAGGGCTCCGCAGGAGAAGAAAGAAGGTCCGAGTCCAATTTCTAATGAAGCGAAGGTCCCCATTACTCCCTATTCTCTCTTAAAGCTTTATAAAGCTCTAAAATTGGTTAAGAACTATTGACTGTAAACGATAGCAGTTACAGTCACTCAATGGATATGCTCGCCTTTGGAATGAAGATGGATGAACAGGCACTTGAGCCTGGAACTGATGAAATTAGGGGAAAACATGGAACCGGTCACTATACCGGGGGGCGAGACATGACCGCGACTTAAGATTCAAGTACCGTTGAAAAGACTAAAGGAACGGGGGAATGACTACCTGTAATAAAGCACAGGCTAATACGAGCCGACCAGAAGAAGCAAGGCTTTAGATTACCAGATCCTGGACACAATCTTCCTAGAGATGGAGAGCCCCTGCCTTTTCTAGCCTCTCCTTCTTGCTTGCTTACCTATCTCTTGTCTTAGTGACTCTTCCTCTTTTCTAGGTTTTTCTGAGTGTGAAAACGGTAGATTTTTCATTTGCCAATGAATTGGATCCGCCTCGATTCGATCAATAATGGGATTCTTGGCTAGAGAAAGGTTCTGTGACATGGAGGCCCAGCCCAACTCGGTCGGTCGGTTGGCCCACCTAAGATATTAAAAAATTATCGATCGATTTGATCAAATTTTAAAAAGTCTTTCTCACTATTCAGAACAGTGGAGCTTTCGATCAAGATGTTCTCGCCTCCCCCGTTTGGGCTCTCGCTCGAATCGGAACCTTTATGGGTAGGCTTTCGACTCAATCTAATAGCCTACCTATCGGGCGCCAATACAATAAAAGAGAAAGTTTGCGCATGGGCTCATTATCTGATGCAGAACCGATGCGAGAGGGAGAATCAATATGGGAGAAGCGGGGATTGAGAGCTTTCAAGAACCAGTGGAAAGGAAAGACTTGTTCCCTGCATTCCTTTCTTTCCAAAGAGAGTCATTAGTGCTAGGGCATAAAAGCTTTGATTGAATGAACGCCACCTTGGTTGTATTGTTTTCAAACAAATCCAATGGTGGGCCAAGCGTTGCCAGCCGGTAATAGCCGAAGGCAAAAAAGGGGGAGATAGAGAAGAGGAGATTCAGAATAGTCACTCCACTCCATGGATAGTGCACACAGATTCTTCTTTCATTTGCAATTCCTTTCGGGTCGGAGACGTGGGCTGCTGGTGGGGCTGTGCCCCTTCTCCCTCTTCTTCCGCTTTACAACCGGAATAAGGAACCTTAGAATTCACCCCGATGAAAAAATGGGATTTGAGAGGCTAGCGAATCGGAATTGTATGGAATGTCCTACTCCTGCCCGAGCTTTCCGATCAACCAATCCCCTATTTCAGGGACATCTGTGTTAGGTAGGCCCAGGGATCACTGATTAGTCGAATGAGCCCATCCCTCTGGCCTATCATTTGTTGGTCGATCCGGCTGGCGGCTCCTGCGTCTGGGGCCCCTTTATACTAGTTTGCTGCTAGGAGTCCCTCTAGTCGAATCCATAATCCATAGAAGTCCCAATAGAAGTTTACTGACATGGCTCTTCCATCGATGATCTACTGCTCCCTCTTAGTTGCAGATGCCCATGCTTTGATTCGAAAGCCCTAGCCAGTGATGAATCCCCAGGAAGAGAGGACTATTGAATTCCTCCTCCCTTCAGTCCAGTTTGAAACCGTCCCAGCAACGAACACCTTCCTACTGCAAGGCTTTGCTCTGCCCTTCCACTAGAATCCACTCCGGGTCGGAGGAGCAGCTAGTCCAACTTCTTGAGCAGCCGAGATATTGAAGAACGAACATTTGCTTGAATTCCTTGCCTCACCCTGAGATGAGAGGGAAGGTCGATTTTACTCGAATCCTGGACCTGATCTTTAATCCTACACCAGTTAATGATGCGATGGGAGAATTCTTTTGTCATTTTTCATCAATGCTGGCCCAGTCGAGGTTCGTCCATGCCCAATCCCAATGGACAAACCTTAGCCCCTAGCTCTATAATCCACCCTACCCAGTCCCTGAAAGCCCTCCCGGGGGCCTAGCCCTCTTTCTTCGAGTCTTAACTTTCTTGACGAACACCTGCGCTAATAAGACAAAGAGGGAGTCTATGCCTTGAATGAATCAGTAAAGTAACAACGGATTAGTGGAATGAGGGATCAAGAGACAGATAGGGGGAGAATGGCAATCATTGGTGGACCTTCCCTTGAACGAGTCACGGAGCTCTCAACGGAGTGGTTTAGGTTCTGGAATTCCATCTCTAGTTGGGGCTTTCGGTTCGAAGGTTATAAAATGTGGTGCGGGTTCATCTCTCTCGACCAGTTCAGGTTCAAGGGAGGGTGATCGAGGGGGCCCAGACTTTAGATCTCTTCTCTATGGCGGGAGGTCTCTTTCGTATCAAGAGTGTTTTGGGGAGGCCAGGGAAGACGGATTGGATCGAGAGGCGATGCTTATACCTCTTCTTTATCGATAGGATTCCCATCATTTGCAGTCTCCGGCGAAGGAGATAAGGGCGAGGGACCGAACATGTTCTATCCTCAACCTCCATCCGTCATTAGTAATCTCAATTCGCTTTTCCTATTCACTAGTACAATGCGCGCTACAACTAGCAGCCCCTTACTAGTAAGGGAAAAGGCTAGCGCGCAAGGGCTGATGAAAAGCCAGCAACTTGTTAGGACTAGGTTTTGGCTTGCCCCTTTCTTCTTATTAGGAAGATAGGTTTGGAACCCTATACAAGGGGCTGCTTGCTGCTCACCCGGGGCGCACACTCGTTACCACTAAACGACGAAGCCGGGAGCGGAAGGAGGGACTTGAACCCTCAACCTCAGCCTTGGCAAGGCTATGCTCTACCAATTAAGCTATTTCCGCCAGCTACGGTAGTGGCGAAGCACTACTGAGCAATTCACGTATCACTTGATACGGACGACTTCTGTTTTTCCGCCGGACCACAGTCTTGACCTCCGATCGAGCTACGAACACGAGTAGGTAGGCGGCTAGGGGGGCGGCAGGGCAGCGCCTTTTCAATCAATCTCCGGCCGCTCCGCTATTGGTGCGAGCTGTAAGGAGTCTTGATCTCGAGTCAAGCTGGGGCGTCATCTGTCTTTTAAGTTAAGTCATTTCCTAAGACGGCTCCTCTTATTCTTTCTACGATAATCCAAACTGCAGCTCCACGAGTCTGCTCGGAACCAGTCGATTCCTGAGCCATTCGTTCTCCCCTCTCGTAGGCCTCTCTTTCCACTTTTCCCTCGTGTATAGCGGTTGAGTTCTTCGCCTCACGGTTTGGCTACCCATCGTCATTCCCTCTCTGTCTAAAGTGAGAGGGGTTCTCTGCGCGCAGTGTAAGATTCCCCTGGATGGGTCTCGTAGGCAGCAGCATTCGTGCTTGCCTTTGCCGTGATTGTCCGTTATTCCCTTGGTGCGCTGTCATTGACGGTGTAAATCTGTTCGTTCGAGAAAACATGTTGATCTCTTTCCATATCCTATCCCCGGTTGTTGCCCTATCAAGATGTGTCCCTTCCTTTGACCCCTTTTCCGATTTATTAGTGCTGTCCCCCTTGCGTTCCCTCCCTTTGTGAAGAAATTTCCCTTTTTCTCCACTCTTCTTTCTTCCTTTCTTATTCTCCTGTTGGAAGTACCTAATCTGCTTTTTTAAATCTTTCCTTTCTTATACAAGATTCTAAGGTCCTTCCCCTGTATATAAGTCTGTGCGATTTTTCCCCTTATCTTCTGGCCGACGCTCCCCTTACTGGTATCAGTGCAAGGGCAATTAGTACGGGTTGCCATAGTTGTCTGGATGGATTGGAACGAAGGGATGAAGGAGGGCCGGCCTGCCCAACAAGTAGACCGGAATAACTAGCTTCTAGTCCAACTAGCTAGAGCTCTCCAAATCGAAGCTTCGGAGAGCCTTCTCCCATGCGATGAGATGAATTCTGTCTCTCCCTCCAACACCAGACCGTGGACATCTCGTCCGAATTCCTTCAATCCTACCAGGCATTCCTTTCGGGACCCGGAATAAAGGCAAGCTTTGAAGAGTGGATTTCATTAAAAACAAGGCCTTACCAGCTTGACCTAATAGGGCGGGCACCTTTCCAACCCGAAAGCTTCTTGCTGAATTTCTCTGTAACTGAATTCCAAAGTTCATCTCTTCATCTTCCCAGCATACCAAAATGAACCGAAATGGAATTGGCTATTGAACAGCCAAACATATTCCGGCCGGCCCTCGTAGTGTGGATGGAGGATGAAGGAAGAACACCTTACTTCTTTCAAAAGACGGAAACAGAGAGTAATTTTTTCCCACTAGCCTAACTAATGATTTTACCTCACTTTGTTGTATTGTATAGACAAGCCTGACTTTATAGATAGGAATTCAGAAAAGAGTTATAACTTACCTTCCTGACTGTGCTTCCTGCTTTTGGACCTATTTTATATTATAGTGGTAAGACTGTAGTCTACTGCAACGGGAGAAAGGAAAGCAGGCCAATATTCATGATAAGACCCTCTTTACGCTCTCTCTTTCTGCTCGCTCCTGTCAACGAATGAATTTACTACTTGTGTCACTGACATTCCATTAGCATGGTGGACTATAGACCGGCTTTCACGTTCACTCTATAGGAAGGGGACTTAGATTAATCGATTCAATGGGCGAACTGCTTTCCTTTAAAGGTAGCAAGTGATTGAAATGACAAGCTTGTAACTGATATGAAATCGGAAGACAGTAAGTTGGACGAGGAGCTCATGTACCACAGAGTGGGCAAATGCTCCCCTCTTTCAAGAGACTGTTTCTGTTCTTGTTTCTTTAGTCTCTTTACCTGCGAGCATGAATTCCTGAACCCAATACTAGGAAAGAGCTTCATACCCTATAGAACTGACAGATCGGCTAGCGAAGATGGCTCAGTCTCAGTAGATCCCTCACTCCTCACCGGCTTACGGAAAGAGAGCCCTAAGGGAGAGAGTTTCGGTACTTCAGGCATATCTATCAATGGGCAAAGACAGGAGAGCCTTCTATCTCTTCCAGTCTTATAAAGGAAAGAAAGCAGGATGAACAGGCTTGAGTGTCGATAGGTGACTTTAAGGTAGGCGCCTATCTCTTATTATACTATAGCAACGGGAGAAGTCGGGATTGGTGCCCGGAAATCTATAAAAAATTAGCATTTTGCCCTTTTTCAATTCATGATCTGCTTTACGAAGGGAAAAGTGAAAGTCTCATTTGACAGCTATATAAGATAGACACTTTCTAATTTCCATGTCTGTCTATGAGGGAAATAGGTCAAGTGTCATTTTGCAGCTATATGAGCATGAACATCTACTTTCGAATTTGAATAGTCCTCTTAGCCGGTCGATTGGCTTGAATCTCTCTTTCTTTTGAATCGTAACCTACTATTAGTGTATGCCTAAAACTGAACTAATTACTTTTCTCTAACCAACTTATGACCAAACAAAAAATGACTTAACTAATGGCCAGATTTCCCTCTCCTCATTAAAAACTACTTCTATCTAGCTCCTCTCTTCACCATCTTTTGGTCAAAAAGAGTAAGAGTATTAAATCCCAAAAGTCCTAGGAGTTAAGCATGTTGGTGATGAACTAGTTCTCGTTCACCCCAGACTTGTGGGTGGAATGAGTCAAGCTAGTTCCGAAATCAGCCCTCTTGTTCTAATCTTTTTCTTAGCAACTGGCTTTCAGAAGTCTTGCTGCGAGGAAGATTAGAAACGCCTTACTATATTGAATTTAGAATAGTGGCATTTTTTCTGCAGATATGGAGTTTGTTGAGAGGACTTGCATCCTTCGTTCGTAGTGGTCATTTATAGCCAACTGAACCTAATTTACTATTTTGCGACAAGAGGGGGCTCTTACTTCTTTCATCTCTAGGTTGAGTACTAGCAAGTCAGGGATAAGAGAAAAGCCTGGGAAGGAATCGGGTTTTCAGCATCTGTAGTGGAAGAGTGTACTGGTGGTGGTTTAGTTAGAGACAACAACGGGAAGGGGGCTCTCTCTTATTTCAGCTGATTCTCCTTTTACTAGGCTTGCATAGATGGGGGTGTCGGTGTAAAGATCGCATGGAACAGTAAATGGCAATGGAATCAAACCTCCTCCTATAGGTAAGTTCAGTCTGTAACTGAGGCTTTCTAGGCGTAGGGCTAATAGCACAATGGCGGTGCGGCTAGGCTTTGTGGGTTCGAATGCCGGTTTGAGATAACCAGCCAGGCAAGGGAAAGAAGGAAGTCTTCCTGCGGAGGGGGAAGAAGCGGCCCAGTTTAATAGATTCAATGGTCGACTTGCTTGAATCGAAGAGGAAGAGCCCACTTTCATTTGAATTCCTGCTTTCATTAGCTCCTTCAGGATGGGATTGACGTATGGAACCACTGACAGTGAACCGTTCGTCTACCTCAGGTCTTACACTGAATGACCTCTCTCATCTAATCGATCGGTGAAGGATGTCTTTGAAGATCATCTGGTCTGGCTCGTTACCATTAGTTCCTCTCTCTATAGTCGAGCTAGTAAAACGAGATATCCTATTGAAGTGAACGTTCACAAAGATCGGGAAGTAGTAGCCGTAAATCTATCCACTCGTGTAGTTTTAGGCCGCAGATGTCTACTTTTCTTTAATATGGAATTCAAATCAGATCCTAGAGTTTAACCACTGGGGGAGAGTGGGTGAGCTTGCTTTCGAAAGTTTACAGTTTCCCGGCTAAAAATCACCTGCTTGTTTACAGACTGAACTGATCTATAAAAAAAAAGACAGAAGCGAGGAAAGGCCCCTTCGCTGCTCTCTCTGTTTTTCCCTCGAGCGGGATTTGAACCCACGTCCGACTACCTGTTGAACTATACACAAGAGGCCGCTCTACCGCTGAGCTACCGAGGTGGGGGCTTAAGACGGGAAATATAAATCGGCACACACATTTTTTCATTCATTAGCTGTAACCAGCTGACTGGACCTCTTTCCTAAAATATGCTTTTTGCTTACGCTTCTTCGTCAAGCTTTCGAGCAGAATATCCATACCTTTCTTTTAGTAGTGAATGAGATGCTTGACAATAACGCTAAATTCAGACATTTAAGGTGTAACACAATGCCTTAAGTGTGGGAGGGCAGCCTATCCGTATCCCTTCGCATGGTCGTTCTATCACGAAGTTGGCAGCGGGAGTGGCACGAGAGCTCGGCTGCGAGTATCTCCCTTTCAGTGACCTGGGACAGGAGACGATTTTCTGAGTTTGCCTTGTTGGCATGCTCAGTGGTCATAGCGCCTTTGATTGAAATTCCATTTGCACCCGTCTCCTTCGGGGATCCATTAAAGGGATTGGAGTAGAATTTCCATTCCACCTATCCGCACCCTATCTCGCTGAAATTTAGATATGTGAGCCCGGAAACACATTTTCAAATACGCCTGTCAGCGCAGCTCTTTTTGGAACGGTACGAGCAGACCACTTAAGCAGATACCTAGACTTCCATTTTGAACCACCAAGCAAGGTAGTTGTGTAGGCGGAATATAGTATCCTTCATCGGAATCAGAACAAACTGAAGGAACGAGACAGCACCAGATCAGCTTTAAAGAGCAAGCAAGAACCACTGAAAGAGGCCGGTACCTTTCGTATAAGAGCCAGCAAAGCTACTCATGCACCTGGAGCAAGCCACCTGGCGATTGAGGGGCAATCATATGCTTCTGTGAAAAAATTATCCTCTTATCGATGTTCTACCGAACTGAACTAATAATAGTTTATCATTTAGAAAGAATGGCGAAAGAGGCCTCCTTGCATTGCCCAACTAGAGCGAAAAGCCTTATTGCGTTGCGGCCCTAAGTAGCTATGGGGTGTTGATGTACTTGGAACCTAGACCGGTTACCTGAGTATGGCGGTTCGGTAGCCGTTCAATGATAGCATGAGATCCTCGCTTCGGTAAGTTACAAGGATGAATGCAAATAGCAAGGCGCTGTGCTGTGTGAAGTGAGACTGGCTGCCCTAAGTTAAGTGCTTCCTTATTAATATTAATTAATGATCTTGCTCAGTAGGAGGGCTTTCCCCCTTCTGTGCAGCCTGATTCTCTCTCTGGAAATGAGGGTGCCCTCGATTGACATTTATCATCGAATAAGGAATCCTTCCATGGATGAGAAGGTTGAGTTACAGTACAGACTCCGTTGGCTTTCGCAAGGAAGCATCTCGAAAGTTCCGCAATCTATGGTTGATGCCTCACTCGAACTCTATCCCATACTCTACTCGATGCTGAAGCTACTCTGCCTTTCGGAACCCAAAAAGAAAGCCGGGCGCTTGGGAAGCTATGCAAAACCTGAAAAAAGGAATCTGCTTTCCATCTTTGAGCTCAGAGGTTACGATCGTCTTCTCATTAGGCTATTTTAAAAAAAGTATAGCTGACTCATCAGCTGAGTGGTTCGCCTCTTGTCCACCTGAGTTGTTTACTTCATTTTCCGACCTGGAAAACCAATGACTCTTCAGGTTAGGTTCTCTTTCAACATAGACATCCCGATGACCATGGACCAACTTCGTTCCACGAAACAGAAAGCAAATGAAATCTTCCTCTTAGGGCGTTCGATTCCGCGAAATGGCGACCCGTTTTGCCGGAGTATTCCGCTGTGGCTAGCATTGTTAGGAATGCTTCTGACCATCTTAGGCCATTCTTGATGATGGACCCTCCGGCAACTTTAGAAGCCTTGGTTCGTAAGGGCTCTTATCTTGAACTAACGCTTTGATCTCGGCTTCTAGATCCATATCCTTTCGCATCAAGAGTACCCGCGCGTCTCAAACCCACCTTTATCCCAACAACCCCATGATGAACAGAGAGGAACCCGATGAGGGAAGTGGGACAATGTTCAGACCTTGGCTGTCACAACAAGCAACCAATCAGTTCCAGTCCCAAGGGCAGGTAAAACGAGGCCTCGACGGATGGGAACTCCTACTCTGACTATAGTTTTGCGATCTCTAAGCGGGATTTTCAGTCATCTATCCTTTATCTTTCCCTAGCGAGTGAAGAAAGAGTGGATGTTTTGAACGAGTGTTGAGCGAGTGAAGTGCCCCATAAGCTATAAGGGCGAGCTATATGTATCAATTCCGTGAGCAGCGATTGAACTGAACGTAAAAAGTGCATCCAGCAGGAATCGAACCTACGAATTTGCCCGGTTGGGCGCTTTAACCATTCAGCCATGGATGCAAAGAGACTCAGCGAGTGAACTAGGTTTTGGTATTCCTTCTTGAGCTTCTATTTCTTCCGTTAAAGGAGATTCGAGAAAAGATGGAATAAGAAGACGTGTTTCCAGAACGAACAAGATACGGGTTGAGAAGGGGGAGTTAGCAAAGTTAGACAAGATTGGAATGGGCATAGGAACATGTATTGATGTACCATATCGGCTAATGCTCCCAGGTTGATGCGATGTATTCCACCAGTTGACTGAAGACTTGATTATTGGTATATCGATCGGTCCAGCACGGATTGAAATAGGAGCCGGTTCGATAGGAAGCTTTTGAAAACACAGTGCACCCATGTAAATAAGGAACGAGATTAATACAGAGGTTAAACGAGCATCCCACACCCAAAAGGTGCCCCACATAGGTCTTCCCCGAAACCCCCCAGTAACTAAGGTAAACAACGTAGAAAAAGCACCCATTTCTGTACCGGTTCCGAAAGAGCGAAGAAAAAGGGGATGTTTTGTTAATAGGAACAAGAACGTGTTTATAGCCGTAGCGATATAAACAAGAATACTCATCCGAGCCGCAGGAACGTGTACATAAGGAATACGAGAATTTCCACCTTGTTGAAGGTCTAGTGGTGCTACCCGAAGACTTAAATGAATAGCCATCGCTGTTAAGAACAACCGAGATCCAATGAAAATTTTCGCGTAGCTTCTGGTCTTTGACATCAAAAAAGAAGGTTGTAATAATGTTTGGGACATCTGATAATTTTATCCTAGCTAGTGGAACAATAAAGACGAAGTGTCTAATTATACTTATGGTCCTTTGTTTCTAAATAGAAAGACACCCAAATTCTCCCTATCAAACGAAGGACTTCAGAAGCAGAAGAAAGAAGCTAACGGTTTAATAGGAGAGAGAGGGCAAGAACGATAGCTTGTTTTAGCCAAAGGGAAAGGAAGAAGAGAAAAACAACCGATATACAGCCGGAGAAGGGCAAAGAACTTAACTTCTAAGCTGGGTTGTGCAAGTGAGCTGATCTCGCCTTTGTTGATCCGCTTAAAGAGTTCTTTCCTTGGGAAGAAAATATTCTCAGCTTCTAGTCAACGGTTCTGCCACACCTGAATCAGACGATGTCTCCTAAGCCTTTCAGTCCATTACCGTTGAACAAGAGTGAGCAGAGATGGCGGTCTCACTGGTTTCCTTCCCTAGTCCTGTAAGAAATGCCGCTGGGAAGACTGATATAGATGCTTTTCCCGCTGGAGTACGAAGTGGATATCCGGCTGTGGAAGCGCCATCTAAGCGATTGATCGAATTTGTATTCCAGTCTTTTGGACTGAGTTAGAGATAAGAGGTCCTTGCTTTATGATATTGTCTTATCTTAAATGAATAAGCTATCCTTCTTAACCAGCCTTCGTATGAGTGAAGTAACCCATGGGGATAAGATGACTAGCTTATGCCAGGGGGGCCTAGAATTGCTTACTATAACAGGGAAAGCTACTCTTCACCGGAAATAGGCATGATGTTGAAAGTTTTCAGTAATCCTCATAGAAGTAGGATTAATTCGGGCCATCTTCTTCAGTCGCAAGAAAAAAGACTACAGCGGTAATGGCGATAGTACTTCAAGCTTTAGGGATTCTTAAACCACGAGAGAGCTCAAGTCTGATCCACCATCTCGAAATGGAGACTATGAGAAAGCAACCCACCTTATCCAGCTAGCAAGGGAAGAGAGGCTCGTTCCATGTTAGCTACTC
>Ga0153961_1000269_pt1 | contig 15163 bp, 14 predicted proteins | sample TSFL045MetaG_FD_104748 | JGI IMG/M metagenome (GOLD analysis project Ga0153961, IMG submission 104748) | Attine ant fungus gardens microbial communities from Florida, USA - TSFL045 MetaG | ecosystem: Host-associated > Fungi > Mycelium > Unclassified | place: USA: Florida, Withalacochee...
GAGTTGCTTATTTAAGTTGCCTCATGATGTATGCTTAAATGTTTTATGCACCTGGACTGTATACTTTTTTTATTTTACAAACCTGGATTGTACACTGACTATGTAGAGATAGATATAGATTAGATAAATATTGAGGAATCTTAAACTCGATAGAAGAAAACGGCGTATACCCGGAGTCTCGATTCCAAGTCTTTCCTTTGTGCATATGATGAACAACATCATTCATCTGTAATTCTCTGTATCCTGATCACATATCTGGGGGAGATGAGCTGAAAAATGACCGTTCTGTGATTACTAATCCCAAAGGTGAAACCGAACATGTTCTTGCTTGATAAGAATCCCCCCAAAATAAATTTCGAACATTGAACTGCTCCCGCACTCATTTAAAGATCATGAATCCTAACATTGAACAAACGATTGCCCGACCGGACGACACCGCCCTCAATATACCGCGTGGTCGCTCTAATGACCGTGCTAACAGTAAAGTACCTCGTAGCATGTCCCCTTCCCCCATGGACGATTCGTCTACGCCCTCTGAGGGCGACTATGCTGAACGCGTAGCAGCTCAGAATAACATGGAAGTGGAGGTCTCTCATACCTCCCCCCCCTCGAACATACCATCGTACGACTTCTCTCTGCCCCCTTCTCAACCTCCACGCGCCTTCAATGAGGAGGCGCTTAACCCTCCACGTGCCTTTCATGAGGAGGCGCTTAACCCTGCATCTATCGATGAAACTAATACGTCAACGGAACCCTCTCCTCCCACGGTAATTCCTTACAGTGCCAACGTCCCGGCTGATCCCAGTCTGTGGGACGGCAGCTTTACGGCAACCTCCCTCTTCAGTACAAACGAATTTCTTCAAAGCGATGTACGCAACATGGCATGCTCACTGCAACGCATGGCCTGCTTCCTCAAGCAACGAAGCCTTGAAGGCCGTAACGGCAACAATATTCCACAACTCGAACTCTTCGGTGAATCTGCCTGGGATTTTACATGCGCCATTTTCGAATCCGGTTGGGACCAGCTTTACTCTTCCGGTGATACCTCCATCAGGGACAATGTCAATATTCGTTTTGGAAATCTCAAGAACTACGGTAGTATGGCCCGCAATGACCCCACCCCCACCCCCAAGGAACTTATAAGCCGGAAAATTCCTCCCCCCGTCCCACCTCGCCCTACAAAAAAGCAGTTGGAAAAATCGAAGAAACGACAGGAAAGTTACACATCCGGCAAAAAGTCTTCTCCCCAGTCCTATGCTCAGGCAGCCAACTCAACAGTGAACATCCTCAAAATAAAAGAAGCCTTCCCCGCTCTCCCTAACAAGAAGATAATCGAGATTCACAATGTAGCGACCTCCAAACCAGGCCTCAGGGGAAAAAAGATTCAATCGACCACCAAGGGCCCTCCTAGAAAGCAGGCCATCGTTCCCCATTAAGGTCATCATGGAAGAAGCTAATTCTCACGTCGTCCAGATCAACAATTTACTGAAGAACATCAAGTCGACACTCAGAGCGGAATTTATTCGCCCTTGTTCCGGTGGTATTTCAATCAACACTAACAACATCCCTCAGCCGAGCGATCTCACAGTCATGGAACGTTACCTCAAATCAATTGTGGGCGCCAAGGAAGATGAAATCCTAGCCCCTCGCCTTCCCCAATCCAAGTCATATCTGAAAATCACTGGTATACCGTATGTTCAACCTAGCGGAGAAAAACCTACGAGTGAAGACATCATCAACTTCATCGGTCACTTAGGACTTATTTCCCTTGCAGCCAAACCTAGGATTATCAAAGCCTCTCCCAAATCCGACATGGCTATCGTATGGTTTGACATTTGGGACTCCCAAAATGGTTCCAAGGCTAAGCTCCTAATCAACCATTCTTTCAATTTTGGTAGATTTATCGCAACTATTAGAGCCATGAACATGAATCCAGGCGTCCCCCAGTGCCACAACTTCTGGAAATGGGGTCATTTGACTTTCTCTTGCAGAGCTCATGGATCCAAATGTCAAAAATGTAATGGACCCCATAAACTTGAGCACCATAGAGATATGGCATGGTGCTGCAAAGCCAACCCAAAGCTCAACCCACCACAACTCGAAACAGCTCAAGGCGCCCCATGCCCTCATGTATTCAAATGTGTAAATTGTAAAGGTGAACACATGGCAGACAATTTCAAATGCCCTTTCTGGAGAAACTGCTTCAACTGAGAATAGCATTCCAAGAAAGCACAGGAAGCCCAGAAAACCAGGGCTAATTCAATTTGCCTAGCTGTAGGCAACAAGAAATTATGATCAAACAAAACCTAAAAATTTTTTCTCAGAATGTTAGGAAAAACAAAGTCCTAACTGACATCATCTTAGAAAATAATAAAAATACAGCTGACATCATATTTATCCAGAAACCCCCCAGATTCCTTATCCAGTGCATTCCTAGCCATATCAATCCTTTAGGCAACCTGCTATATGGTACCCCTAGTCACCTTGAATGGATCCTTTTCATCTGTCAAGACCACACACAAGACAACTATGCTAGAGTTGCTACTTATGTCAACAAATATCTTTCAAAAATGAGGTTTACCTTACAACTTGACATTGTCAACTACCAGGATATCAATGTTTTGGCATTTCACAATGACCATAACATCAACTTTATGATCAACATTTACTCTGATAGCAATCAAATTGCTCTCTACTTTCTCTACCAAAACATTGTTAACCTGGACAATATGGTTATCATGATAGGTCAAATTTTAACATAAGAGATAGCAATTGGGATTCATATATTTACTATTATTCTATACACACTGATGATCTCATCACCATCATTGATAGTCTTGGTCTAGAGTTCTCCTCTTCTTCAAATCCTGGTCTCTCTGGATTTATGGACAACCCACAAGACTCCAATTCTGGTATAGATCTGGTCTTCCTACCTCCCAACAACTCAGAGTTTGGTAAACATTGTAAGAAAGCTAAACTCCAAGCCAGAATTAAGCCAACTACTCTTTGTTCAGTGATTGACAAAGAGAACTCGATAAAGTTCCCATTAGATTTTCTATACTACTTATACAACTACTATATAGTCTGTGCACTACTTTCCCATGCCTATCATATGACCCATCATATGATGTCATGTGATATGATGCTATGACTTCCTGTTATGTGACTATGACTATTATATGTGACACTTGTGATGTAACACTTTCCCATACTCCTTTTTGTATAGTAAGTCCAAGATAAAAGAAAAAGAAAATAATGACTTAGCCGTTTTGCCAAGTCATGACAAATATACTTTTCACCCTAATATTCGAAAACCTTCTGATCATGTTCTACTCACTATTGAAGTAGGCATCAAGGATATCAACATCGACACCAATATATAGTCCATTAGTAAAGACAGTGAGAAAGAGAATAACTTCATTACTTTAATAACTAACGGCATTAAGAACTAGGACATATTAAGTATTGGAACAAAAGAGAACTTAGAAAACTCTGTTCAACAATTGGCCACTATCTTTGAAAATGCCTAGTGTTCTCATTATAAACTGAAACACATTACAAAGCACTCCAAAGAGTGGTGAAACCAAGACTATACTGATAGTCTGAATAGATATCAAGCCTCAGGGGATCTTCAATGCTAGAAGGGATTTAAATTGAATGTTCACTTAGCCAAGAGAAAATTCTTTGATGAAAGAATATATGAAATCGTATTATCAAACAAGAGGCCTTAGGATCTAATAAATTGGGTTAGGAAAAAGCCTTTTCTAGCCATTGAATCTATTTCATATGAGAATCATCCTTGCAATACTTTAACAGACCTTTGGCATGCTCTTTATATATCCTATAATTCAGCTGAAAATAAACCTGTCAATACTGGCTTTCTTAATGATATTCCCTAAGCTAGTACAACTATATGGTCCCTATTCTCTAAGCAAGAATTTAGAGATGCAATAGCTAAGTATTCATCTTCATTGACTTCTAGACCAGACCATATTTTCTAGAGGCATCTCAAACCTTTAATCTCTAATGATAGCTATTTGGAAAAATTTATATATATTGCTAACACTTGTATAAATCTAGAGTATTGGCCTTCTCATTTCAAGTCTGCTACCATGGTTGTTATTTCCAAGCCAAATAAGGATTCATACAATAATCCAAAATTCTTCTGTTCCATTGTACTGCTAAACACCACTGGCAAACTTGTTGAGAAAGTCATCAGCAACTGTTTTTAGTTTTACATAACAGCTAATGGCTTTCTGGACCCAAATCAACTTGGAGGCATCAGACAGCATTCCACACCTAATACTGGTATATATCTTATATATCGCAGAAACCTAGTCATATGTTAGTTTGACTTGGAATAAAATATATTCTATTGCAAACCAATAAGTGAATATAACAAATTACAAACTTATATAATAGAGAAAAACATTCCAGAAGATTCCCAAAAATTCAGCTGGATCACTACATCAGCCTGATTTCCCAACATTATGTATCTTATCTGAATAGGATATGTTACAAACTTCATTTGGCCATATCTCCATCAATTCTTCAATGATTCTCACAGTCTTAACAGCTATGGAAAGTCCTTAAAAAGACCTTTTGATTGATACTAGTCATGTCTTGAGGTAATCAATATTAGTCAAGATATTAAGCAGATCAACTGGTAACTACTATATTACAGTCTATTAAATCACTAATATCTTGGAAACCACCATGATTAATACTTTGGTTCTAAGCTCAGCAGAAGTCTTCTTCATAACGCTCAGAATAAGCCTAGAACAACCTCAAGGCAATTAATATTAGTGGAGATATGAAGACCTCAATGTTTGTACATAGACTTTATTAATTACTCATAGATAGTTATCTGTCCTTTTCTTAGAACAAAGGATAGCCTCCATAAGGTTAAGTTATCATTATATTAAGCATAAAGGCACTACCATTATATAGAACAATAGGTAATAGTATGTGATGATCTGTCCTAGTGCACAGACTATCACAATTCTGTATTTAAGAACATATAGTCTGAGGATTAGACCTCAGACTTAACAACTTCTTTTGTCATTGTCTAAACTTTGCATTTTTGAACTATTCAAGTTCTAAAGCACCAATCGCAAATAAGTAAGTGACCTTTTGTAATAGGATAGCCCAAATAATACCATACTAATATCATAGTATTTGATATTGCATAGTTCTTTTCTTCTTTAAACCATTGCTTCCTGTCCAGTTGCCTAAAGAAAGCTGGCCTGAATACTAAGGTTAGAGGATTTTTCAACAGTTATCATTTTGGTTGCTCCACCACATACTCATGGAATAATTTCTCTTCACAGACTTTTAACACCAATGTTGAAGTAGGCCAAGGCTTAGCTCTTTCTTCTATTCTTTCTGCTATCTATCTAGCTCTGATAATAAAAACATTCAAAAAAAGAATAAAAAACCTTAAAGAAAAGATTCTGACTGATATCCTCTCCTTTGTCAATGATGGCCTTTTAATTTCTCAGAAGAAGAGCTATTCACTTTTATCTGCTTTTCTAGGTAAATAACCATACAATTGTCTTGTATATAATGTATCTACCTTGTAAACCCTAAGGCCAGTTGTTTTTATCTAGCTTTAGTCTAGCACCTTTTATAGCTTTGAAAACATACCTGCATCATCTTTGTTAAACCATCCTGATAGATCATGATGTCATATGTGTAACAGTAAAGCAGAGAGAAGAGAGAAAAAAGACAAGTAAGAACAGGATCACTAGCTGTGATAGACCATTGAACTCCAGTTTATATCTCTAGGCTCCTAAACTACCAGTTTTGATGAACAAAGAACAATTACTAGGTAACTAGCCATAAAATTTTCTCAGCTGAGCTGAGACAAAATCCCAGATATTCTCATGATCTAGAAAAATCACCAGACTATCTTCCAGACTAGATGTCTTATTCTGCTTTTTTTGAAGCTCCTCTTGTAGAAAATTCTAGTGTAATAATGAATACAGTCTTCTTGGCTATTGAAAAGATCTAAAATTAGCCCTTATTATAGTGGATAGAGGCAGAAAGGTTTTTGTGAGCACCATTATCAGAACTGTTGTATAACAGTGCTATGCTTTTAGGAAAAGAGATAAATACACAATGTGTAGCAACTTAGCCTAAGATGACTTAATCACTCTCCAAGTCTGAGTTGACAAGGAGAACTCAATAGAGTTCTCATTCATTTCTTGTATACTACTTATACAACTACTACATGGTCTGTGCACTATTTTCCCATACTCATTGTGTGATATCTTATAATGTGACTGTAACTGTGTGACACTTTGTGACATAACACTTTCCCACACTCCTTCCTGTGTAGTAAGTCCAAAAAAAAGAAAAATAAATAATGACTTTAGCCATTTTGCTAAGTTATGACACAATGGTATCATACCATGGGCAAACAAATAGAGCCACAATGTTTGCTATCAAGTGATCTGTTAATTAGTTTGTCAACTTAGCTATCAAATATAGTATACAGTGTCACATATTACACTATTTTATTTTTATTATTATTATTGTATCTTTCTAATTTACTAAGACTTCAACTGTGTGCCAGCTGTCAAATGTAACCACAGATTATTTGTACTTACACAAAATGCTACCTCTGTTTCATTATTACACCTAATAACCAAATATTCTGAGGCAATCTAGTCTTAGCAACCACCCAGACTAACAAGATCAGCTAGCTATTATCTCAGTAACAATAGCTACAGATGAGGTGCTGTACTTTGGTTCAACTAGTCTCTTAATTATATACCAAATTAGGGGCATTTTTCTTTCACAGTCCAATATAATTTCATCATTTTGTACTTATATTATGTATTCAATCAGGAAAAAAGAGTCCACAATAAGAGATCACTCTTTAAGAATTAAGGGTAAGTTAATAAACCAAGCTAGTGTATTTCTTGCTTTAGTTTCCTAGAGAGCAGTATCCAAAACACAAATGGTAGTCCAAAAGGATTATGCTAAGTTAATACCACTATTTAGGTGGTTTTGTAATCCCCTAATCAAAACCCAATGGTAAAGCCCCAATACTCAAAACATGGGTAGGCTGCCTTTGCTTTACCTTTACTATTGTAGAAAGTCACATAGGTTAGGCTTTGATGAAGAATGGGAAACATGCCACTGATAGAATAAACTAATACAGGCCTTTCTCATAGAGCTTTGGCTCACTGAAAAGTTATTGATATCTACCTGAAAAGAGATCTGACTAGAGTACCTGTTTCAGTGTCTATTCACAAGTGTTATGTACAAGGAGAGTTGGTCTAGTTGCAAGGTATGGGGGACTAGGGAGAGAATTGAGATATTGGTAGGAATATACTTTGGACACTGGTGTCAGGATAGTTAACTCCAAAGCCGGAATTAAGCCAACTACTCCTTTATCAGCGTTTGACAAGGAAAACTCAATAGAGTTCCCATTGGATTTCTTACACTACTTATACAAATGGCTAACCCTAACCCTGTACCTAAAGTCCCGTGCTTCCTTATGAGTCCCTTTTATCTTATGTGTCCATTGATAAGAAAAAGAAAAGAAAAGAATATTAAATATTGACTTAGCCGTTTTGCCAAGTCATGACACCACCCCCCTCTCAAGTTTCCTCGTCCCAAGGAATTTCCCTACAACTCATAATATAGGTCAATCATGTTGCCCATCTCGTCGTCATCTTCTTCTGTCCATTCTCTAACCCCTGATTTTTCTTCCTCAATTTCTTCCTCTTCTAGGATCGTCTTCATCGTCCCTTTTCTTACTGGCTTCTTGCCCTTCCATTGTCTCCAGTTCCTTTCTAGCCTTCCCCAATATTCCTGGTCGTATCTCTTGTTTGACCATCCATATAACATCTTCACCATGAACTTCCCCAGAAGTTCTCCACGCTTGAACGTCGTTTCCTTGCGTTCTTGCTGCACCACATCTTCCATGTCTCGCCAATATTCCTTCTCGAATTCTTCAATCGCTTCTTTTGCATTCTCTAAATTTTCCCTTCCTTCCCATGTATCCGACTCCACCATAAATCCTTTCTAACGAACTAAATACTTATCTTTCCCTCTAACCTTCCTCTTATTTAGTATTCGTTCTACCTTCCATTCTTCTTCTCCTTTAATTATTACTAGAGCCTGTTGCTCCTTTTTCTAACTCTCTACTTGCCCTACGTATCTACGTATCCTACTAACGTTAACTACTGGATATATTTTTACCGTACCAGGTAGCTCTAATTCGACCGCGTTCGTCAATATGACTTTCTTCACCTTGTAAGGGCCTACAAACCTCTCTGTCAACTTTTCCGTTCTTCTCCCAACCATCTGATATTTCAGGTCCTTAGTGCTGAGCATGACTAGGTCCCCTACTTTATACTCTTTCATGTCCAATCTTTTCCTGTTGGCATACTTCTTCATGTCTGCTTGCGCCTTTCCTAGCGCTGCTTTTGCTTCTTCTTGAATCTCCTTCATCTTCTTGATGAATTTTTCTGCCCCTGCATATTTCCCCTTCTTTCTTCTCTCGAACCCCATCCTGGGATCTTGCCTGTAATTTGCCTTGAAAGGCGACGTTCTAGTACTTGAGTGCGCTTTATTGTTATATGCAAACTCTGCTGTTCCTAACCACTCTGGCCACTATTCTTGCCTGTGATCGATGAACATCCTTAAGTACTGTTCTAATTCTTGGTTCACCCTTTCTGTTTGTCTGTCTGTTTGAGGGTGGAACGCCGTCAACAATTTACTCTTAATCTCCAATATCTCATTCAACTCCCGCATTAGCCCTGCTGTGAACTGTGGTCCCCTATCTGATATAATACTCTCAGGTAGACTATGCAATTTCCACATGTTATCTCTGAATAACCTTGCCAGTCCTTCTGCCGACGTTTTCTCTGTAGTAGATATGAAATGTACCATCTTTGTCAATCTGTTGGCTACTACTAAGATCGAGTCGTATTCCTGAGCTAAGGGCAACTTTGTAATGAAGTCTGCCGATATATGTGTCCAAGGCTTCTCTGGTATTGAGTTTGACATTAATTTGCTAGCTGGTTGTTCTGTGCGATTTTTGTTTTGTTGGCAGGCATCGCATCCTTCCACATATCTCTTTACTTCCTTGGTTACTTCCAGTCACCAGAAATTTCTAGTTACCAGTTCTACCGTCTTCTACTGTCCCCCATGCCCTCCTATTGGCGTATCATGGTATAGTCTAATGATTTCTGCCCTTAACTTTTCATCTTTCAGCATATAAACTTTTCCTTCTTTGTATATGATCCTGTCTACTTCCCTCTACTCTTCATCTCTCAGCATCTTTACTCCTACTTGTTTCATCTCTTCTACTACCTTTACCACTTCGTCATCCTTTACTTTGGATTTTCTAACTTTCTCTAGTAGATCTACTCTGTCTACTATGATCTCTACCGCTTCTGTCTTTCTCACTTCTAGCCACTCTGGCTTTACTAGCGTCTCATCCTTGTTATCCTTTTCCACTCTGATCTCCCAGTCTGGCCTCTTGCTCAAACTATCTACTTTTCCCATCTTACTTCCTAGAACATGTTTCAGCGTAAAGTCAAATCTTGATAGGTATAAGGCCCATCTTGCTTGTCTCCTGTTTAACTTTTGCACCTTCATGAAGTATTCAAGATTTTTGTGGTCTGTTCAGATCTTGAATTTAACTACTGTTCCTTTTAGGAAGTGTCTCCACACTTCTAGGCATCTAACAACTGCTAGCATTTCTTTATCATGTATCTCGTAGTTTCTTTCTGTATCACTAAGAGATTTGGAAATGAAAGCGACCGGTCTCCACTTTTTGTCTGAGCACTTCATTGATAGTATTCCTCTAGTTGCATAGTTTGAAGCATCAGCTTCTACCCTAAATTCCTTGTCTAAATCTGGGGCTGCTAATACTAGTTTACTAGTAAAGATTCTTTTCAGTTCCTCAAATACCTTCTGTTGTGTTTCCTCCCACTGCCACTTCTCATCCTTCCATGTAAGCACATTTATTGGCCTAGCTATCCTGGTGAAATCTTTTATGAACCTTCTGTAATAATTTGCAAGGCCCAAGAATTTCCTGACGTCTTTCACATTTCTCGGCTGTAGCCAATTAAGTGCTCCATCTACCTTTTCTGTCTCCATTTCTATTCCATTGGGTCCTATGACAACCCCTAGGAATCCTATCTTTCTTGCCTTCTACACACATTTTTCTGGCTTGATATACAAGTCGTTCTCCTCTAACCTCCTCAATATTTCCTCCACAATTTCATTGTGTCCTTCCTCTGTTTCTGTTCCTACCAACACATCGTTCACAAACGCTGCCACTTTTCCTTCGTTGATCAGGTCTCTCAGTATTTCATTTATCATCGCTTGAAATGTCGCTGGTGAGTTTGTCATTCCAAAAAACATGACCGTTGGTTCGAATGAGCCTATGTGCGTTGTAAACGCTCCTTTCCACTCGTCTCCTTCTTTTATCCTCACATTGTTGAACCCCTACCTTAGATCCATCTTGGTGAATACTCTTTTACTACCCATGTTATCGATTAACTCTGTGATCAGTAGTAACGGGTAATTATTCTTCACTGTCTAGCTATTGAGGTTGCAGTAGTCCATCACTATTCGCTTGCTTCTATCTTTCTTGCTAACAAAGAATACTGGTGACATCTACGGGAATTTCGAGGGTCTAATGTACCCTTTCTTCAGCTGATCCTCCACGAAGTTTTGAACCTCCTCTCTCTCGTTCTTGGACAGAGGGTAAATCTTTCCTTTCCATGGTTTAAACATCTCCTTGAGATCTATCGCATGATCCCAAATCTTTCTGGTCGGCATCCTCTCAGATTCTACCTTCCCGAACACCTTTTTCCACTTCAAAAATTTCTTTGGGACCATCTCCTCAATTTTCCTGTGGTCCTTTTCTATCTTTTCCTCTCTTCCCCAGTCTTTTTTGTCGTTTATCGCCCAATGGACGATTTTCTCTTTTTCTTCTGTCACTATTCTTTTGACTTTTTCTTTCTTCTAACTCCTTCCACCACACAAGGGTAGGCATCTCATCATTTTAACTTCCCCTATCTCCCAATTTATCTCCAGGTTATGGGCTGCTAGCCATGGCATTCCCAGTATTACCTCTGTCTTCCCCAAGTCACATATATCCATCCTCATTCTTTCTACATGGCCTTTATAGAACACGTTGCACTCTACCTGGTGCATAATGGCCCCTTCACTATTGTTGGTGCTGTCTACATTTCTGACGACTAACGGTCTCTCTAACTTCTGCAGCTTGAACCTGTGTCTAGCTGCTGTCTGCCTGTCCATAAACATCCCCGTTGCACCACTATCCAAGAGCACTTTAATTATTATGCCTTCATGTGTATCTATTTTCTCTACCCCGATATTCAACCACACTTCTCTTAACATCTTGAAGGTTCTCCTGACCTCCTTTCGACTACCCCTCTCTTTTGCTGTGCTTCTCCTCTCTATGGGTATGCCGCTCTGTTTTTCTTTTGCTGTGCTTTCTGGTTCTCTTGACTATGTGCCGCTTTGCTGCACCTTTGTCTCTTTGGGCTACGCCGCCTTCTTCTCCTTTGCTGCACCTCTTGAGTCTCTTGCTCATATGTCGCTCTACTCCTTTCCTCCTCTGCATCCACACCAACTTATCTTCTCCCTCTTCCAATAGGGGAGCACCCCTTGTCCCTGATCATCTTCTGCATAATATCCCCCTTTGCCACATTCTGGGCATCTCAAGTAAGTGATGATGGCTTCTTGACTGCGCCACCCTAACTCCCATAACTCTGCATCCCATGGTACTGTCGGTCCACAGTACTATTCTGCCCTCTTCCTCAGATCCTCCCACAAACTTCTCCTCCACTCTCCTTGCTGTGCTTCTCATAGCTTAACCACGCGCGCCGCTTCTTCCTCCTCCACTCTCCTCAGCCTCCTTTCCTTTTCCTATACCTTTTCTCTTACAGGGTGTGCCAGCCTCTCTTCCTGCTGCACCTTTTGTGGCCTTGCCATGCACGCCACCTTCTCCTTATTCTTCCTCTTTATCCACAATGGGCACTCCCTACACTTGTGCCCTTCTCCTCCATACTCAAAATGTCAGCGTATAAAGTCTGATGACCGGAATTAAGCCAACTGTCTCTTTGTTCAGAGTTTGACAAAGAGAACTCGATGGAGTTCTTGCTCATTTCTCTACTACTTATACATTTTACTACTATGGCTATGCGCTTTACTCTCCTATAGTCCTCATGTTATTCTAGTCATGTGACACACTGTGACTGTGACCCATGACTTGACATCTGTGACCATCCGTCACAGCATTGTGATATTGTGACAAAGTCATGTGATACTTTCCTGTGCTCCATCTTGTAGTTATAAGTCCAATAAGAAAAGAAAAGAAAAGGAAAAGAAATATAAATAATAACTTAGCCATTTTGCCAAGTCATGACACAAAACATTTTACCTCTACCTTTCTTACACTTCTCACTACTCTTTCTTCGACCCCACACTGTATCACTCTACTCTTTAATACTTCAAATTTATTTTGGGGAGTGATAGTCTTCTCTTCTTCTCTTCCCTTATTCTTGCAATTTTAGGCCAGGTACCCAAACTTCTTATAGCATTGACACAACTTTCCCTTCCTTCCTTCTAATTCTGCTCTTAATTTAGCGAGGGCATGCTTTTCGTTGAGCAAACTGCTCATGAGGGATTTATATTGGGTTTGAGACATCGTGGCGATGTCTCTGAGGGTACGGAGCTAATGGTGATCTTACTTAGTACTACGTCTGTTGGGGCGCAAGATCTTCACCCAACCAGACACCTACTGCCTTACTTACTACTGCCCTAATACTATGGTTAGACTATCACCCAACGGATGGGATCTCTAATCTAGACGGCTCCTTAAGAGATGACCGTCACTCCTCTGCATGTACCAACTCACAATGGAGCGCAGCACGAGGTTTATATCAAGAAAAAGGACAAGTATTCTACTAGACACCACCTGTTTACAAGGTCAGGTCTCAGTAATAACACCCAGGCTTGGTACTACACTTCCACCTGCAGTCCCTAACTGACTGCAAAGTCCCCTTAAGCCAAGGGCCTGGCTATGTATGGAGGTGGTTACTGATTGTGGTGATTAGCAACCGAGGGTTGATAAGATGAGAGTAAAGAATGAGCAGAGTCCAAGGCAGACAGTGCTCGCGATGTGGAATTGAGTTCTAGTGTCAGAATAGCCAACTCCAAAGCTGGAATTAAGCCAATTGCTCCTTTATCAGTGTTTGACAAGGAGAACTCAATAGAGTTCCCATTGGATTTCTTACACTACTTATACAAATGACTAACCCTAACCCTGTACCTAAAGTCCCGTGCTTCCTTAAGAGTCCCTTTTATCTCGTGCATCCATTGATAAGAAAAAGAAAAGAAAAGAAAAGAAAAGAATATTAAATATTGACTTAGCCGTTTTGCCAAGTTATGACAACTGGTATTGGTTATTTAGTATACAATTTCTTCTCTACCTAGACTACTAACTATAGTTGGAGTTTGGGAGGTATACTTATAACATGTACTGGGGGTATGTAACCACCTTTTATATAGTGCTGTTATGAGGCCCAAAATATATTCAGACCTAAAAACAAACAATTTTTGCAACTTCATATCCCAAAATTAGGACTATAAATAGAATCTACTGCTAGGTAGCAAGAAAGGCATAGAGAACTTCATCAACAAGGCTAGCTATTTAACTATATAGCAGTATACCCAGGAACATAAGGTTACTACTACTATCAGGCCAATCACTTGAGGACCAGTGGAATTAAGCCCATAGCCCCACAGCATTAAAGCTAAAATAATAGTCTAGCTGGAAAAGGAAGCCTTATGTGAGAAAGTCTGGAACCAAGCCCATCAAAAGGAAACATGATTGGCAACCCAGCAGGAGATAAGAATAGAAAATGGCATTACCCAATTAGTTATGACTAAGAATAGGAAACCAATTAAAACTAATCTTTTATGATCTTAAAACAAAGAAGCTTGACAGAAGAGTCATAGAAAACCTCAGGGAGCTGTAGAAACAGTATCCAAGACTTCCTAAATTGGAAGATAATAGATTCTGAGTTGCTAAAGTAAGAAAGAGATTGCCATGGGACTAGTGGTAGGTAACCTAGTAACTTGGCAAGAGCAAAGTGGACCTGGAAAAACACATTAGAAATAATCAGGAAGTCAAGGAGGCATGGGATTTTCTACACTACTAGAATGATCATTGTATTTATAGACTTATGACTGGGTTTATTATTTTCTCTATTTTTTCATAGATTTCTTTTGTATTTCTCAAAAACATATAAAACCCCCTACTTAGTAGGAAGAGAGCAAGCAATCTTGGTCACCTCTTTCCTCTATTTGGGTTTTCAAAGTGGAAATCTATTTTTAGAGTGATCAGATCAGTGATTAAGTTGCTTTGACTCAAGACTGAGTCAAAACAAAGAAACTACAAGACAAGTGACTTAGCCACAGAGGCAATGTCATAGGAGCTCTAATACAGAGTTTAGTATTACTAGGAAGTTGAGTTACACAAGGAGGATTCAAAGTCCAATATCTGATCACATAGTTAAGAGTACTACTGTGAGGATAGTCTGATCACATAGCCAGAAAGTGTTAATGGTGAGTATTAGGTAAGCGGTGATTCAAATAATATTCGAATAAGTTGCCCGTGGTGTCAGGGTCGTGCAACACGATACATAGTATCACAGGAGGACATCATGCCTTGGGAACTCGTGACGAGAATCATTCCCAGATTCCTACCGAAGCTGACTTGCCACAGCCGAATAACTTCTATTTTTGACTTGTACAACCTAGAAAAACGTTCTCCAGTCCCACACTAGAGAGCTACTGACATCGTTACAACTACAAACAATACACACACATTTTCTGCTCAATCCACAGTGCTGGATTTGACTTAGTAGTTTATTTTCAACACTGACTATTGATAGTTCACATTTCTCCGCGAGGACCGAACTGATGGGAAGTGATCCCACCGGGTCTATGCTCGATACGTACCAAACAATCTCTATCTTCATGTTCTTTGCCGATCACAAGGAAACCAGAGAACGGAGGCTATCTTTCTGCAAGTCATTGACAGTCAATGCTTCCATTGGGAACGCCGATAAAAATGCATGTTGTTGACTTAAACTCATAC